>ENA-OQIR01000518-OQIR01000518.1-human-gut-metagenome-genome-assembly--contig:-NODE-518-length-16443-cov-2.556938_pt1 | contig 16443 bp, 17 predicted proteins | sample MGYA00242580_ERZ504745 | MGnify/ENA primary metagenome ERZ504745 (study PRJEB26092, sample SAMD00036214) | human gut metagenome | host: Homo sapiens | study: EMG produced TPA metagenomics assembly of... | reverse complement strand
TCTTCTTCTTTCTTTTCTTCAACATTAAACAACTGAAAATGAAAAGTCAAATATGATATAATATAAGGAAAGTTAGGTGGGCTGTGTATGCATATTTTTGAAGAGTCTTTAAATCGTTTTATTAAAAATTCATGGATTTATTATGAGGCAAACGATCCTTATTATGCAGGTAAGATTGAACAGATTTCAATTGAAAGAGTACATGACAAGATTTTATATTATGAAGTAAAGGCAACTATTCAAACACGTTGGAGTGAAGAAATTTTAAATTTTAGAGTGAATGAATATGGAACACTTTTGACCACAAATTGTACTTGTTGCCAAGATCCACATTCAGGGTGTGTGCATTTAGTAAGTGTAGTACGAGCTATCAATGCGATAAATCCACAAACTTTTCCGTTTCATGTTGATTATCAAAACTATGTAAAAGAAAAAAATCGACAGGAAGAATTAGAACGTAAGCGTCGTCGTATAAATGACTTGAATCAAGTGGCATTTGAATTTTTAAAAGAAAAACAAGAAGATAAAGTAAGTAGTTTTTTTAAGGAAAATGAAAATCGAATTCGATTGTCTTTATATCACACAAATTCATATTATTATGATCAGATTGCATTTAAATTAAAGATTCAAGTAAGCCGAGCTTATACGGTAAAAAATATACAAGATCTGTTACGTGGCTTTTTTGAGAAAAGATTGGAGTCTTTTGGGAAGAACACACAGATTTACTTGACTAATGATGATTTAGATGAGCCTAGCCAATTGATTTATAATTTTTTATTAAAATATGCTTTTACTAAAGATTGGCAAAAAGAAGGAGAAATTTATTCAGAATGTTTGGATGATTTCTTTAATCTAAATGCATCTTTGCCTAAAGAGTATACAGAATTTAAAACGTCTAAAAAAAATATAAAACTAGTTTTGAATTTGTTGGAACATGAAGATTGTTTTGAACTCAATACAGAACTAGATGATAGCTTTTTGATTGGCAATAAACATCTTTATATGGTGAATCATAAAGAAATTGTGCAATATACTATGGATCCAGATGGTTTTTTAGCTTCACTAGCCTATAATTTGCAACAAAATGATGGATGGTTAATTAAAAAGTCAGAATTCAAAGCTTTTTATTTACAATGCCTGCAACCATATATGGAATACATAAAATTAGAAACAAATGTAGATGTGGAAAAGTATACAACTCTTATAGAGAATATTCGTGTGTATTCGGATTTAGAAAATGCCAATATGGTCGTATGGGGAACATATTTAGAGAATAACCAGAAGAAGAGTTTCTTTACGAATACCAATTCCAATCAAATAGCGAGTGTTGAAGCCATAATTCAGCATTATGCGGTAAAGATTGAAGATAATAAGGCTATTTTTAAAGGTAGAAGTGATGCACTCTATAATTTTTTGGATTATGGTATTCCATTGATTCAAAAACAGGCGGATGTGTATGTTTCAGAAGAATTGAAACGATTAAAAAATCGCCGTAGTATGAATTTGAGTGTGAAAGTTTATGTGCAAAATGATTTATTGAAGATGGAATTGGATAGTGATATCAATGCGGATGAATTGTCGCATGTTTTAAATGCATATCGAAAGAAGAAAAAGTTTTATCAATTAAAGAATGGTGAAATGATTGATTTGGAAGATACAGGATTAGAACAGTTGGATGAATTGGCTTCGACAATGAATTTAACAGCGAAAGATTTCAAAAAAGAGACAATTGAAAAGCCTGCTTATCAAGCGTTCCATTTAATGGATGTAGATTCAGAATTAGATGTTCGTAATGATGATTCGGTTACAGAATATACAAATCGATTAATGAAAGTAAAAGAACAGACGATTCAATTGAAGGATGAATATAAATCTTTATTGCGCACATATCAGCAGCAGGGTATTCAATGGTTGTATGATTTAAAAAATATGGGATTAAATGGAATTCTTGCCGATGATATGGGACTTGGAAAAACATTACAAGTCTTGGTATTTTATGAGCAGTATGTTTCAAAAGATAAACCAAGCTTGATTGTATGTCCAAGTAGTTTAATGTATAACTGGATGTCAGAAATCGAAAAATTTAAAATCGATGTGAATGCCGTATGTGTTACGGGGATGCAAGAAGCTCGTAAAGATATTATTAAAGAAAACTATGAGCTTTATATCACAACATATGACTACTTACGAAGAGATGTGGAATTATATGCGCCAATGGAATTTGAATATATTATTTTGGATGAGGCGCAGTTTATAAAGAACCCAAAAACAAAGAATGCACAAAGTGTAAAATCATTAAAGAGTAGACATCGTTTAGCTTTAACGGGTACGCCAATTGAGAATGGTTTAAGTGAATTGTGGAGTATTTTTGATTTTCTGTTGCCTGGATATTTATATAGTTTGAATTATTTCACAAAGAATTTTGAAAAACCAATTCAAATGGGAGATGAAAAAAGGAAGTCGCAGTTACAAAAGTTGGTTTCTCCATTTATTTTGCGAAGAACAAAAAAACAAGTACTAAAAGATTTGCCAGATAAAGTTGAGAAGGATATGTGGTTGAATTTTAGTCCGGAAGAAAAACAATTGTATCTTGCAAATTTGGCTCAGGTCAATGAGCAGCTTCAACAGCAACTTGAACTAGAAAAGGTAGATTCAATTTTGATTCTTGCGATGATGACGCGTTTACGTCAGATTTGTTGCGAACCAAGAATGTTGTACGAAAACTATAAGGGTGAAGTACAAATTTTCGATGTGTTTGGATTTGATTGAAACCTTAAAAGAGAATGGCAAGAAGGTTTTGTTGTTTTCTAGTTTTACAAGTATTTTTGATGATTTCATTGAAGAATTTGATCGACGAGGCATCAAATATCATATGATTACGGGTGCGGTAGATAAAAAGAAGCGTAAAGAAGAAGTAGATGCTTTTCAAATGATGATTCCAATGTATTCTTGATTTCTTTAAAGGCAGGCGGAACAGGTTTGAATCTAACAAAGGCACAGGCCGTTATTCATTTTGATCCTTGGTGGAATGTAAGTGCACAAAATCAAGCGACAGACCGTGCATATCGTATTGGACAGACAAAGAATGTTCTTGTTTATCAGTTGTTGATGAAGAATACGATTGAGGAAAAGATTTATGAAATGCAAAAGCGCAAAAAAGAAATGAGTGATTTATTTGTTGAAAATTCGAATGGTGGAATATCAACATTATCTAAGGAAGAGCTAAAAGATTTGTTTTCGATGGATTAAGCAATATATTTTTGAAATATATAGCCTTTTTCTTATAAATTGTGATAAAATAGTTGTAATGAAAGGGATTACATAAGGTGCGAAAATGAATAGAAGTGCAGGAATTTTATGTCCTGTTTTCTCTATCCCTGCAAATCAAGGGATTGGTGATTTAGGGCAAAAAACAATTCGAATGATTGATATTATTGCGGATGCGGGTTATAGTATATGGCAAATATTGCCGCTACAAATGACTGGTCCCACTCATTCTCCATATCAAACTTATTCTAGTTTTGCGGGAGATCCTATTTATATTAACTTGGATCGTTTGTGTGAAATGGGATTGTTGACACAAAGTTCAATTGTGAATTGTAATAAGTTTAAAGACTTTATTGAATATGATAAGATTCGTGAATTTAAGGAACCTTATTTTCAAAAGGCCTTTAAAGTTTTTAAAAAAGAATTTGATTCATTCAAAGAAGATTTTGAGGCGTTCAAACGCGATGCATTCTGGTTAGAAGAATGGTCTGCTTACTCGTTGTTTAAGAGCTTTTACAATGGGGCTCCATGGTTTGAATGGGAAGATGAATATAAAAATTGGCCAAAAATCGTGATATCGATTTAAATGACTATCAGAATGAAATTTTGTATATCCAGTTTTTACAGTTTATATTTTATAAACAATTAGATGAGATTCAGATGTATGCACATGCAAGAAATCTGAAAATTATGGGGGATATGCCTTTCTATGTAGATTTAGATAGTGCAGATGTGTGGTGTAATCGTGAGGCTTTCTTATTAGATGAAGAAGGAAAACCAGAATTTATTGCTGGCTGTCCTCCGGATTATTTTAGTGAAACAGGACAACGTTGGGGTATGCCAATCTATGATTTTGATGCGCAAGAAGAGAATGGATATCTTTTTGGTGCAATCGTATGAGTTGGATGAACCGTTGTTATGACATGGTAAGAATTGATCATTTTAGAGCTTTTGATACATATTGGAAGATACCAGAATCTTGTCCAACAGCTATTGAAGGAAAATGGATCTTAGGACCAGCTCATAAATTGATGGATGCGATTTTAAAAGCGTGTCCAGATATTGTTTTGGTGGCTGAAGATTTAGGGTTGATTCGTCCAGAAGTGATTGAACTTGAAGATGATTATGGTATACCTGGCATGGATGTTTTATTGTTTAGAATGGAAACTAAGCAATTAAAGAAAAAGGCAAAGAAAAATTCTGTGTTATATACAGGTACACATGATAATGCGACATGTAATGAAGATTATCATACATATGATTCAAATAAGCGTATTAGTTTGCGTCGATTCTTTAAAAATCAGGGATATTCAAGTCGTTCTTTTAATGAAATGCTTTGTCAATATGCTTTAGATACAGATGCAGATACTGTTATATTGCCAATCTGGGATATTTGTGGATTTAAAGAAGAGGCACGAATCAATACACCAGGAACTGTGTCGAATAAAAATTGGACTTGGAAATTAAAAGATTTTAAAACATTCCCAGATAAGCTTATGAGTACAAAAGAGTGGATCAAAAAGTCAAATCGTTAAAGATAAAGTTAAGTATAGAGCAGAAATCATCAATTTTTGCTCTTTTTCGCTTGGTTGATAGAATAATAAGGAAGAGGTGGAAAATGATGAAAAAACTATTAACGATTCTATGTTCGTTTGTTCTATGCATATCTTTATTTGGGTGTCAAAAAGAGACGAAGAATTATATCGCAAAAATTGAAGTGAAGGACTATGGAACAATTACATTAAAGTTGGATGGGAAAACAGCTCCAATTACTGTACAAAACTTTGTAGACCTTGCCCAATCCGGGTTCTATGATGGATTGACATTCCATCGTATCATGAAAGGTTTTATGATTCAGGGTGGAGATCCTAATGCGAATGGTACAGGAGGCTCGGATAAGACAATCAAGGGTGAATTTAAGGATAATGGTGTAAAAAATAATATTAAGCATAAGCGTGGTGTGATTTCGATGGCAAGAAGTTCAGATTATGATTCAGCCAGTTCACAATTCTTCATTATGCAAGAAGACAATGATTCATTAGACGGCCAATATGCAGCTTTTGGACATGTTACTAAAGGAATGAAGATTGTAGACAAAATTTGTGAAGATGCAGATCCAATGGATGATAATGGTACGATTGCTGAAAGTAAACAGTCTGTTATTAAAACAATCAAAGTATCTGAAATAAACGACTAGAGAAATCTAGTTGTTTTTTTATTCGCTGCAGTTAGTTTTATGATACTTTTGTTTGACATATATAGTTAGCTATTGTAAACTCAATTTGTTTCAACTAACTGAGGTGTGTTATGATCAATAAAAAATTATTGTTTTCGGTAAGAGAAAGTATTCCGTTTATTAAAAAAATGTGCTGTATCAATGGATAGGACTTGTTTGTAACGTATTGTCAACGGCATGTTTGTGTTGGATTATCACAAGACATAGAAGTATTTCATTGGTTGGAATCCTTTTTATATGTTTAATTCTTCGTTATATTGTGAATCAAAAAGCGATTGAGATGTCGTATGAGTCTAGTCATATAGTAAAGGAAACATTACGGAGTCGTTATATAAGAAACTTTCTAAGATAGGGAACAGTTACACAAATGAGTGGAGTACAGCTGAAATTGTACAATTATCAACTGAAGGAATCGAACAATTAGAAACATATTTTGCCAGTTATATTCCGCAATTCTTTTATTCTTTAATTGCACCAATGACTTTATTTATTGTCATTTCTTTTATGAATTTTAAGGCCGCTTTGGTTTTACTAGTTTGTGTTCCGTTAATTCCAATGTCGATTGTGTTTGTACAAAAGTTTGCGAAAAGATTATTAAATCGTTATTGGGGGCAATACACAAAATTAGGGGATAGTTTTCTAGAAAATCTTCAAGGATTGACTACACTTAAAATATATGAAGCAGATGGTTATTATCATAAGAAGATGAATGTGGAAAGTGAAAATTTTCGTAAGATCACAATGCGCGTTTTGACAATGCAACTAAATTCTATAACTGTTATGGATCTAGTTGCGTATGGTGGCAGTGCATTAGGTATTGTGTTTGCGTTAACAGGAACAAAAGATTTGTTTCAAACATTATTTATTATTTTGATTTCAGCAGAATTCTTTATTCCTATGCGCCAATTGGGGTCTTATTTTCATATTGCGATGAATGGTATGGCGGCAAGTGATAAGTTGTTTGCGATATTAGAAAAGGATATTCCAGAAAAACAAAATGTAAAATTGGATTCATATTCAATTTCTGCTCAAAATCTACACTTTGGATATACCGATAAGGAAGTTTTACATGGTATACACTTTAAAGCATTTAAAGGAATGATTGGTTTTGTAGGAGAGAGTGGTAGTGGAAAGAGTACAATTGCCTCTTTGTTGATGGGACAATATACAAATTATAGTGGTGAATTAAAGTTGTCTGGCTATGAAATCAAAGATATAAATATCTATCCATATATAACGTCAGTTTCTTTAGAAAGCTACTTGTTTAGTGGTAGTCTTAGAGATAATTTAGCTATGGTTAAAGATGTGTCTGATAAAGAAATGAATATAGTTTTAGAAAAAGTAGGTATCCTTGATTTTGTGAATGAACAAGGCGGACTTAATATGCGTGTATTAGAGGGTGGTAAAAATTTGTCTGGAGGGCAAAGACAACGTTTAGTTTTGGCTAGAGCTTTATTAAAGGATTCACCCATCTATATTATGGATGAGGCCACAAGTAATATTGATGTAGAGAGTGAAAATAAAATTATGGAAGTATTATATGAGTTGTCAAAAGAGAAACTCGTGCTTTGTATCTCGCATCGTCTGGCAAATCTTAAAAGAGCAAATCAAATTTATTGTTTGAAAGATGGAAATATTGTAGAGAGTGGAAGTCATGAAGAACTGATTCAACAAAACGGAGTTTATTGCGAGTTATTTAATACGCAAGAAGAACTAGAAAGATATGGTGCCTAGTATGAGTACAATTCAAATATTTTCGCGTTTAGTCAAACTTGTATTTCCTTTAACAGGATTTATGATTTGTGCCATTTTAATGGGAGTGGCCGGCTTTTTATGTGCAATCTTTATTCCTGTACTTTCAAGCATGGCACTTGTGAAGGATTCTCTATTTAGTTTTCATACGATTGTGATTTTATTATTTGTGTGTGCACTCTTAAGAGGAATCTTGCGCTATGCAGAGCAGGCATGTAATCACTATATTGCCTTTAAATTATTAGCTCGAATTCGTGATCAGGTGTTTGGAGCGTTAAGAAAGTTGTGCCCTGCAAAATTAGAAGTAAAAGATAAGGGAAACTTAATTTCTTTGATTACTTCCGATATTGAATTGTTGGAAGTGTTCTATGCACATACTATTTCACCAATTTGTATTGCACTTATAACCAGCTTAGTGTGTGTCATCATCCAAATACAGTTTGATTGGATCTATGGATTATATTCACTTTTCGCTTATGTTGCAGTGGGCGTTGCTTTGCCAATTTATATTTCAAAAAAATCAAGACATATTGGGATAGAATATCGAAAAGAAGCTGGCAATTTAAATAGTTATGTATTAGAGAGCATGCGTGGCTTGAAGGAAAGTATGCAGTATATGGATACGGATCGTCGCTTGTCGGGTTTAAATCATCAAACAGCTTTATTGGCAAAACACGAAAAGGAACTGAAACATTTTCAGGCAAAGACAATTTCATTAACGAACCTATGCGTTGTCTTATTATCACTAGGTTTATGTCTGATTCATGTATCTATGAATAGTTCAATGGAATCCATGATTGTATCAAGTGTTCTTCAAATTTCTTCTTTTGGACCTGTTATTGCACTTGCAAATTTAGGATCTACATTATCACAGACGATTGGAGCTGGACAAAGAGTTATTTCTCTTTTGGATGAAATACCTATGGTTGAAGAAGTGACGAATGGAGATGAAGCTCAATTTAACAGTATGGATATGATGCATGTAGACTTTGCGTATGATAAAGAACAAATCTTAAAGGATATGAATTTAAATATCCAAGAAAATGAAGTGATTGGAATTCAAGGCAAGAGTGGCAGTGGAAAGAGTACTTTATTAAAATTGGTGATGCGTTTTTGGAATGTTTCAGGCGGAAATATCTTAGTGGATGGGATTGATATTAAGAATTTAAATACTTCAAATTTAAGAAAAAATGAAGGTTATGTAACACAGGAAACGATTCTTTTCCATGATACGATAGAAAATAATTTAAGAGTTGCTAAGCAAGATGCGACAATCGAAGAGATTCAATTGGCTTGTAAAAAAGCAAATATTCATGAGTATATTCAATCTTTGCCAAATGGATATAAAACATTGGTTGAGGAGCTTGGAAGCTCTTTATCGGGTGGAGAAAGACAAAGGATTGGTCTGGCGCGTATGTTTTTACATGATTCTAAACTTGTGTTATTGGATGAACCTACTAGTAATTTGGATAGTTTAAATGAAGGAATCATTTTGAAATCTATTTATAAATCAAGAAAGGATAAAACGATTGTTTTTGTATCACATCGAGAATCGACACTTGCACATTGTGATCGTGTGATTCATATGGAATCGAATCGAGTTAGCTAATGAATAAACGTGAAAAAGAAATGCGTACAGTGTACGAAATGATTCATTTGTATTGTAGAAAAAATCATAAAGAAAAAGAATTGTGTCCAGAATGTTTGGCTTTGTATGAATACGCAAGAATGCGTATTGAAAAGTGTCCATTTATGGAAACAAAGACGTTTTGTTCGCAATGCAAAGTGCATTGTTACAAGAAGGACAAAAGAGAAAAAATTCGTAAAGTGATGCGCTTTTCAGGGCCTAGAATGTTAGTGTATCATCCTGTCATGGCAATTTGTCATTTGTATTATCAAATAAAAGATAGTGTTGGGTCATAGTGGATATGGCCCTTTTCTATTGAAAAAAAGGGATGAATACTATCATCCCAATTAGAATTAAATATTATTATTTTTCGACTACAACAGCACCATCTTTAATGACTTTATCAATCTTTCGAATGTTTGAAATTGCATCCAAAGGATTTTCTTTTAAACAAACTAAATCTGCATTTTTACCAACTTCAAGTGTTCCATAATCATCTAAAACACCTAAGCAGTCTGCTGAATTGTGTGTCGCAATTTTTAAAATGTCCATACGATCTACACCGTATTTTTCCATTAATTCAATTCATAGGCTGTGTTGTTGTGGTAGTTGAATGGAGTTCCGCCATCTGTACCCAAAGCAATTTTAACGCCTTGTGCATAAGCTTTTTTAAAGCTTTCAACATGAGCATCTTTAACATAAATAGCTTTTTTGACCATGTAATCGGCAATACCAGCTTCTACACCTTTTTCAACTATGCATTGAGGGGCAACTAATGTAGGAACCAAATATGTACCGTGTTCTTTCATGTAATCAATGCATTCTTGATCTAAGAAAATTCCATGTTCAATGGAATCAATGCCGGCATATAATGCATTTTTGATACCTTGTGTTCCTTGTGCGTGAGTAGCCGTTTTTCTTCCTGCTTTATGAGCCTCTTCAATAATGGCTGCCATTTCTTCTTGTGTTAATTGAGCACTTCCAGGTTCTACACCTTTTGTCATAACGCCACCTGTTGCCATAACTTTAATTAAATCGACGCCTTTTTTGAGTAGAGTTCTAGCCGCTTTTCTACATTCATCGACACCATCGGCTTCAATACCACCTTGCCAGCCATGGCCTCCTGTCATACAGATGCAACGTCCAGCACATAACATGTGTGGACCTTTAACAAGGCCTGCATCCACACAATCACGAATATCCATATCGTAATCGTTTTCGGTTCCTACAACACGAATAAAAGTAACGCCACTATTGATATAATCCTCTAAGTGTTTTTGTGTATAGAATGTTTTTTCAATAAAAGTAAATTCTTTATCCGTTCCAAAACCAACAGGTTCCATAATATGAACGTGACAATTAAAAAAGCCTGGCGTTACAACATTTGCCTCGACTACATCTTCATTGATTGTATGATAAGGTTCAATAGCTGTGATTTTTCTGTCTTCACAAGTGATCAATTGATCAAATTTAGGTGTATCGCTCACACCATCTATCATTGTTTTAGCGTGTACAAAAATTTTACTCATAAAAATACTCCTTTTCTCAATTTACATAGTATTATGCTCTAAACAAACAACAAATGCAAGTGCTTTCTGAAAATAAAACAATCACTTACATATTGAAAAAACGCTTTATATAAAGTGTGGCATTAACTGATGCTAACAACGAATGAAAATATTTACAAAACGCTCGAAATAACATGAAAATGATACATAATGGGTCATACACAAATATTTGGAGGAAAAGTAATTGTAAAATGAAGTGTAGTGACCATGTGTATGGCATTTGCGTTTGCGGGATGTTCCACATTCGTTTCACTATTACCAAAATAAAAATCTAGAAATAGAATTTTTGATTGAACAAAACGCAAAATAATTCCAGTCGAAGTAAAGGCAGGAAATAATCGTTCGCAATCAATGGGTCAATTGTTGAAGAATGAAGATATTCCTTATGGATATAAATTTGTGAATGGAAATTGTGGAATTAATGGTAAAAAATAACTTTTCTATTATACTTAGCTATGTATGTGGATTAGGTTGAGGTAAAAAATGAGAGAAAAGGTTGAAAAGTATATTGAGTTAATTATAGGAAGTATCTTACTTTCGTTAGGGATTTATTTGTTTGTGACACCTAATGGAATCAACTTTGGTGGTGCGATTGGAATTGCACAGATTATTGAGTATTTTATTGTAAAGATGGTGCCAAGTCTTGGACATATGAATTTGGTGGGTATCATTAACTTTATGATCAATATTCCTTTGTTCATTATGGGCTTTAAAATTATGAATAAAGAATTTTGTATCAAGACTGTGATTAGTTTAGTGGTGCAAACTATTACTCTATCGATTTTGCCAAAACAATCTATTGTGATTATGCCAGACATGCTTTCAAATTGTATTTTTGGAGCTTTGATGTGTGGCATTGGAGTAGGACTTGCCTTACAAAGTAGTGGATGTTGTGGAGGTATGGATATTGCAGGTGTTTGTTTATCGAAGACAAAACCAGGCTTTTCTGTAGGTAAGCTATCGATTATTATTAATTCAATCTTATTTACAATTTGTGCCTTTATTTTTGATTTACAGACATCACTCTATTCTATTATTTTTGTAGCTATACTTTATTTTATTAGCGATCGTATCCACTATCAAAATATCAACATGACCGTATTGATTTTTACAAAGAAAGAAAATATGAAGAATGTGATTATGGAAAGAACCGGTCGTGGTGTAACGTATTGGATGGGTAAAGGTGCGTATACAGATACAGAACAGTATATTTTATTTTGTGCTGTCAATAAATATGAGATTCGTAACTTCAAAAAAATAGTCAATGAAATTGATCCAAAGGCATTTGTGACAATCAGCGAAGATCAAGAAATTGATGGTGGATTTGAAAAGAGATTATGATATAAGAAAAACTACCTACAAACTTTGATAGAGTTGGCGTAGGTAGTTTTTATTTTGTTTATTCATTTTGTGTTTGATTCATTCAACCAAAAGTTGAATCACAAAGCCAATTAGTGTTGTGTAAATGCCTAATACAGATACAATTAGGACTAACAATTCGTAATTGTTCATGACTACCACCAGAGGTTTTTATACGTACTCTGGGATTGTCATTAAAATGCAATGATAAATCCATCCCCAGAAGTAGACACACGCTTGCTGCTTGTATGTTCCAATTAATATTTTAAGTGGACAATGTGAAAAAACATTAAAACACAAAAAAGGAACGATTATTTCGCTCCTATGATTTCTTTGGCAATCTTTTTACCTTCCATTACAGCACTACCAATTGTTTTTGGTCCTGTAAAGGCATCTCCAATAATGTATACATTCTCTAATGAAGATGCGTGTGTATCGGTTGTTTTTAAATCGTTATTTAATGGTGTGAAATCTACTTTTTGACCAATGGCCATCGCAACTAAATCGCAATCCATTGTGAATAGTGAGCCTTTTACTTCATGACAGCTTGCTCTTCCAGATTCATCCATTTCTCCAAGTTCCATTTTCGCAACTTGAACACCACAAACATTTCCATTTTCATCTTTTAAGATGTCTTTGATGTTGTTTAAGAAAGCAATCTTAACACCTTCTTTTTCACAGGCTTTGATTTCTGCAGGGCTTGCAGGCATTTCCTGTAAAGATCTACGATAAACGATAGTTACATCATCAATAATACGAACTAAAGATCTTGCACAATCCATTGCGACATTTCCTCCACCCCAAACAATAGCCTTTTTATATTTTTTAAAGTCTGCTTGTTTGTGGTTGATGTTTAAATCATAAAGTAGCGTTAATCCGGCAACGACACCATTGCCTGTTTCAAAACCAAAAGTATTTTCAATTTGAGCACCAATGGCTACAACTACATAATCATAGTTGGCTTGTAGTTCTTTAAACATAGCTTGATCTACAAAAGTATTAAAATGGAATTTAACACCAGCTTCAACGAGTCCATTGTAGGCTTTTTCTAAGAATGTTTTTGGCATACGATATTCAGGAATACCAGTATAAATGGCTCCACCTATTTCAGCTTCCTTATCGAAAATGTCGATTTGATACTCACTTTCTGCTTTAACAAGCTCTTGAGCTAATGTATAGCCAGCAGGGCCGGCTCCGATAATGGCAATCTTTCTTGTCATAATTAAATTCCTCCATCTTTTTCGCTATTCTGACTACTCCTCACCGCAAGCAGTGAGGGTTCTGAACTGACAACATTATGCAGCAATCGTACATTATTTTCAAACTTTGGATTCCTGTCTTTCTGTTGGAGCAGTGAACTCTACAATCAAGCACTACATTTAGCACATTAGCGATTGTTTTCTGTATCTCTACATGGAAGCATAGTCAATCTCCCTATTTAACATTTATTTAATTTACCTTAATTCCACTGTTCATGACTTTGATCTGATTCATTTCGATATATTCAATCGTTTCATTTTGATTTTTATACTGTTTCTCAAATTCATGAATACACTTGTTCTTATCGATTTTGTTTGTATTTAGATCAATGCAGTACAAAAGAAAGAACGAATATAGATTTCTTTGTACCATTGTTCCATCACTTAGTTTATACATTCTTTGTGACAACGATTTTTTGATATATGTATCACTCGTATGATCATATTGACTTGCCTTATAGTCATTTGGCACTTCAACATAGATTCTGAACTTCCTTTTAGCCTGACTCTGAAAATAGCCTGGACATCTATTTTTTATAGATCTTCCAAATCTTTTCTTGCGCTTTCCAGTTTTAGCTTTCTTCTGCAGTTTCTTGGCATTCTTTGGCTCTGTCACAAAGATATCCCCTAAGCTTCTTAATTCATTTACTTCTTCATGGATGGCTAAATGTCGATTGGTCGCATTGATTCTGCATAGTTCTGTATGTTTTGTTCTCAACTTCTTATAGCGATTTGAGCATGTCCACTTCACAAAAAGTGGCTTTCATCTCCACAGCAAGCTATGGAGTTTTCGCCACTTAATTATAACATAAACTACTTCTTTAGGTATGAAAGTGCACGTTTATTTACGTTTTTTACGGCAATCTCAAGTTCACGAGCTGAGATTCTTTTGGCGCCATTCGCAAGAATCGCATTTTGAATCAAACCATCACTTGTCGCAACGGATAATTCATATTTCTTTTTCAAATCATGTACAGCTTTTTCAATATAACTATCGGCTGTCTGATTGTATTTTGTATAAATAATATCTAGATTTCCTTGATTGAAATGGGAGCCCGCATTATTTTTAACGCGATAACCATCAAATACTAAAATCACTTTGATTTGTTTATAGCCTTGGTAATTTGAGATTCGATTAATCAATTCATCGCGAGCAGATTCGATATTGACTTTGGCAATATCTTTTAAATCTTGCCAATCATAAATCATATTGTATCCATCAATCATTAAGCATTCTGGCTTTTTATCTTCAATATGAATCTGATTTAAATTTAAATCTACTTTTGTTTTTTTCTTGATTTGGCTTTTCAGCTTTCTTGTTGTTTCCACCAAGCGAGTTAAATACTTTCTTTAACTCCTCTTCATGAACCGTATGTTTTACATAAGAAGCATATGAAGTTGTGTTGGCTTCTTTAATTTGTAGGTGCATATGTTCTTTGACTTCATCCCAAGAAACAAAATATCCAGCTCCATGTTCACAGAAAATAGATCCGGTTGGATTGTTTAAATCGGCTTCACTGTCATAATTAGATTCTTTGATGACTTTATCTTGATCAAAACACTCGTGATAATCTTCTAATTCACAAATAAATTGACCTTTACCTTTTGTATACGCAATGACATCTTTTTGATAATCCATTAATTTACGCACAGGGCCTTGACCTTTAATGTGAACAAGGTTGTTCATATCCTCTTCAATTTTGAAGGTGCAATGCTTATTTTCTAAATCAAATAATGCTTTTGAGATAAATTGATTTTCTATAATCAGTTCAAAACTATAATATGGCTCTAATAATATAGACGCAGCCTCTTTTAAACCTTGCCTTATAGCACGATAGGTTGCTTGTCTAAAGTCTCCACCTTCTGTATGTTTTAAATGAGCTTTGCCAGCCACTAAAGTGATTTTTATGTCGGTAATAGGCGATCCCGTTAAAACTCCTTTGTGTTGTTTCTCTTTTAAATGCGTTAAAATCAGATTTTGCCAATTTAAGGCCAAATCATCATTGGAACAATTGGATTCAAATACAAGGCCTTTACCTCTAGGTAATGGTTCAAGTTTTAAATGGACTTCGGCATAGTGTCTTAAAGGCTCAAAGTGACCTACACCAATTACAGTATTTTGGATAGTTTCTTTAAATAAAACTTTACCCGTTGTAAAACCAACTTTCACTTTAGATCTTTTCTCTATTTCCTTTTGAAGAATCTCCATTTGAATGGATCCCATCAATCTCAAGAAAATTTGTTTCGTTTGTTCATCATATTCGATTTGAAGCTGTGGATCTTCTTGAGCAAGTAGCTACAATAGCGCATCATAGTAAGTGCATCTACACCTTCAGGAAGTAATAATTGATAGTTCATGTAGGCATTTAAAAGTGGTTTTGTCATGTCGGATTCAAAGCCTAAACCTTGGCCTACTTCATAGTTGTTTAATCCTTTTAAAGCACAAATCATACCTGGATAGGCGGTTTGCACCATTTCAAATTGTTTTCCATTATACAAACGAATCTGATCCACTTTTTCATCTGCGCCAATTTTATCTTTGGCATTTAATACGCCACCTGTGATTTTACATGAGTTAAGCGATTGCCTTGGTCATCACTTGATATTTTATATACACGAGCGCCAAATTCTTTTGGATATTCTTTGATAAATGATAAATCAATGATCGCATCCATTAGATCTTCAATGCCTTGATTTTTAAGGCCGAACCAAAGAATACAGGGAAGCATTCTCTTTTGAAGATGGCTTGTTGAAGAAGTGAAGTATCAATTGTTTCTGCTTCCAGATAATGATTCATGATATCTTCATTCAACATAGATAATTCATCTTCAGCATCTGTGGATTTAAAATCAATGCAGTTGGATGAAAAATGTGTTTTTAGATCATTCATAAGCTCTTCTTTTGTCTTATAACTAATATCCATTTTATTGATAAAAATCAATGTAGGAATGTTATAGTGTTTTAAGCATTTCCAAATCGTTGAAGTATGAGATTGAATACCATCTTGTCCATTGATCAGGAGAATGGCTAAATCTAATACTTGAAGACTTCTTTCCATTTCGCTTGAAAAATCGACATGGCCTGGGGTATCTATCAAGTAGATTTCACTATTTTTCCAACGAAAATGAGCTTCCTTTGAATAAATTGTAATACCTCTTTCTCGTTCTTGACTATCATAATCTAGATAAGCATCTTGATGATCAACACGTCCTAATTTCGAATTGTTTTTGATGTATAAGCATACTTTCGATACATGTGGTTTTTCCAGCATCGACATGTGCTAATATTCCAGTTACTATATGTTTCATAAAACTATTTATCATGTTGACGCAAATGATAAAATAGAGATAGTTTTTTCGGAGGAAATATGAAAGT
>ENA-OQIR01000517-OQIR01000517.1-human-gut-metagenome-genome-assembly--contig:-NODE-517-length-16443-cov-3.571586_pt1 | contig 16443 bp, 22 predicted proteins | sample MGYA00242580_ERZ504745 | MGnify/ENA primary metagenome ERZ504745 (study PRJEB26092, sample SAMD00036214) | human gut metagenome | host: Homo sapiens | study: EMG produced TPA metagenomics assembly of... | reverse complement strand
GTAACAGGTGAAGATCATCTACTGTTTCGAGCATGATATAGGATACTTCGCTGACTCCGTTGCTACCATCACGTTTGATGCCACCGATATTCAGATTGGTAAAGTCATTGTAGGTACCGCTTTCTTTGGCGGTGATGCCAACTTTGGGTGGGGCTGTCTGATTATTTACTTTGATAAAGAAACATGACATCAGTTCTTTGGCCTCTGCACGGGTCAGTATTCCTTCTTCCAGGTCTTTTTCATAGAAAGGAGCGAGGTGCTGGTCAAAATGTCCTGGATTCATGCGTCCCATCCGTTCAGCTCTGTAATGGTGCCGAGATGGACAAACCAGTACATTTGTATGGCCTCCCAATAAGTACGGGGGGCATGTGCAGGAACCCATCGGCAGATTTCCGCTATTTTTTTCAGTTCCTCTTTGCGTTTCGGATCGGTTTCTTGTCCAGCCATCTTTTCGGCCAGTTCGGCATGGCGTTCGGCAAAAATGATAGCGGCATCACAGGAGATGGACATGGCGGTCAGTTCTTCTTGTTTGTCGGTTGCTTCTGGATCATTCATAAATCCAGATTTTCAACTCATGTGCAATACGTTCTTTCAAATCCAGCATGCCATGTTGATAAACCTTTCCGTCCAGGGAAGTATGGCCGGGGGCTCGTTGTTCCATGAATTCAGTGAACATTCCTACTTCGTAAGCTTCTTTCCATTCTTTGGGAACGTGATTGAAGATGCGTTCGCGTTGGGTGCGCCCTTTCCAATAAGGAATTACCTCGCGCTCATAGGTGTCTATATCTTCCTGGCTGATGGTGTAACGCTGCAATTCGCGGGTGTTCAATACATGAAGGTCTTCCACGGCTGTGACAGGTCAGTTCAGGGAAAGTCGATACGGCTTTGGGGCGTGGTCCACGTTCACCTTACAATCAGTTCGTCTTCACCTATGTATATAGTTTTCCGTTTACAGATTTCAAGGAAGTTCAGTGCTCTTAGAATAGGAATTGGATACTTTCCTTCGTTTTCTTTGTAAAATTCGGTTTCTATCAGAGCACGTTCTATGGACAAAGAAGGTTGTGTATCAAAAGATTCTTGACGTAGGCGTCGGATACGGTCTGTCATACCGTTGATTGTTGTTTTCATAAGAGTTATAATAAGGTCTACTGGTTCATAAATAGAAATTTCCATAAGGGCGGATTAATGGATCCGACCAATTGATGTGCAAGAGAATAAGATATCAAATAGAAAGAAACGTATGCCAAAAGTAAGATACGCTGTCATTTAATCCATCTTTATGGTGGTGTAATGTACAGTCTGCTGGCTTTTGGCATACCCTCCTGAAGAAGAAATGTTCTTAGTAGTAGAACATCAGGCAGTTGAACAATTTTCTATAGCCTTTGGAGTGCATTCACTTATACTTGTTTAATAATGGCCGAAATTACTGTTTGTTTTGCACATAAACAAAACTTATATACTGTTTAATAACAGGTTAATACCGGAAACTGCTTCCTCCTAAAAACTCTCTCAGTAAAGAAGTGGGAGGCAATTCTTTATCTTGTACCGAAGCGAAATATTCCAAGAATTTGCGTAAACGGTATGCTTCTGAATATTCCGGTTTGTTATTGGGAACATTCCTTAGAATAGGAATGGCATAATCCTTCATAATGGCCAGTTCAAACAACAGGGCAGAAATTGAGCATGGCATCTGCATTTTCCTGATATGGGAAGATCCATTTTTCTTCTCCGGCGCGTACGCTGGGCCATCTTCTGATTGTTTCCTCTGCGGAATAGCACGGTATTTGTAATCGCGGATAATACGGCGCAACAAACGGTTGTCGGTAGTCGGAATATAATTATGATTGTCCAGCAGAATAGTGGTTAATGCCGATACATATATTTTATATTTATTCTCGGCGGGAATATGAGGGGTTAATTCGGGGTTAAGTGCATGAATCCCTTCGAGAATCAATATCATGTTATCGTCAATCTTAAGTTTGTCACCTTTAAATTCCCTTCTTCCTGTGGTGAAGTTGAAACGTGGTAACTCTACTTCCTTTCCATGAAGCAGATCTTGTAATTGCTTGTTGAAGAACTCCAAATCCAATGCATACAATGATTCGTAATCATAATCACCTTTTTCATCTTTTGGTGTCTTTTCTCGGTCAACAAAGTAATTGTCCAGGGAGATGGGGTAAGGTTTCAGCCGTTTGCCATCAACTGGATACTGAGCCGTTTGCTGAAAGTCGTTTTACCAGAAGAGGATGGACCAGAGATAAGAACCAGTTTTACTCTTTGACCGTTTTTTCCTCTGTGGTATATCTCATCAGCAATATTGGAAATTTTTTTTTCCTGCAAGGCTTCAGACACATTAATCAGATCGGTGGCATAACCTTCATTACAGGCCACATTGAAATCTCCTACAGTACCCACACCTAAAATCTGATTCCAGCGTCGGTGCTCTTTGAATACTTCCAGCATTTTTTCTTGTTTTACTACTTCCTCCAATATTTCCGGATTCTGACGGTTGGGGACTCGCAGCAACAAGCCGTCATAGTATTTAACAATGTCGAATTTGCGGATATATCCGGTGCTGGGCAACAGACTGCCATAGTAGTAGTCAATGGTATCTTCTAAAGTATAATAATAGGAGTAAAGTTCCCCTGAAGTTTCAAGCAGTCTAACTTTGTCCATCATTCCTTTCCGGCGGAATAGTTCTACTACTTCAGTTGTGTGACATTCAAAACGGTGGAAAGGGATGTTGGCTTCCACAATCTCTTTCATTCGCTGCTTAATACGGGAAACATCATCCAGCCCGGTTTCGCGTCCTATCTGCAAAGCGCAATAATATCCTTTGGATACGGGATGTTCAAGCATGATTTTCCATCAGGGTATAAGTCCTCCACCGCTTTGCACAAGATGAAGCAGAGCGAACGGACATAGGTACGCATTCCTGAAGGATTCAGTATGTTCAGGAACTCTACATCCTTATTATTATAGGCCCGGTAATTGAGTCCTTCTACTTTGTTATTGACTTTGCACTGACCGGCCCGTATGGGATATCTAGATTAAAACCATTATAAATATCCAAAAGTGAGCTTCCGATTGGGAAGTTCTTTGAAATATTGTTATTTTTGCAACAGATTTGTAACATAATCGTAATAATTATTACTAACGTAGTGAAACGGCTTGAAATTTACTGAATAAAAGGGAGATTAGCCAATTCCTACCAAATTAATTAAAGATGGAGTATTCTTTTTATGATTTCTTAAAGCTGCTAGGTTCACTGGCGCTATTCCTTTATGGAATGAAAATCATGAGTGAGGGGCTGCAAAAGTTTGCTGGTGACAGACTGCGTAAAATCCTCACAGCGATGACCACCAACCGGGAAAAAAAGTGAAAAACTCTCACCTGAAAATCAAATTTTTTCAAAAAATTTGAGAGCTGCCGAAACAGCTCCCAAAAACGGAAAATCAGGTTATATTATTGTATCGAACTGCGAAAAATCAGTTTTCCCACTGCCAGAATCAGTACAGGCAGCAGATAAGCAATATACTGTGCTGCACCGCCGTAGGCGATCAGAAGATTATAAATTGCATGAAAGGTGATTGCCGCTCCCAGCAGGCCACAGGTTCCGGCAATCTTCAGCCATGTTCTCTGCCACACATATGCAAGACCACTGCCGACAATGGCACCACAGATCACGTGCATGGCTCCTGTTCCAATACCCCGGAAAAAATAAAAGAAAAATGTCCGGCTCCGTTTTGGATCAGGTAGCAGACGTTCTCAAATGTGGCAAAGGAAAGAGCTATAACTACGGCGGTATTTTTGATCTGCTCTCTTTTCGGCTCAAATATCAGCAGATAAAAGAGCAATGGCAGAAGTTTCATCACTTCCTCCACCACCGGGGCTATCTCTGTGGTAGCTGCAAAGGTGTCCGCTCTGTAAAGTGCAGCGAAAAAGGTGTTGATGTATGCGGAAAGCAGACAGACACCCATCCCGCAAAGCAGAACAGAAAGAATTTTCTCTGCCGCTTTCCCATACACAGAGCCGCGATCAGCAGGGGCGAAGCCATGCAAAGAAATACATTTTCAATATATGTCATGCCTGCACCGCCTTTCTTGTGGCTGGCAGCAGCGCAAACAGGCTGCCTGTAAGCAGAAGATCAAACCAGCAATAGGGAGCGGAAATGGAATAGCCCGGCCACAGGCAGCCGGAGATCCAAAGGACATACTCCACCGCCACATAGCACAGTACCCCAATGTGGAAATACCGCATCTTACACGCTGTTCCCGTCTGTATCTGCGCATAAGCAAGACCCCGGATAGAATGATAAGAAACAACGATCATCATACCACACCAGAGCAGATTGGAGAGAACATCCCCAAAAGTACAGTAAAATACACAAAGCGGAACGCCGATCAAAGGGGCGATCAGGGCTTTTCCTGTCGAAAATCTTCTTTCCCCGGAAGAAGAAAGGGTGTATTGCAGAAGATAAAGGAAAATCACGCTGCTACCCAGCCAAACTCTGACACATAAAAGACCTGCGGTGTTTCAGAAAACAGAAGCAGATACAGCGTCCAGTAAAGAGAGCCAAGGGCAAAGCAGCCGTAAAAGCAGGTCAGCAGGAAATATGTCTGTTTTCGACCTTTCAGATACCGAATACCACTCATACAAAAGCCCAACAGGGTAACAGCGAATTGAAAAAGGTTACTGATCAGCTCCATCCCCATTGTCCTCCTTTTGTTTCTCCGTCTGCTCCTCTTTGTTCAGCTGATGGATGCGAAAACACAGAATAGTCACGCACGCGCCGAGGATAAAAGCCAGCAGTCCGATCACCATATATCCCAATGCAGTGCTGCCGCCCAAAATCGTTGCCGCAGTTTCAAAGCCTGAAGAAGTACTGGGTTCGATCCGCCCGATAATACCGGGCATGGCAAAAGAAACCCCAACAATCACTGCAAAGCATGCCGCTATGCAGACAGCGGAAACAATCCGTCTGCGCCGCAGTCTCTGCTGTTGTTCTTTTTTGCAATACGCCGTTTTACTTCCGCAATCCGTTCCTCATCTTTCAGCATTTGTAATACCCTCCCGTTTCAATAATCCGCGTAAACGCTCTTTTCCCCGATACACCATATTTGTAATCTGCTTTACACTTTTCCCCATAACCTTAGCTGCCTGTTGATAGCTCATGCCCTCAAAATAGGTCAGATAAAGAGCCTCCCGATAATCTGGATTTAACTCGTCCATGCAGAGATGCAGGATCTGGTTTCGCTCTTTTGTGCGGACGACCTCCTCCACCAGCGTTTGTGCCTCCGGTTCTCTGGCCAGGTCGTCAAGACTGAAGAAAATCCGCCGTCTGCTTTTGTGGCGCAAAGCCATGTGCCGCGCTGCTTTATAGAGGTAAGCCTTAAAACATCCGTCCCGGATGCGGGGCTTTTTCGTAAACAGCCAGGAAAAGGTTTCCATCATTAAATCCTCCGCTTCATGGACGTCATGCAGATAACCATCGATGTATAAGGTCAGCGGGTCGCCGTATTTTTTTATTAATAGTTCAAGTCCTGTCTCATCACCGCACAGATATTGCCCATAAAGTTCTTCATCAGTGACCATATCATTCTTCCTTTCCAAGTATTACTCCTCTATTGTCAGATGAAAGCTCCAGGTTCGTGAATCATTTTTGTCTGCGAAGACATACAACATGTCAGGAGAAATCCCTGACAAAAAAATAACCAGAGCCTAAGCTCTGGTTAAATTCTCACTATTTTGTAGCAGCCAGTACGGGAATCGAACCCGTGTTTTCGCCGTGAGAGGGCGACGTCTTAACCCCTTGACCAACTGGCCATTTATTTATCTGTCGTTTGCTCTTCGCTGTCGACTCGTTTAATATACACCATCTTTTTCTAAAATGCAAGTACTTTTTTAAAAAAAAATTTCATTTTTTTATTTTTCTCGAATTTTTCGTTCAAAAAGCCCTGTATTTATGCGGTTTTTGCCACAAAAAAATTTTTATTTTTTTTGTCCCAGAGAAGAAATGCCATGGCAGCTCCACCGCTTTCCATGGCATTTCCCAGTTATTTATTTCTGTTTCTGACTGTTTCTTATTCCTCTATATCCTCCGCAGGCTCTGCCGGAATGAATATGCGGGATTTCTTTTCTTCGTGTTTATGAAGTGCAGCTTTCTCAGTTGCCTCAATACAGAATTCCATCTGAGAGTTAATCTGGGCTTTGCCTCGTTTATCCGGCTTCACATAAGTTCCATCCGACTGCAGGATATGAGCTTTTACATTATCCTTAAACTCCAGATCAAGTACGTGTTCCAGCTCTTTCTTAATCTTCTCATCTTCCACAGGGAAACAATCTCTACCCTACGGTCAAGGTTACGCGGCATCCAGTCCGCACTTCCCATATAGATTTCCGGGTTTCCGCCGTTTTCAAAATAGAAAATACGGCTATGCTCCAGAAATTCCCCTACAATAGAACGGACATGAATATTCTCACTGATTCCCGGCACTCCTACTTTCAGACAGCAGATCCCCCTTACCAGAAGCTCCACCTGAACTCCGCAGGAAGATGCATAATACAATCCTGCAATAATCTTCGGATCACAGAGGGAATTCATCTTTGCGCGGATCAACGCCGGAAGTCCTTTCTTCGCATTCTCTGCCTCACGTTCAATCAGGCTTAAGAACCTGTCCTTCATCCAGATTGGTGCTACGATCAGCTTATTCCAGCTTTTCGGTTCAGAATATCCGGAGAGCATGTTAAATACTGCTGTTGCATCTTCACCAAAACGTTCATCGCAGGTAAAGATACCGCAGTCTGTATAGAGTTTGGCAGTGGAATCATTGTAGTTTCCGGTTGCCAGATGCACATAACGGCGGATTCCTGTCTCTTCCCTGCGCACAACCAGTGTGATCTTGCTGTGTGTCTTAAGCCTACCAGACCATAAATTACATGACATCCTGCCTTCTCCAGCTTCTTCGCCCATACAATATTATTTTCTTCATCAAAACGTGCTTTCAGCTCTACCAGTACGGAAACCTGTTTGCCGTTTTCTGCTGCCTGCGCAAGGGCAGCAATGATCGGTGAATTGCCGCTGACACGATACAGAGTCTGTTTAATAGCCAGAACATCCGGATCTTTTGCTGCCTGACGCACGAAATTTACAACAGGATCAAAGCTCATATAAGGATGATGCAAGAATACATCGCCCTCACGTATCACCTGGAAAATATCCTTCTCATTCTGAAATTCCGGTACAGGTGCCGGCTGATATCTCGGTGTCTTGTAAGCGTCAAAGCCATCCGCACCATATACTTTCATCAGCATGGTAAGATCCAGAGGTCCGTTTATCTCAAAAACATCTGCCTCTTTGATGTCAAATTCCGTCTTCAGAATCTTCAGCAAGCGTTCATCCATCTTATCCTCTACTTCCAGACGGATAACCTCACCCCACTGACGTTTCTTTAACTGGCGCTGGATCTCCACCAGCAGATCCTCTGCCTCATCTTCATCGATGGTAAGATCCGCATTACGCATAATACGGTAAGGATGGGCACATATCACATCATAACTCAGGAAAAGTTTGTCAATATTTCTTTCAATAATCTCTTCCAGCAGGATCACTGTGGTATCTCCATCCTTCTTTGACGGAATCTGCACCACCCTTGGAAGCACAGACGGAACCTGCACTGTAGCAAACAGAAGTTCTCCTGCTTTATCCTTTTTGTTGAGTTTATCACTCTTCTCCTTCTTGGAGATCAGGGCACCGATATTTAATGTCTTGTTTCTGATCAGCGGAAACGGTCTGGAAGAATCCATCGCCATCGGTGTAAGTACAGGATATACATTATCCTCAAAGTATCTGTCTACAAATGCACTCTGTGCTTCTGTAAGATTCTCATGGGCTGCCGCCAGGTGCATTCCTGCTTTCTCAAGCGCAGGGATCAGAGAACGGTTCAGGGTATTATACTGTACATGAACCAGTTCATGGGTACGGACACTGATTTCTTTTAACTGTTCCTTGGCTGTCATTCCTGCAATGTCTGTTTTATGATATCCTGCATGTACCTGATCCTTAAGAGACGCCACACGCACCATAAAGAATTCATCCAGATTGGATGCGGTAATGCTTAAGAACTTCAGTCTGTCAAACAAAGGAAGATTTTTATCTCTTGCTTCACTCAGAACACGCTCATCAAATTTGAGCCAGCTCAGCTCGCGATTCACGAAATATTCTTTCTTTTCAAATTTTTCAAAGTCCATAAGTTCATCCTCCTTTACGCTCTGCCCTTGCGTCTGAGAACCAGACGAATGCCAAATACTTCTTCAAAAAATGCCTCTTTATCTTTCAGCAGTCCCAGTTCCAGGGAAATGTCCTGTGCAGAATCCACGATCATCTGCAGTTCTCTGTCTTTGAGCACTGCTTTGATTCCTTTTACTTTCTGATAATGACTTCTGTCCATGCATTCGCCAGACGAAGGATTGCAGTCATCTTTACCACCTTGATATAGCTCTCTCTGTCTATAGCGATTCCCATACTGTAAAGTTCATCGTAATAAACAAACGCAGAATTATTGAATCTGACCGCACATGCGATCATCTGCGCTCCATAGAGGACAGACCAATAATATCTGTAGACATAATAATCTGATAGGAACACTCGGAAACCTTTTCCATGCTGATATATTTGCCACAATCATGAAGCAGTGCTGCGATCTGCAGTAACAGACGCTCTCTTGTTCCCATACCATGAACCTTCTTCATACTGTCAAAGATATTCAGGCAAAGATTCATAGTTCCCTGGATATGGCTCTTACTGCTGGAATAGCGTTTCGCAATGTTCTTTGATGTAACCAGAATGTCATTCTCAAAATTGTGGACACTTTTGAGAAATTTTTTCTTCTCTGCAAAATCATAGGCAATTCCATCCAGCAGGGAAACACCTGGTGCCCAGAGAGACTCTGCATTGAAAATATCAATAAAATTTCTGCACACTACCATGGTCGGCACAACAAGGGATGCATATTCCGGATCAATCTCCATCTCCTGTGCCAGCAGGTCAACAGATTTTCCAACTGTATCCTCATAGCGTTTCATAAACTCTTCCCTTGTAATGATCCTGTCTTCCATTTCCTCCTGGAAGATCATATCTGTAATAAAATCTCCCATCAGGATCACATTCCTGATATCCTTATCCTTCAGATACAGACGCTGAAAGCTCATCAGGTCATTTCGGATAAATTCCTCAACCAGCTTGTCATAATGAATGGTTGTTTTCTCCAGTTCCTGCAGACGCTGGCGGATTCTTAAACTTCCCATTTTAAGTCCCTGGGTAGTGACCAGTGCATCTTTGTCAAAGAGGGAAACCTGAAGGCTGCCGCCGCCCACATCCAGGATCGCGGTGCCTTTCTGGATCATCTTTTTGAATCCCTTTTCAATGGCAGCAATTGATTTGTACCCAAGGAAATGCTGTTCTGCACTGCTTAATATTTCTATTTTCATTCCTGTACGCTGATAGATCTGTTCAATGATCAGCAGCGGATTCACAAGTTCCCTGAATGCACTGGTGCCGCAGACACGATACTCTTCCACCCAAAGTCCTGCATCAGCCTCTTAAAGTCATTCAGCACCTCACATAAAACATTCAGCATTTCTGAGTCGATCTTTCCGTCAGAATAGACACCCTTTCCAATTTCCAGACTGTATCTGACATCATTCAGTTCACGAAAACCAATTCTTTTTGACATCTCAAAGATCTTCATGCTGACTTCATAAGATCCGATGTCAATGGCTGCAAATGTCATGACTGCCATATGCGTTCCCCCTTTACCATTCATCTATTTGCTTTTTTATTCCTTCTCCACACCCAGCAGATGGTCGATAAACTGCTGTGCAGTTCGTCCTGTAAGTCCTCCATGGGAAAGCTCCCACTTATTTGCTTCCAGAAGCAGTTCGTCCTCCGGCATGGTAATTCCGTTTCTCTCTGCGAGAGCTTTCACAATTGTCTGGAATTCTTTTTTGCTCGGTGCACCATAATAAATACGGACACCAAAACGATAAACCAGTGAAAGCTTCTCCTGCACTGTATCGGAGGAATGCAGATCGTCATCATCCATGATCTCCAGCTTGTCACTGGATTTCTCTCTTACCAGATGTCTTCTGTTACTTGTTGCATAGATCAGGATATTGTCCGGCTTCTTCTCCAGACCACCCTCGATCACTGCCTTCAGATATTTATATTCGATTTCAAATTCCTCGAATGACAGATCATCCATATAGATAATGAATTTATAGTTTCTGTTCTTGATCTGGGCGATCACATCATTCAGATCCTGAAACTGATGCTTATACACCTCGATAATACGAAGTCCCTCATCATAATAACGGTTCAGGATTCCCTTGATACTTGAGGATTTACCTGTACCCGCATCACCAAAAGCAGACAGTTGTTTGCCTTTCTGCCTCTTACGAAAGCTTCTGTATTCTCGATCAGTTTCTGCTTCGGGATTTCATATCCGACCAGGTCTTCCAGTTTCACATGAGCGATCCTTGTGATCGGCTGGATCTCCACATTATCATTCTCATCATGGCCTACACGAAAAGCCTTATGTAATCCCAGCTTACCCACACCAAAATCCTTATAAAACTGTACCATATCCTTCATGAATTCCTCTGTGGACTCCGCTGCTGCCAGCGTTTTGCTCAGATCACAGATACGGTCTCTGATACGGGAATTAAACATCTTGCTGTTACTTCCGGTGTTGGTATAATCACCGAGAACCTTACAGCAGGAAATTCCAAATGCCTCATCCAGTACAGTCAGGTCAAAATCATACAGTTCTTTAAACACACCGAAATCATTCAGTGCCAGTTCATTAATACTTCCGTTGACAGCCCCTCTGATCTCACAGGCTGTACTGAATGCATTTTCATTATTTACCAGAAGAAATGTCAGATAACAGTGCCATAAATTTCCGGAAAATCCATAAGCGCCGGCAGTTTCCACCAGTCCGTTGGCACACTCAAAGAACAGCCCTTCCTTTTCTTTCAGATCAGGTGCTTTCTGCTCCCAGGCATTCATCAGTTCTGCCATTTTATCAAGGATTTCTCCATGTTCAAAGTTACGGTATAAGATGCATTCATTTAATCTAGCCATTTTTTATTACTTCCTTCTTACCTTGTTGTTTTATCTTATTGTTCTGCTGTGAGTGGTATAATTATTTCGAAAACGATGTACCAGAGTGTGTTTGAAAAATGCTTTACGCAAAATATGCCGCAAAGTGGGACTGCAGATTGTGGAAATGATTTTTCAAACACGCTCTGGCATTATGGAAATGATTTTTAATAATTTCCCAAAATTCTCATTCTGTCAGCTTCTGCCTCAATTCCTCTCAGGGCATTCTTCACTGCACTGTCCTTTAAATTTCCCTCGAAATCAACAAAAAAACGGTACTGCCAGTTCTTCCCTGTGATCGGGCGGGATTCTATCTTCGTCATATTCAGTCCATTATAAATAATGTGAGACAGCATATTGTAAAGAGTTCCGCTCTCATGATGCAGTTCAAAGAAAATACTGATCTTATGCGCATCCTTCACATAGATTGGTTTCTTACTCACGATCACAAAACGTGTGGCATTCTGTCCGTTATAGCAGATATTCTCAGCCAGGATCTTCAGTCCGTAAAGCTCTCCTGCCTGTCTGCTGGCAATAGCTGCCTGCGTCTTGTCATTGTCTTCTTTTATCTTCTTGGCAGAACCGGCAGTATTTTCCATCTCTTTCTTCTTCCAGTCCGGATGAGATTCCAGATATTTTCCACACTGGGAAAGTGCCTGAGGATGAGAACATACCTGTCTGATATCCTCCAGTTCAGCATCCGGCAGTCCCAGAAGTACATGCTCCGGACGGATGATCTGTTCTCCTACAATGCTAAGCTCATACTCTGTAAGAAGATCATAAATATCAGCAACAATACCGGCAGTTGTATTCTCAATGGGAAGTACCGCATAGTCTGCTCTTCCCTCCACAACTGCTTCCATTGCATCACGCCAGGTTTTTACATGAAAGCTCTCAATATCGTCCTGGAAATATTCCCTCATTGCAGCATAACTGTATGCACCTTCCACACCCTGAAAGACAACTCTTACATCTTTCAACGGAAGTGCATCTACCATTTCCAGTTTCTCATCATCCTCGATTCCATGCTCTGTGAGAAGCTGATACTGTCTCTTACGGCTGATCGCATGATCTGCTGAAAAAGCTCCTGCGCACCAAGCTGATTAAATTCTCCATGTGCCTTACCTCTCAGGACCTCCAGCTTCTGTCTCTCTCTTTCCGGATCCAGAACCTTCTTTCCTGTACGTATCTTATATTCTGCAACATCCTCACACACCTTCATTCTCTGTTCAAAAAGACGTATGATATCGCTGTCGATCTTATCTATTTCATTTCTGCATTCCTGTAAATCTATCATTTATGTTGTACCTTTTTACTTTCACAAATTCTCTACAATATCAGTCATCTCTCCGATAAAGGAAAGAGAGCCAAAGGCAATGATCACATCCTGTTCCCCGGCAAGTGAAAAGACCTCCTCCACTGCATCTTTAATCGTATCCATTGCCTGTACATTGGGATTATATTCACTGACAGTCTTCGCCAGTTCTCCGGCAGGCAGTGCCCTTACATTATCCGGAGTCTGGATTGTGAGTATCCGGTCTGCAAAGTGCGCAGTTTTCTGAATCACACTTCTGTAATCCTTATCTGCAAACACTCCCATAATATAGATGATCCGTTTTCCCTTAAAATAATGCTCTATTGAAGCTGCCATCATATCCGCAGCAGCAGGATTATGAGCCCCGTCTACCACAAACAGCGGTTTTTTACAGATAACTGTAAACCGTCCGTTCCAGTTTACTGTGCGAAGCCCTTCTTTTTTCTGCTCCGCAGCGGTGGAAAAGCCCAGCTCATCCAATACTTTTAAAGCATTCAGTGCAACTACTGCATTTTCCTTCTGATAAACACCTGCCAGCGGAATCTCATACTCTTCACCCCTGTACCGGATTGTCTGTCCAAGGCAGCTTTCCTTTAATATCTCTGCCTCAGAAGCATCTGCTATGGTACATTTTGCACCATGTTCTCTGCTGATCCTCTCGATCACCTGCATTGCTTCTGGCTTTTGTCTGGCAGTCACCACTCTGCAGCCGTCTTTGATGATCCCGCTTTCTTCTCTGCGATCTGTGCCAGAGTATTTCCAAGAAAAGACATATGATCCATACTGATCGATACCAGCACTGCCAGCAGCGTATTCTTAATAATATTTGTGGCGTCCAGATTTCCGCCCATTCCCACTTCCAGCAAAACGAGATCACAATTCTCTTTTTTAAAGAACAGAAATGCCACCGCAGTCTCTATTTCAAATGCAGTGGGATGGGGATAACCATCCTTTGTCATAGCAGCAATAACATCAGACACCTGTGTAATATAAGCAGCAAAGTCCTCTCTGCTGATCCTGCTTCCCGAAACTTCCATCCTGCCTCTGTAGGAATACAGGGTAGGCGAAACATATCTTCCAATGCGATATCCCGCACCGGATAAAACAGAATACAAAAAAGCAATGACAGAACTTGCCATTGGTACCGGCTATATGCACATATTTCAGATCATCCTGTGGATTTCCAAGACGTTTCATCAGCTCACGCATATGATCCAGTCCCAGGACACTGGGAATTTCCCGGGTGATTTTGTCTATGTACTCCCGGCTTTCCTGATAATTCATAATAAACTCCTCTTATTTCCATGAGATCCCCTCCGCACGTTCCTTTTGCGCATAAGACACCTCATTGCTATAGTGTAATAACGTGTTCTCATTATATCCTACGTGTATGTTTTTTTCAAGGCAGGCAATACTAGAATCATAGAAATTTATACAGGAGCGTTACCTATGAAAAAAGCTTTCATTCTCTGCGGTCTGACGGGCTGGTGCATGGAAATCCTCTGGACCGGACTGCATTCCATCCTTTCAGGAGAACTTACCATGACAGGAAAAACTTCCCTTTTAATGTTTCCCATTTACGGATGCGGTGCCATCATCCGCCCGCTCTCCGGTAAACTTTCTGCTGTCCCGCTTTTTGTCCGCGGCTGCATTTATACTGTCGGATTTTTTTTCGTGGAATTTATCAGCGGTACTCTTTTACGCTGTTTTCATATGTGTCCCTGGGACTACAGCAACACTCCTCTGAATTACCGGGGACTGATAAGACCGGACTACGCTCCCCTCTGGTTCGGAGCCGGACTTTTTTTTGAGAAAATACTTGGAAAACTCTCTTGAAAAAAGCACCTGATTATTATATGATGTTAAGAAGGATTACGTAAACAATTCCTGAACTAGTAAAATATGGAGGTATGAAATGAGACACTTAATGAGTCCGCTGGATCTGTCTGTTGATGAGTTAAATACTCTTCTTGACTTGGCCAGCGATATTGAGAAACACCCTGATAAATACGCACATGTCTGCGATGATAAAAGACTGGCAACTTTATTCTATGAGCCAAGCACCCGTACCCGTCTCAGCTTTGAAGCTGCTATGATGAACCTTGGCGGTAAAGTTCTTGGTTTTTCATCAGCTGATTCCAGTTCCGCTTCAAAGGGTGAAAGTGTTGCCGATACAATCCGCGTTGTATCCTGTTACGCTGACATCTGTGCTATGCGCCACCCGAAAGAAGGTGCTCCGTTAGTAGCTTCTATGGCTTCTTCTATTCCTGTTATCAACGCCGGCGACGGTGGTCATCAACATCCTACCCAGACATTAACCGACTTACTTACCATCCGTTCCCTGAAAGGACGTCTGGACAATCTGACCATTGGTCTGTGCGGCGACCTGAAATTCGGACGTACAGTTCACTCCCTGATCGAAGCACTTGTACGTTACACAAATGTAAAATTCATTCTGATCTCACCGGAAGAGCTTCGCATCCCAAGCTATATCCGCGAGGATGTTCTGAAAAAGAACAATATCGAATTTCAGGAAGTAGAGAGACTGGAAGATGCCTTACCAGATCTTGATATCCTCTACATGACACGTGTACAGAAAGAACGTTTCTTCAACGAAGAAGACTATGTCCGCATGAAGGATTTCTACATTCTGGACAAACAGAAAATGGAACTTGCAAAAAAGACATGTACGTTCTTCATCCGCTTCCACGTGTAAATGAAATCTCAACAGAGGTGGATGCAGACCCGAGAGCAGCTTATTTCAAACAGGTACAGTACGGTGTATATGTACGTATGGCCCTGATTCTCACATTACTGGAGGTAAAATTACCATGTTAAATGTTGGAGCACTTCGCGAAGGTTATGTATTAGACCATATCAAAGCAGGCAAGGCCATGACTATCTATCATGATCTGAAGCTTGATAAACTTGACTGCACCGTTGCCATCATCAAGAACGCGCGCAGCAACAAACTGGGTAAGAAAGATATCATCAAGGTTGAATGCCCGGTTGAGAATCTCGATCTTGACATTCTCGGCTTTATCGATCATAACATTACTGTAAACGTAATCAAGGACGAGAAGATCGTTGCCAAAAAAGAACTGAAACTTCCGAATCAGGTTGTCAACGTGATCAAATGCAAGAATCCACGCTGCATCACTTCCATTGAACAGGGACTCGACCAGATCTTTGTTCTTGCAGATAAAGAGAAAGAAGTTTACAGATGTAAATACTGCGAAGAGAAATACACAGGTAAACGCAATAAATAATAAAACAAATATCAAAAAACAGAACGGAAGAAATCCGTTCTGTTTTTTTGTACGCAATCAGACCGATAAGCCGGGTTATGTCATTGGGTAATCATCTGTCTAGGCCTTACGTTGCCATAAGGCTCAAGCGACCCACCTGAAAGCACGACGGGCAGCCGTATCGCTTTCTATTCGGTCTTGCTTCGAATGGAGTTTACATGTGCCCGGCCTGTTACCAAGACGGCGGTAGTCTCTTACACTGCCTTTCCACCCTTACCTCAGCAAGTGAGGCGGTTTATTTCTGTTGCACTGGTCTGGGAGTCACCTCCACCGGACGTTATCCGGCATCCTGCCCTGCGAAGCCCGGACTTTCCTCGTCTGAACCCTTTCGTCTGTTCAGCCGCGATTACCTGGCCTGGTTGCGCAAGTGCTATTCTAGCACGTTTTTTTTGCACTTGTAAAGAAATTTCATTCATTACTGTTCACTCCGTTCTCAGTAACGTTGCCAAAATTCATTCCAAATTGCCTGCGGCAATGGAATTTATAGCAATCCTCGTAAATAATGCATTTAAGACAGTTCAGCAGAGTGCGAAAAGACAAGGAAGATATCTGCAGGCGTGCTGACGCACGGCAAAGATATCTGACGCAGGATTTCACACTCTGATGGGCTGGATTAAGATGCATTATTTCAGAGGATTGCTATAGATGTGATATCACAT
>ENA-OQIR01000514-OQIR01000514.1-human-gut-metagenome-genome-assembly--contig:-NODE-514-length-16500-cov-3.339461_pt1 | contig 16500 bp, 22 predicted proteins | sample MGYA00242580_ERZ504745 | MGnify/ENA primary metagenome ERZ504745 (study PRJEB26092, sample SAMD00036214) | human gut metagenome | host: Homo sapiens | study: EMG produced TPA metagenomics assembly of... | reverse complement strand
TCCATTTACCCGCATTGTCCCACTGCTTCACACCTTTCATCACTTACTAGGCATTTCGTGGTAGGAATATCACGAATGGAGGTGATAGCGCATGCGCGCACTTCAAGCAACGACCGCAGGTCGCACCAATATGATACTTACAATTCCACTTTGTATGTGATAAACTATTATTATCCATATGGATACCTCCTGTGTATATTAGTGCGGTTGGCGAACCTACATTAATTATACCACCGGAGGTTTTTTTCTGTAAGCTGAAGCAATGCTGACTCACCTGCATAGCAGGTGGTTTATTTGTTTTCCAAAGCTCCGTTTTTCAGATCAGTGAAAAACTCCACAATGGCAAACAGGGCTTTGCCCTAACAATAAAAACGCGAATATTCCAGTATTTAATAAGCCACTGATATTCGCGTTTCTTATTATCCTAACCACTTGAAAGATGGATATTATCTTACAACAGCTTTCCCAATAAGCTGGTCAAATCACTGCTTTTTATTTTATAATGTATATCTATTTTTGATGTAACTATCAACTGTTCAATATTCCTGTTATAAACTTAACAGCTACGGTTTTAGCATGAATAAAAAAGTTGCAATACAGCAGGCCGTTTATAAAAGATTTTTTATTCAGCCTTTATAGCCCAGCGCATCTTTGTGGAACGGGCTCTTGGGTTCTGTGTGCACTCTTTGGCTGAGGGGCGGATCACATCTTTTGCATAGTCTGAGTAGATTCCCTCCTTGTATCCTGCTTTAAGCGCTTTCTTTACCAGCTTGTCTTCACCGGAATGAAAGGTAAGGATTGCCACACGTCCGCCCGGACGCAAAGCATCCGGAAGCTTCTCCATAAATTCATACAGTACTTCGAACTCATGGTTGACATCAATACGCAATGCCTGGAAGGTTCGCTGGCAGGTTTTCTTAATTGTCTCTTTCTTTTCCTTTTCAGGAAGGAAATCAAGAGTTTTTTCGATTACCTGACGTAGTTTTGTGGTAGTATCAATATGATTTCCCCTGCGGATCTCATCGGTAATGGCTTTGGCGAGTTCCTCACAGTATGGTTCATCGGAATTTTCACAGAGCATTCCCGCAAGCTCCTCTCTGGAAATGGTATCCAGACGCTGGGCTGCACTGATGCCGGTTTCCTGATTCAGGCGCAGATCCAGAGGTCCGTCTGTTTTAAAAGAGAAACCTCTTTTGGGGTTATCAATCTGCATGGATGAAACACCGAGATCTGCCAGAATAAAGTCAAATCCTCCAACCTCTTTGGCAATCTCATCAATGGTGCAGAAGTTCTGAAGCTTTACTGTCAGCAGTTCTTCCCCGAATCCCTGCTCTGCCAGACGTTTCTTTGTTTTGGCGGATTCCTCAGGGTCTACATCTGTTGCATAAATATGGCCCTTGCCATTCAGACACTGAAGCATTGCTTTCGTATGGCCGCCATAGCCCAATGTGGCATCAAATCCTGTTTCGCCCGGCTGGATATTAAGAAAATCAAGGATTTCCTTAACCATAATGGAGATATGCATTCCCGCCGGGGTATTTCCTTTCTGAATCACGTGTTCAATGGTATCTTTATATTTCTCAGGCTGTAATTCCTTGTATTTCTCTTCGAATTTCTTCGGATATTTTCCTTTATAACGGACACGTCTTTTATGTGGTGTCTGGTTCTGGTTTTCCATAAAATCCCCTTTGTGTTTTTTATTCCTGTGTGATACCGGTTACTTCATAGCCGGCTTCTTTGATCACTTCGCGGATCTTATCCTCGTTCAGTTTCTCCGGAGCATGGATCACTGTGGTTCCTTTTTCATGGGAGGAAACTACATCTTCCACTCCAAATGCCTCTTTTACTGCCTTTGTCACATGTGCTTCACAATGTCCACACATCATTCCTGTTACGTTTACTGTGATTGTTGTCATTTCTCTGTTCTCCTTGTTTTCTTTTATATTTTCCTGATCTTTTGGATCATGAATTTCACTGTTGCAAAAGTCTGGATTCTCTGCCTTTAGACTTTTGTTTTCTGTTACGTTTTTCATTTCTGCATTAGCTGAAATATAATGGATTTCTTCCACATTCTGTTTTATTTTTTTGTCTCTGGAAGCATCATGTACCTTAAAGAGATTCAGTCTCAGTGCATTGGTTACCACACAGAAACTGGAAAGGCTCATGCAGCTGCACCAAACATGGGGTTCAGTGTCCATCCGAAAATCGGAATCCATACACCGGCTGCCAGTGGAATACCGATCACATTGTAGAAGAATGCCCAGAAAAGATTCTCATGGATATTTCTCAATGTTGCCCGGCTTAAACGTATGGCAGCAGGTACATCACTGAGCCGGCTCTTCATTAATACCACATCTGCGGCATCAATGGCAACATCTGTTCCTGCACCGATCGCAATACCGATGTCTGCCTGGTAAGTGCAGGGGCATCATTGATTCCGTCTCCTACCATGGCAACCTTTCCCTGTCCCTTCAGAGAACGGATCACACTTTCCTTGCCATCCGGAAGAACACCTGCAATTACATCATCCACTCCTGCCTGTGCTCCGATCGCTTTTGCTGTGCGTTCATTATCACCGGTAAGCATTACTACCCGGATTCCCATGTTCTGCAGTTCTTTTATTGCCTGAGGACTGTCCTCTTTTATAACATCTGCCACTGCGATCATGCCGAGAAGCTTCCCGCCTTTTGCAAAAAGAAGTGGTGTTTTTCCTTCTCCTGCAAGTTTTTCTGCCTGCTTCATCAGTTCCGGTGATACAGAGGTTTCATTGCTGATAAATTTCATATTTCCGCCTGTAAGCACATCACTGTTTAATGCTGCACGAAGACCGTTTCCAGGAAGAGCCTGAAAATCAGAAACCTTATGCAAAACAATCTTTTTCTCTTCTGCTCTGGCAATAATGGCTTTTGCAAGAGGATGTTCACTCTTCTTCTCAAGTGCATAGGCATAGCCTAAAAGCTCTTCCTCTGAGATTCCCTTTGCAGGAACCATATCTGTCACCTGTGGTTCACCCTTTGTGATAGTTCCTGTCTTATCTAATGCAACGATCTGGATCTTACCTGCTTCCTCCAGAGATACTGCTGTTTTAAACAGGATTCCGTTTTTGGCCCCCATTCCGTTTCCTACCATAATGGCAACCGGTGTGGCAAGCCCAAGGGCACAGGGACAGCTGATGACCAGAACAGAAATACCTCTGGCAAGTGCATATCCGAACTCTTTTCCTGCCAGTAGCCAGACAATGGTGGTGACAACCGCAATACTGATAACTGTCGGAACAAAAACTCCGGAAACCCTGTCTGCGATTTTGGCAATAGGCGCTTTGGTTGCAGCCGCATCACTGACCATCTTAATAATCTGGGAAAGCGTAGTGTCCTCGCCTACCCGGGTAGCTTCGCATCTGATAAATCCGGACTGGTTTACGGTTGCAGCAGAGACTGCATCTCCCGGATTCTTGTCAACAGGGATACTCTCTCCTGTAAGTGCCGCCTCATTGACAGCACTGTTTCCCTCAAGGACCACTCCGTCCACCGGAATGTTCTCACCGGGACGTACCACAAAAACATCACCTTTTCGGACCTGTTCGATGGGCACTGTAGCTTCCTGTCCGTCCCGGACAACAACTGCTGTCTTAGGTGCCAGCTTCATCAGACCTTTCAGCGCATCCGTTGTCTTTCCCTTAGATCGGGCTTCCAGCATTTTTCCAACTGTGATCAGAGTAAGGATCATGGCTGCAGATTCAAAATAGAACTCCATCATGTAATTCATAACTGCCGCCGAATCTCCGTCTACCTGTGCCCTTGTCATTGCAAAAAGTACATAAACACTCCACAAAAAGGATGCCATGGAGCCAAGTGCCACAAGGTATCCATATTTGGTGCACGATGCCACAGGCTCTTAAATCCGCTGACAAAAAAATTTCTGGTTAATGACCATTATGATTCCGGCGAGAAGAAGCTGCACCAGTCCCATGGCAATATGATTATCATTAAACCATGCCGGAAGAGGCCAGGCCCACATCATATGTCCCATGGAAAAATACATCAGCACAAGCAGAAAGCCTACAGATGCGATCAGCCTTCGTTTCAGCGCCGGTGTTTCATGGTCTTCCAGTGCCTCCTCTGCCGCAGAAGCAGATATCTGCTCCCCGGATGCCCCCTTTAAGGATGCTCGTATCCTGCATCCTGTACAGCCTTGATGATCTCACCTGAACCGGCAGTTCCCTCTACTCCCATGGAGTTGGTCAGCAGACTGACCGAACAGGATGTCACACCCGGAACCCTGGATACGGCCTTCTCCACTCTGCTGCTGCAGGCCGCACAGCTCATTCCGGTTACATTGTATTGTTCCATTTCTATTCCTCCTACGACTTGTTGTTCCTTACCTGATATCTACTGCTCTGTTGCTTTGCAGTTCCCAGATCTTTATTCTGCTGTACTCTGATGCTATAATAGTCTGAACACACAGCCTTCACTTCATCAGTTTCTGCAAAGTAGCCACCAGCTCATCAATCGTCTCATCCTTGCCCTCGCGGATATCTCTTGCCACACAGTTGCGGATATGGCTGGCAAGCAGTTCTTTGTTAAATGCGTTCACTGCTGCGTTGACTGCTGCGGACTGGATCAGGATATCGTTACAGTACGCATCATTCTCCAGCATACCGATAATCCCTCGGATCTGTCCTTCCACACGTTTAAGACGATTGATCAGCTTCTTTCTCTCCTCCTCAGAACGCATTGTGTGTTTTGTGCAGCAGGGACAGACTTTTTTCTCCTGTGTATCTGCCATATGGGAAATCCTCCTTCTGATTTTTATGTACTCTCGGAATCTTTTTGTACTTGATTTTATGAGAAGATTTTTTGTCAGATGTGCCCGAATTTTTGAGGCGTACGCGGTGCGTACGTTGATAAAATGCGGGTGCATCTGGCGAAAATCAGCCATAAAAGCAAGTGCAATAAAGACTCCGAGAGTACATTTTTATAAATAAGCTCTGTTTTATATAAATTTCTGAAACATATAACGATTTCAAAATACCCTTACGGGGTATCTTTATAGTAGTCACTATATACCCTTATGGGGTATTTGTCAATACTGTTTTTCATATCGGAAACAAGTGGTGTGTGAACAGTAACAAAGATTACTGTGGACAGAGTAAGCAGCAGTAACACAAAAAAGAGCTCTCACAGAAAATAACCGCCGGTAATATTCTGCCGGTAATTATTTTTCGCGAAAGCTCAAAGACCTATACTCTATGCACTTTTCTTCTGACAAAATAAAAACAGGTGACCTGCATAATGATCGTCAGCATCCAGGATGCAGGATAGGAAATAAACAGAACAGCCAGTGATCTGTGATGCGGGAATATTCCAAATATCCATACGATTCTGGTTCCTACTGTTCCGATCACTGACAGGATCATTGGAACGCCGGAATGTCCCATTCCACGCAGGCACCCGGAAACAGATCCATAATCCCGCAGAGAAAATAAGGTACGGTAGTGTAAGACAGGATTTCCAGTCCGCAGCGGATTACTTCCGGATCGGCAGTATAAATCTTAAGAATCTCAGAACCGAAGAAATATGCACCGCATCCAAGGGAAAAGGAGGTAACTACGGAAATAATAAGACAGTCGACCAGAACCTTATCCATACGTCTAAATTTATGCACACCATAGTTCTGACTGGTAAAGCTCATACATGCCTGTGTGACAGAGTTCACCGCCACATACAGAAAACCGAAAATATTATTGGCCGCCGTATACCCTGCCATGGCGGTCGATCCAAAGGAGTTAACCGAGGACTGAAGCAGAGCATTTGACAGATTAATGACTGTGCTCTGGATCCCGGCCGGGATCCCAACCTGGAAAATCTGTTTTAAATAAATGATATTGATCCTTAATTTTCCAAAATGAAGCTGATAGCTGGTTTTAGATGTACACAGACATCTGAGTACCAGAATGCAGGAAATTAACTGGGAGATCACAGTAGCAATGCTACGCCCGCCACATCCATATGAAACATGATCACGAGGAGCAGATTCAGTACGGCATTTACAACACCGGAAATAACCAGAAAGATCAGTGGACGTTTCGTATCTCCCACAGCTCTTAAAATGCAGCGCCATAATTATAAAGCATAAAAACGGCATACCCAGAAAATAGATTTTCATATACAGTGCAGACTGTCCAATCACATCATCCGGGGTACCCATCAGTTCCAGAGCCCATCTGGAAAAAATCAGTCCCACAAATGCCATGATGATACCGCTTACCAGCGCAAGAGTTACAGCCGTATGAACGGTATCTGACATTTCACGGTCTTTTCCTGCCGCATAGAACCGGGCAGCAAGTACATTCGCACCAAGTGAGATACCAATAAACAGATTGGTAAACACATTGATCAGTGCTGTGGTTGAGCCTACAGCTGCAAGTGCCTGACTTCCGCTAAATCTTCCCACCACTATGATATCCACAGCATTAAACATCAGCTGCAGGATTCCGGACAGCATCAGCGGCAGTGAAAAGGAAATCAGCTTGTCCATGATGGTTCCGTTACACATATCTATTTCGTATTTATTTTGTTTCACTTTTATCTTCCACCCTTTATATCCAAATTGATATGGGCTTCTGTAGAAGTCCTTTATATTACTGTTCGTAAACAGTTAGTATTTTTCAATGTTTTTATTCTGCAAGGCTTCCGAAATAATAGAATCCCTTGCAGGTATCCAGTTTTACTTTTACATATTTACCGATCAGATCCTGACATCCCGGGAAATGGACCAGAAGGTTATATTCTGTTCTTCCTGTAAAGATACCTTTTTCTCTGCTTTCTTCCTCTACAAGGATCTCCTGAACAGTTCCTCGAAACGGGAAGAAGCCTTTCGGCCTTTTTCCTGAACCAGAGCAAGAAGACGGTCAAAACGGTCTTTTACCACATCCTCAGGTACCTGATTCTCCATTTTGGCAGCAGGTGTGCCGCTTCTTTTGGAATAAATAAAGGTAAACGCAGAATCAAAATCGCATTTCTCCACAACGTCCAGAGTATCCTGGAAATCCTCTTCCGTTTCTCCCGGAAAACCTACAATGATATCTGTAGTAAGGGAAATATCCGGTACGGCATTACGGATCTTGTCTACAAGCTCCAGATACTTTTCTTTGTCATAACGGCGGTTCATGATCTTTAAGATTCGGCTGCTTCCGGACTGCATGGGAAGGTGGAGGTGATGGCACACTTTTTTGCTCTCTGCCATTGTCCGAATCAGTTCATCAGACAGATCCTTCGGATGGGAAGTCATGAAACGGATTCTCTTTAATCCTTCAATTGCTTCCACCTGTTTCAGAAGCTGTGCAAAAGTAACCGGATGTTCCAGTGTCTTTCCATAGGAATTAACGTTCTGTCCCAGAAGCATAACTTCCGTTACACCGTCAGCCACCAGACCCTTGATCTCTTCTATGATCGCCTCCGGTTCGCGACTCTTCTCTCTTCCTCTTACATATGGTACAATACAGTAACTGCAGAAATTATTGCAGCCAAACATAATATTGACACCCGTTTTAAAGGAATATTTACGGTCAGCAGGCATACCCTCCACGATTTCATCAGATTCCTTCCAGACATCAATGATCTGTCCCTCCGTATTTAAGCTTCTGTAGAAAAGCTCCGGAAACTTATGGAAGTTATGGGTACCGAAAACCAGATCAACAAAAGAATATTCTTTGTGGATCTTCTCAATTACTTCCGGCTCCTGCATCATGCAGCCAAACAATACAATCTTCAGTTCAGGATTCTTTTTCTTAATACTTTTCAGATGGCCAAGATGACCGTAAATCTTCAGGTTTGCATTCTCCCGGACTGTACAGGTGTTATAGATGACAACATCTGCATCTTCTTCCCTGGTTACTTCTGTATAGCCTATACGTTTCACGATACCGGCCACTGTCTCCGTCTGCAGGGAATTCATCTGGCAGCCTGCATTCTGGATAAAGAAAGCTGGCGCTTTTCATATTTTTCCTTCACAAGCTCTGTACATTTATTGATATATTCTAACTGTATTTTACTTTCCTGTGTATTATTATTCACTATTGATTCCTCATCTTTCTGTTTACAACATTTCGGGGCACTCTTTTTATCATACAGAATCTATGGCTTTATGTCAAACGCTAATCTCTGTTTTTATTACTTTTTATTTTCGGATACAGTTTTTCTTTGACTATGTGACGGATTTATGCGTTTGCCAATATGCCGCTGTTTAGAGAATAAAGATATTCAAGTGGAATCAGACGCAGTTCTTCCATATCGTCCTTGCGGTATTCCGGAATCTCAATTGCCAGAGAGGGCTGACGGATTACTTCCGCATAAAACTGTTCCGGAGATCCCATCTCAGGTTTTGCTCCGGCTTTTTTGACTCTCGCACCACCTGCAATCCCTTTTTCCAGACGATAGCCGGAACATTTCTGTAAATGCCTTGCCAGTCTGTAATTTTTCTGATTGTAGGCAAAGCCTTTCTCCTGTCTGCAGTAAACGATCTTCCCTCTGGAATAACTGAATGTAAGCAGGCCAAGGCTTGAATATTCCTGAAAAATGCTGATCAGGCACGAGTCTCATTCTCACTGGCAGGTTCCTGATTCACTCTTTTCCGCTGATAATAATTAGTCGGAAAATTTCTGCGCAGATCAATTCCCCTGGCATTACATTCATACTCTTCCACAGGCCTGTCCTGCATTTTCAGCATCTGTCTGTGGATGGGATTATGTATGGCACCATATCCGTATTCACATATCTCATAGCTGTCAGGATTCAGCATGGGGATCATACAGATACGAACCTTATCCAGAAGTTTACGAACTTCATAACTTTCTCCGATGGTCCAGTTGCTTTCATAGGATCTGCAGTAATCTTTTGCAATGGACAAAAGATATTCCGGGAGATTTCTGTCTCCGCTTTCCACTCCGCTCAGACAGATAATGCAGGTATCACCCTTTCCAATCTCAAGCATGGGGATCATTCTGTCATCATGACTTCTTCCGATCACTCTGAACTGGACAAAATTTCCATATCTCTGTCCGAGTTCCCACAATGCGAAGTATATTTTTTCATAAGTTCCCATCTGTTCTGTTGACATACATTCTTTCCTCCTTTTTGGCAAATGTTCAGCAGCCTGGATCAGATTCCGGATTCTGACCTGTATGGACGGCTGAATGGCTGCCTTATTATTATATATATGAAAAGAGACAGGCCATAAGACCTGTCTCTTAAAAATAATTGGATTATATTTACATTTCTTTTTTACGTCTTCTTATCAGTACATAACCACCTGCAAGAACAGAAGCAGCAGCAAGAGCCAGCATAGTTCCGATCGGTGATTCATCACCTGTGGATACTGCTGATTTCGCTGTTCCGTTTGTTCCGTCTGCATAGGTTGTCGGAGTTACATCTGTAGTTCCTCCATCTGTAGTTCCGTCGCCGGATCCGGTTCCGTCTCCGTTTGTTCCGTTTGCACCTGGTGTGGTAGTGGCCTGTGTCAGAGGAGCTGCCTTGAACTGATAGGACAGAACTTCGGAAGCATCTGTTTCCTGCCAGTCATTTCCATTGTATACCTGTTTATTATATTTAATATAGATGGTATATGTTTTCTCTGTATCTGTATAAATACCATCCTTTGCACCAATCTTCCATGATGGATTCCATGAAGATGGATTGGAAGACATACTCCATCCTGAAGGAACCCATCTTACATCTCCCTCTCCTGGATTATTATTCTGTGTACCGCACCAATTACCTTGAAGTCATAAAAAGTTTTGGGATAGAACACAAGTGCTTTCTCAAATCCCTGTACAACACTCTCTTTTACATCGGGTACTACCGGAGTATGAGATGGTGTAGGTGTAACAGGACGTTCTTTTGAAACCGGCTGGAACAATACAGAACCATAATTGCTCTTATCCTTATCACTGATCACACATACATAAATATCAACATCATAGTCAGGAAGATCAGTAACTTTTGCTGTTACATTTGTATCAGCCTCAATAGGCGCGCTACTCTGGAAGTATCGATTGTTGGTGCTTTCTCACCACGTTTTACCCAGTCAATATAATAGGTACCTTTTACATTTGACTGAACTTAATTTTAACAGTACCACTTCCTGACCATTTGCATTCTTTTCCTGTTACTTTCAGTTTTTCTTCTGCAGGAGTTGGTGTAGGGGATTGTTCTGTTGCACTGACTAAAGTTCCGTCTTCTCCGATTTTAAGGCTGGAATCTCCCTCATATGTAATCTGAGAAAGAAACATCCGCCAGTTTCACATCAGTAACAGCGTCACCCAGCTTTACGACTGTTCTTCCGGCGTTAGCTCCTGAACAGCAACACCAATGGCAGAATCTGTAACAGCACCGCTACATTGATCACACCGTCTTTGGCAAGCACAAGGTTACTTGCAGCTTCAAAAGAATTTGTAACTGTATTTCCTGTAACACTTACAGTTCCACGAATATTGACAGTTCCCTCACTGTAAATTGCACCGCCTGCTGCTGCGGAGTTTGCTGTGATAGTACCACCCAGAAGATATACATTTGCACCGGCAGCATTGTTGACCGCACCGCCATTTCCGGTTGTGGTATTTCCTGTCAGAGTTGTACCGTCAATCAATGCATAATTACCGCTTACTACTTCTACAATCGAACCGGTAACGCCATCGCCTGTACCCTCAACAGTTAAACTGCCTGAACCGATAGCATTTCCATCTGAAGCAGTTACAGAACCGCCTGCCATCTGAAGATTACCACCATTAACAGTAAACATACTCTCAGTAAAGCCTGCTGCACGTTTGATCGTAGTATTATCTTCAGCAGCAACCAGCATGATATTCTTTTTTTCAGGGACATTTATTGTGTTGTTGACTTCAATGGTTCCTTTTAATTTTACATAAGTAGGTTCACCATTTATCATATCCTCACAGTCCGGTACTGCTGCGAACGCTTCTTCCAGAGAAGTAAAGGAATTTTCGCCAATCACAATCGCAGAACCTGCCTCAGCAGCCTGCTCATCAGTTTCTTCAGCAGCCGGTGCCTCTGTAGGATCAGCTGTTGTTTCGGCAGGAATTTCAGCCGGATCTTCCGGAGTCTCGGCTGGATCTTCGGCTGGTTCCTCAGGAGTTTCAGTCGGATCTTCAGAAGGTTCTTCTGTATCTGCAGAGTCAAGTTCACCTTCGGCTGATGTCTCAGCAGCAGCATCTGCTGCAAATGTGGCTGTCGGTGCCATTCCTACAGACAGGGCACCTGCCATTAATAATGCAAAAAGTTGTTTTTTTCTCATTGTATGTCCTCCCATAGATGAGTTTTAGTTAAAATCACTACTGACACCATCCGATTTCTTATTCCCCACGAAGCAGTCAGTAATCCCAAATCTGAATTGAAGTATAGCACATCCCTCAGAAAAAATCAATGTGCCGTCTATGGGCGTACCTGTCCGTTTCCATAGATGATATATTTCGTTGTGGTCAGAGCCAGAAGTCCCATAGGTCCTCTCGCATGAAGCTTCTGTGTGCTGATACCGATCTCTGCCCCGAAACCGAATTCAAATCCATCTGTAAAACGTGTGGAGGCATTGACATAAACTGCCGCAGCATCCACCTCATCCAGAAACTTCTGTGCATGTTCATAATTATTGGTAATAATTGCCTCTGAATGTTTTGTATTATATTTATTGATGTGAGCGATCGCCTCTTCCACAGAAGAAACCACTTTAATAGAAAGAATATAATCCAGATATTCTTTGCCCCAGTCTTCTTCTGTTGCGTGTACAGCTCCCGGGATCAACGCATAAGCCGCTTCATCTGCGCGGATCTCCACATGCTTCTCCTGCAGACGCTTTGCAAGGACTGGAAGCAGGGCATCCTTTACATCTTTATGTACAAGAACAGATTCGCAGGCATTGCAGACGCCTACTCTCTGAGTCTTGGCATTCATGATAATGTCTGCTGCCATCTCAAGGTCTGCGGTTTCATCCACATAAATATGGCAGTTTCCAGTACCGGTCTCAATCACAGGGATGGTGCTCTGCTCCACTACGGCTTTGATCAGGCCTCTGCCGCCTCGCGGGATGAGTACATCCACATACTGGTTCATCTTCATGAATTCTGCTGCTGTCTCTCTGGATGTATCAGAAATCAGCTGGATCGCATCCTCTGTCACGCCCTGTTCATTCAGAGTTTCCCTGATACAGTTTACAATGGCCTCGTTGGAATGGATCGCATCACTTCCACCCTTCAGGATTACTACATTACCGGTCTTAAAGCAGAGTGCAAATGCATCCGCAGTTACATTCGGTCTTGCTTCATAGATAATTCCGATCACGCCAAGAGGTACTCTCTTCTGCCCGATCAGCAGTCCGTTTGGGCGTTTTTTCATCCCGGTTACTTCCCCGACAGGATCATCCAGGCTGCTACCTGGCGCAGGCCCTCTGCCATTCCTTCAATCCTGCTCTCTGTGAGAAGAAGCCTGTCGATCAGCCCCTCAGGCATATGATTCCTTTTTCCGGTTTCCACATCCAGCCTGTTGGCACTGATCAGAGTCTGTGCATCCTTTACCAGTTTATCTGCTACTGCAAGAAGTACTTCATTCTTTTTGTTTGTAGAAAGATTTCTCATTTCTGTTTCAGCTGCCTTCGCATTCATGCCAAGGCGGTTCAGCATTTCATTCATGTTCAGGTCCCCTTTCAGTCAGTAAGATAGCATATCTCCTCTTCTGTTACTATGATCTGCGGACAGATATCAGTAGGTTCTGTGGGAACCTCCGGCAACATCTGAAAAGAAAATGCAATGGCAACTCTTTCAAGCTGCGGATGTTTCTCAAGATAACGGTCATAGAAGCCACCGCCGTATCCGACTCTGTGGTTTGCTCTGTCAAAAGCCACTCCCGGCATGATCATAAGAGCCTTTGACCAGTTGACGATCTCCCCCGATACAGGCTCAGGAATCCCAAAATATCCGGGTTCCAGCCGGGCCAAGTCTGTCAGCTTATAAAATACCATATCCTTTCCCACAACCTTGGGAACTGCAACCTCCTTGCCGGTCTTCCATGCTTCTTTTATAAGATACTCTGTGACAACTTCATGGTTGTAATCTGCATATACCAGAATGCGGTCCGCATTCTTAAATGCAGGAAGTGCGGTCACTTTGTCAGTAATCGTGAGGCTCATTGCCTCTATCTGTTCATCTGTGCGCAGCTTTCTTTCTGCGAAAATCTTCTTTCTAATGTCTTTTTTTGATTCCATATTTTTCACCCAGATTAATGATTGTTCCGTCTTCCTGCTGAACATCCACATTGTCCAGCTGAGCGCGAAGATTCATACGGACAGATGCAATATATTCTTTGCGCAGCAGTTCTCTTTCTTTTTTCTCTTCTTCAGTAAGCCCCACACTTTTGGCTTTATGTGCAAGTGCATTAATGCGGTCGATTTTCTCAACTTCCATAGTTCTTCCTCCTGTTTTTTGTCTGCAGCAGTCTGTCTGTAAACACTGCCATTTACTCTGTGAATGTCATTTGGCACCGGTAAATTTTCGGTATTATAACAGTCTGTCAATAATATCGATCAGATAAACTTCTTCTTTGGACTGGCTTACAAACAGCGTACCGTACCTGCGTCCCTCTGTGATCTTATGGATAATATGGAAATCGGCTCCGTTTGCGATCACCATATCTACGCCTGCTGCAGAAGCGATCTGTGCTGCTGTCAGCTTAGTAGCCATTCCGCCGGTTCCTACCTTACTTCCAGAAGTACCTTTTCCCATGTTAAGCAGATTATCATCCAGATTTCTACCACATCAATGAATTTTGCATCAGGATTAGTATTGGGATCATCTGTAAAAAGACCATCAATATCTGATAACAGGATCAGCAGATCTGCCCGTACAAGTGCGGCAACCATTGCAGACAATGTATCATTATCTCCGAATTTCTCCAGATTCTGAAGCTCATAGGTGGAAATGGAGTCATTCTCGTTTACAATGGGAATCACTCCCAGACTGAGCAGTTCATTGAAAGTATTCTGAGCATTCTTTCGGTTAACATTATTAACCATAGTATTTTTTGTCATAAGGATCTGAGCGGAAAGCTGATTATATTCAGAAAAAAGTTTCTGATAAATCATCATCAGTCTGGCCTGTCCTACTGCTGCACATGCCTGTTTTCCTTTCAGTTCTGTGGGTTTCTCATGCATTCCAAGAGCTGCCACACCTGTTGCTATAGCTCCTGAAGAAACCAGTATGACATCTTTTCCCTGATTGCGAAGGTCACTGAGCTCTCTTGCCAGCACTTCCAGTTTGCGAAGGTTCAGTCTTCCTGTCTCCGAATGAGTCAGGGAAGAAGAACCGATCTTAATTACAATACGTTTTTTATCTTTAAGTCGTTCCCGGTAATTCATCTTTTTGTTACTCCATATAAATATATTTTTTGTAACTGTTAAGTGTCTTTACAGTTACGAGACAAAATCCATCAGAAATTGCCTGCAATAACAGAATTTGAAGATCAGCGTGTAATCCCAAGCTCCTCCAGCTTTCGCCTGTTTTGCCTCCATGACTGCCGCTTCCCCGGGAGTCATATGGTCATATCCCAGCAGATGCAGCATACTGTGTGCAACCAGAAAACAGAATTCTCTTGTCACACTGTGTCCGTATTCCTCTGCCTGCGCAAATACCTTGTCAACTGAGATCATGATATCTCCAAGAAGAAGTTCGTCTGTATCCAGATCAAAGTAAGATTCATCTTCCTCCACAATATCATATCCTGCCGGTGTCTCAAAAGGAATCATAGGGAAAGATAAAACATCCGTAGGTCTTGCGATATCGCGAAACTCAGTATTAACTCTCTCAATCTCTTCGTTATCTGTAAGTACAAGATTCACCTGTGCATCATAGGGACATTTTCCATTTCAAGAACCTTGTCAGCTACCTTTACTGCCAGTGTCTCATAGTCGATCCCCAGTTCACGCTCTGTCTCATAATCAATCTGCATGTTCATCGTTCATTTACCCCGTTTCTGCGTCTTGCCGGTCTTTCAGGTTTTTGTTTCTTCTCATAGGCATCATAAGCCTGTACGATCTGCTGTACCAGAGGATGACGGACAACATCCTTGCTGGTAAGCTGGCAGAAGCCAATGTCATCTATTTTTTTCAGTACTTTCATTGCCACGTCAAGTCCGGATGTAGTATCTCTTGGAAGATCTTTCTGTGAGGCATCTCCGGTGATGATAACCTTGGAACCAAATCCGATACGTGTCAGGAACATCTTCATCTGTGCCGGAGTAGTATTCTGTGCTTCATCGAGAATGATAAATGCATTATCCAGTGTACGTCCGCGCATATATGCAAGCGGTGCAACCTCGATCAGGCCGCGCTCCATATTTTTCGCAAAGCTGTCCGCTCCCATGATCTGGTACAGTGCATCATAGAGTGGTCTCAGATAAGGATCTACCTTGCTCTGCAGATCTCCCGGAAGAAATCCCAGCTTCTCACCGGCTCAATAGCAGGACGTGTCAGGATGATCCTGCTGACCTCCTCATTTCGGAAGCTGTGACAGCCATTGCCATCGCCAGATAGGTTTTGCCGGTACCGGCAGGACCTACACCGAACACGATCATTTTTTTGCGTATCTGTTCTACATAATCTTTCTGCCCCAGTGTTTTGGGCTTGATAGGTCTGCCCTGTATGGTGTTACAGATAAAATCTTTGTCTATTTCTGTGAGAACTTCGTTTCTCTGCTCCATTGCCAGAGAAAGAGCATAATTGACATTCTGTTTCGTGATCGTGTTGCCTCTTTTTGCAAGTACTGTCAGTTCTTCTATCAGTTTCTTCGCAGAAGCCGCATTCTGTTCATTGCCAAGTATCTTAAGGATTCCGTCTCTGGAGATCACTGTCACATTCAGTGTTCTCTCAATCAGCTTAAGATGCTCATCAAACTGGCCAAATACATTTGCTTCCAGTTCTGCGGGGACTTCTGTGTGTAATTCAATAATATTGCCAGCCATCCTGTGATGTCCTTTCCTGTTGATAAGTTAATAATGGATTATTGCCTCGTTTATGGACGATAATCAAAGTCCGGTTAAAACCAGATGCATCCATTGTAACACCTCCCTGCAACTTTTTAAATACAAATTTTTATGGAATTTTATGTTATCCGGCTTTTTTCGCCTGTCTGTTCGATGATAAGCAGGGTTCCTCCGGTAATGCACAGAGATTCTGTCAGCCTGGTAGTAATATGATTTTCACTGATCTTAATGCCATTTTGAAGCAGCTTCTTTTCATATTGATGAAATCTTCGCACAGCTTCCTTCTCGGCTTCTTTCCTGGTATAGGTTTCTTCTTTTATTGTATAATCAGTAGTTTCGGTCCATCCGATCCATACAGGAAGTATAAAATTTTCTGTGATACGCAGAGGAATTTCCTCTGTGATACGTTTCTGACCTGTATGTAATGCCGGATACAATCCAGATACCAGTGCCAAACGGA
>ENA-OQIR01000513-OQIR01000513.1-human-gut-metagenome-genome-assembly--contig:-NODE-513-length-16544-cov-3.162027_pt1 | contig 16544 bp, 18 predicted proteins | sample MGYA00242580_ERZ504745 | MGnify/ENA primary metagenome ERZ504745 (study PRJEB26092, sample SAMD00036214) | human gut metagenome | host: Homo sapiens | study: EMG produced TPA metagenomics assembly of... | reverse complement strand
CGACGAGCTGATCGACAACGACATCGACATTTCCGTCGGCTCGCTCGCCGGCATCGACGGTGTCGCCGCGGCCGCACGCAGGCTTGGCAAGACGGCGCGCGTGCATGTGAAGGTCGATTCCGGCTTCGGCCGTAACGGCTTCACGCCCGCCGGTTTCGACGCGGCGCTCGCCAAACTGGTGCCGCTCGCCAAGGAAGGCGTGCTGCACATCGTCGGCCAGTGGAGCCATCTGGCGGTCGCCGACGCACCGGACGTTCCGGAATTCGTTGCCTCCACCGACATGCAGGTCGAAACGTTCAAGGACTTCACCCGTCGTATGGAGGCGGCCGGCATTCCGCCGGAAATCCGCCACCTCGCCAACACCGCGGCGACGCTGTCCCGTCCGGAAATCCACTTCGAACTGACCCGTCCGGGCATCGGCCTGTACGGTTACGAAGCCGATCCGGCCATGGGCACGCCGTCCACGTATAGCCTGAAGCCCGCCATGACCCTGCAGGCGCAGCTCGGCACCGTCAAGGATGTGGAGGCCGGACATGGCATTTCCTACGGCCGTACGTATCTGACCCCGTCCGACACCTCCACCGCGATCGTGCCGCTTGGCTATGCGGACGGCATCCACCGCTCCGCCTCCGGATTCGACATGGAAGGCGCCAAGCATGTGACCAAGCCCGGCGGCCCGGTGCGCGTGATGACCTCGGAAGGCCCGCGCCTGTACCGTGTGTCCGGCCGCGTGTGCATGGACCAGTTCATCCTCGACCTGCACGGTTCCGCCGCCGAACTCGGCATCCACGAAGGCGACAATGTGGAACTGTTCGGCTCCGGCCGCGGCGAGGACTACGCCGAACCGACCGCGGACGATTGGGGTCGTGCCGCCGACACCATCAGCTACGAGATCTTCACCTGCCTGCGCAACCGCATTCCGCGCCTGTACGAGCATGCCACGGACGTATTGTCCGCCCGAGGACCTCGCCAAGCTCGACCCGGCAAGCATCCTGTAATCCCGTAAAAAGCGGCGGCAGCCGCCGCACCCATAGGAAGGCGGTGCATCATGACGAGCGAAGGATACAGCGCGTTCGACGAGGAGCGTTGGGCTCCGGAACCACCCAAATCCAGCTCCCGCACCGCCTTCCAACGCGACCGCGCCCGACTCATCACTCGTCCGCATTGCGCAGGCTCGGCGCGAAAACGCAGATTCTGGTGGCCGGCACGGACGATTTCGCACGTACACGGCTTACACACACGTTGGAGGTCGCGCAAATCGGTCGACAGATCGGCACTTCGCTCGGTTGCGATCCCGACGTGGTCGACTGCGCCTGCCTTGCGCACGACCTCGGCCACCCGCCGTTCGGCCATAATGGGGAACGTGCGCTTGCCGAAATCGCCGGCAATATCGGTGGTTTCGAAGGCAATGCGCAAACCTTGCGATTATTGACGCGCCTCGAACCGAAAATACTGTTTCCCGACGGACGTTCCGCAGGCGTGAATCTGACGCGTGCCGCGCTCGATGCGGCCGTCAAATACCCGTGGACGCTTGCCGAAGCCGCCGCGCATCCGAAAGGGGAGCGCAGTGCGAAATTCTGCGTCTATCCGGATAATACGGACGTGTTCGCCTGGCTCAAACAACACGCGCCCGACACCACCCGCCGTCCCGTCGAATGCCAGGTGATGGACCTGTCCGATGACATCGCCTACAGCGTGCATGACGTGGAGGACGCCATCGCCACCGGCGCGTTCAATCCGGGCGAACTGCACGAAAACGGAGTGATCGACGCGGTCGTCGAGGACGCGCGCGCCTGGTATGGTCCGCAATGGGACGCCGACAAACTGGTGGACGCGTTCGCACGAATGCACCGGCGCGACACGTTTCCCGGCTATTTCGACGGTTCGCGCCGCGCGCTCGCCGCATTGAAGAACATGACCAGCGATCTGATCGGTCGGTTCGCCGGTTCCGTGGAACATGCCACAAGAGATACGTACGGCAACGAGCCTTTGACGCGATACAACGGCGATTTGGTGATTCCCGAGGAAACCAGCTACGAAATCGTGGTTTTGAAAGGCATCGCCGTGCATTTCGTCATGGAGCCCGGCGAACGTGAGCCGATGCACGGCGAAGAACAGCGAATCGTCAAAGACCTGGTCGACGTGTTCATGGCGGACAATCCCAAACCGTCAAGCGCATTGGAGAATGTGTTCCTCGACGATTGGCGCGAGGCCGGCAGCGACGGCGAACGCCTGCGCGTGGCCATAGACCAGGTGGCGAGCCTGACCGACACGTCCGCCCTGACCCTCCACTCCCTTCTCTGCCTGACGTGAGCTGGTAGCTGGACCGTATGCCGGGAATGATCAAGAAGGAAGACATAGAAAAGGTCCGCGCCACCGCCGACCTGTATGACATCGTATCCGCGACCGTCACGCTCAAACCCTCCGGAACCGGCACATACGTAGGCCTATGCCCCTTCCATGACGAGAAAACGCCAAGTTTTTCCGTGCGCCCGGCGCTTGGCGTATGGCATTGCTTCGGCTGCGGTCTCGGCGGCGACGTGTTCGGCTACGTCGAACATCAGGAGAACATCGACTTTCGTGACGCGGTGGAGCTGCTCGCCGACAAATACCATATCGAACTGCATTACGACAAAGCGACAACGTGCCCGCGCACACCGGTTCGAAACGCGCACGCCTGCTCGAAGCCAACGAGGCGGCGCAGGAATACTTCGTCTCCCAGCTGATGACCAAGGAGGCGCTCGCCGCGCGCAAGCTGTTGGACGGCCGCAATTTCAGCCAGGCCGACTGCCAGCGATTCGGCTGCGGCTATGCCCCCCAAGGATGGGATAACCTGGTGCGGCACCTTGCCGGCAAAGGCTTCACCCAGCAGGAGATGCTCGACGCGGGACTCGCCCGTCAGGGCCAGCGTGGCGTATACGACTATTTCCGTGGCCGCGTGACATGGCCGATTCGTGATTCGACCGGTCGTACGCTTGGCTTCGGCGCGCGCAAGCTGTACGAGGATGACACGATCAATGCGAAATACATCAACACGCCCGACACGCAGCTGTACCGCAAAACACAGGTGCTGTACGGCATCGACCTTGCCAAATCGGCGATTGTGAAGAAACGCCAGGCGGTGATCGTCGAAGGCTATACCGATGTGATGGCCATGCATCTGGCCGGCATCGACACGGCGGTCGCCACGTGCGGCACCGCATTCGGCGCCGAGCATGCGAAGATCATTCGCCGATTGATCGCGGACGATTCGTTGGGCGCCGTGCAGCTGGTTGGCCCCTGAAGGTGGAGGGGCAGGCGTTGAGCTCGCGTGTCGTGTTCACATTCGACGGCGATGCGGCTGGCAGAAGGCCGCGATCCACGCGTTCGGTTTGGACGCCGCGTTTTCGACGCAGGCGTTCGTCGCGGTCGCCGAAGACAACCTCGACCCGTGCGATCTGCGCATCAAACGCGGCAACGAGGCGGTGCGTGCGCTGATCGCCAATGCGCGGCCGCTGTACGATTTCGTGATCGATTCGGCAATCGACCGTTTCGACACCACGTACGCGACAGGTCAGATGGGCGCGGTCAAGGCGGTCGCCCCGCTGATCGCGCAAATCCGAGACCGTTCGCTGCTCGACCTGTACTCACGCAAGGCGGTGCGTCGCATCGGCGTCGATCTGGACATCATGCAACGCGAAGTGGCGTACCGGCGTCGCAAACTGAACGTGCGTGACGAGGACGCGTACGCGCCGAAACGTCGATTCCAAAACAATGCGGGGCCGTCGGCTGAACCAGCATATGCGGAACGTGGCGCGAATCCGTATGCGAATCCCGCCGCACGCAAGGCGTTGGAGCATCGCGACGCGGCCGAGCAAAGCTACTATCGCATCGACGACGCCGTGTTCATCTGCGAACAGCAGTTCATGGCCACGCTGATCCAGGTGCCGTTGGCCGTCGATCCGACGATGTTCGCCAGCCTGACCTTGTCGAGTTTCATGACGCCGGTGTTCCGCACGCTGTTCCAAGCGGTCGCCGCGGCGGGCGGGCTTCCAGGGGAAGACGTGCCGCAGGGACTGTGGATGCACAATCTGACGAAGGCGGGCGGTCCGATGCTCGAATCGGTCATCAACGAGCTGGCCGTCATGCCGCTGCCATTGCCGCCGAGCGAAGCGGACGCGAACCGCAATGCAGGCGAGTCGCAGGAACAATCGGCGCAATTGCGCAAGCCGACGCAGGAGGAGCGGCGGTACGCGTCCGAACTGATCGTCAGACTGCTTGATACCGGCATCATGCGCAAAATCGGCGCGGCCCAGCGCCGCATGGCGCAACTGCCGGACGGTGCAGAGAAAATCGAACTGCTCGGACAGATCACCAAACTGGAAACGCTGCGCAAGGACCTGCAGTCGCGTGTTTTCGGCAACAACGTTGCGTGACACGCCCATATGGTGAATCGAAGGCGAACGGAAGATGATTTTTAGACAAAATCTTGGCGCACGCGGGGTTAATTTGTGAAGATTTGCGGGTCTTATTTTCGCTTTTGCCGGTTTGCAAAAGCATGCGGCAGTAAGCAATAATGGATGAAAATCGTTGGAATGGTCGGAAAAGCAGCACGCCGAGGGTTCGTGCTAGTCGCATTTTTGGGTAAAGTGGTCTAGGCGTTTGCATGAAAATCGCTTGGGTTTTGCAAGGTGTGCAAGGCGGTTGCAAACGGGATTGACGGAGGAATGCATGCGGCGATTGGTCGTCAAGGTCCTGAAGAACGAGACCATTCTCGTAGTCGCTTCCATATTCGCACTCATATCGTGCTTCATCGTGCCGCCAGACAAGGAATACGCCGGCTACATCCACGCCAGCACCATCTCGCAGCTGATCTGCCTGATGCTTGTGGTGTGCGGCTTCCAGCGCATCGGCGTGTTCCGCATCATCGGCTCGCGCCTGCTGCATCACGTCAAAACCGCGCGTGGCTTGGTGCTCACGTTGATCGCATTGCCGTTCTTCTCCGGCATGCTCATCACCAATGATGTGGCGTTGGTCACCTTCGTGCCGTTCGCAATCGCGGTGTTGACGATGGCGCACATGGAAGAGCATGCGGTGCTTGTCGGCACGCTGATGACCATCGGCGCGAACGTGGGCAGCATGCTCACCCCGATCGGCAACGCGCACAACCTGTATCTGAAAGCGTTGACGGGCATGCCGACGTCCGAGATGATCGGCATCATGGCCCCGTATTCCGCTACCGCAGCCGTTCTGCTGATAATCATCACCTGCGTGATTTTCGGCAGCAAATCGGTTTCCGAATTTTCCGCGATCGATGGTTCCGACATCGAACAGAACGTACTCGCCCCGCATTCCGACCGGCCGCAGCCTGACGAGATTCGCGTGACCGGCTACGGTGCCGGTTATGGCGGCTGGCGTACGATCGTATACACGGCGTTGTTCGTCGTCTGCTTGCTGGCGGTGAGCGATTTCATTCCGCTGTGGTTGATGTGCGTCATCGTGTTCGTGGCGTTCCTGCTATGCGACCGCCGCGTGTTCCGCAACGTCGATTGGGGACTGCCGCTCACGTTCTGCATGTTCTTCATCTTCATCGGCAACATGAAACGCGTGCCGGAATTCTACGAGCTGGCCGCCTCGCTGGTGGGCGCGCATCCGCTGGAAGTGGCCGTGGTGTCCAGCCAGTTCATCTCCAACGTGCCGACCACGCTGCTGCTGTCCGGCTTCTGCGACCAGTGGCGTGAACTGATCATCGGCACCAACCTGGGCGGCTTGGGCACGCTGATCGCGTCCATGGCGTCGCTGATCGGCTACAAGAACGTGACGCGCGCCTACCCGGACAAAAAAGGCCGTTATCTGGCCGTCTACACCGCGGTGAACGTGCTGTTCGTCATCGTGCTCGTCGGCCTGAGCTGGATTATCGAGTAGCGTTTGGCCGTCGACCGGTTTCCCTGACCGCTAATCTCAAGGTCGCCGGTTCGCACCTTTTGCTGAGATTGCATGAAAACCCTTGGAATCATTGGATTTCAAGGGTTTATTGTTACGTCGGCTGATGGTCTGGTGCTGTGATAATCTGTGCCGGGAAGCGTGTGCCGAGAAACGTAGGAAGGCTGAACATGCTGCAAGGATTGCTGGGAATTTTCTCCGGACTGATCACGCCGGTGCAGACCGCGGTGAACACGCGGCTCGGCCGTTCCATCGGCTCGCCGTTGCGCGCCTCGCTGGTGTCGTTCAGCGTCGGCCTCATTGCGATGCTGACTTTGACGCTGCTGCTTGGCCCGTATCCGCTGATTCCCGCCACCGCGGCGAACGGTCCATGGTGGATGTGGTTCGCGGGCGTGTTCGGTGTCACTTTCCTGACCGGCAATGTGCTGCTGCTGCCGAAACTAGGCAGTCTCAAAACCGTGATCATGCCAGTCACCGGACAGATCGTCATGGGCCTGCTGATCGACGCTTTCGGCTGGTTCGGCACTACCGCGCAGCCGATTTCCCCGCTGCGCATCGCAGGCGCGGCAATCACGCTGGTCGGCTTCCTGCTTGCCGTCGCCGGACCGAATCTGCGATTGAGGCCTGCCATCGATCGCCCGGCTGGCGGTTCGGAAAATTCCGGCGATTCCGAAAAATCCGAAACTGACGGAAAAGCCGTACATGTGCCAGGTTCCGCGACCGTGCTGTGGAGTTGCGCAGGCATCGCGTTCGGCATGTGTTCGGCCGTGCAGACGGCGTTGTTGGGCAAGCTGGGCGTCGCGTTGGGATCGCCGGTGAAGGCATCGCTCGCCTCGTTCGTGGTCGGTCTGATCTCGCTTGCGATCGTCGTCGCATTCGTCGACCGCACCTACAGCCTCGGCGACGCGCTGAAGAAAGGCAATCCGTGGTGGATGTGGGCAGGCGGATTGCTGGGTGCGACGCTGGTGATGTGCAACGCGTACCTGTCCGCGCATATCGGCACCGGCATGACGGTGATGCTGGTATTGCTCGGTCAGGTCGGCGGAGGATTGCTGGTCGACCGTTTCGGCCTGCTTGGCGTGCCACGCAAGCCCGTGGCCGGCATCCAATACGTCGGCGTGCTCGTAGCCATCGTCGGCATTGTGCTCAAGGCGATGTGATTGCCGTGTCGAGTTGGCAACCGTGTGCGAACTGACTATACTGTGTTTAGTTTGGCCCTGTAGCTCAGCTGGATAGAGCATGTGACTTCTAATCTCAAGGTCGCCGGTTCGAGCCCGGCCGGGGTCACCATCAAGCCCTCGCGTCGTTTCATGCGGTGCGGGGGCTTTCCTGTCCATTGAACGGCAAGCCATTGGCTTGCGAAGATAGGGGAGACCATGAAGCGAATCGTCGCGGGCATTCTGGCGCATGTGGACGCGGGCAAGACCACGTTGTCGGAGGCGCTGCTGTACGCTACCGGCCAAGTACGCAAACTCGGCCGCGTCGACCACGGCGACGCCTTCCTCGACACGGACGCCATGGAACGGCAGCGCGGCATCACCATCTTCACCGAGCCGGCCGTCATCGCCACGCCCGACCTCACCATCACCCTGCTCGACACTCCTGGACACGTCGACTTCTCCGCCGAAACGGAACGTACGCTCGCCGTGCTCGACTACGCCATCCTCGTCATCTCCGGCGCGGACGGCATCCAAGGCCATACCGAAACGCTGTGGCGACTGCTCAATCGCTATCAGGTGCCCACATTCGTCTTCGTCAACAAAATGGACTCGCCCGGCGCCGACAAAACGCAACTGCTCGCCCAACTCAAGAAACGCTTCTCGGACGGCTGCGTCGACTTCACCGAGCCGATTGACGGCGAACGCATGGAGGAGATCGCCATGCAAAACGAAACGGCCATGGACGCGTATCTCGACACCGAAACCGTGCCGGACGAAACCATTCGCGCCATGATCGCCCGCCGTGAGCTGTTCCCCTGCTATTTCGGATCAGCGCTGAAAATGGACGGTATAGAACAGTTCGTCGCAGGTTTCGAACGGTTCGCGCAAGAGCCGCAATACAATGGCGAATTCGGCGCACGCATATATAAGGTGTCTCATGACGCGCAAGGCAACCGTCTGACCTGGCTCAAGGTGACCGGCGGCGAACTGAAGGCCAAGATGATGCTAAGCGGCACCGCGCACGCCGGCGACGCGGATGCGGTTGCCGAAGACGGCCAATGGCATGAGAAAGCCGACCAGGTGCGCGTCTATTCCGGCGCGAAATCCACCACCGTCGACACGGTCCCCGCAGGCACCATCTGCGCCGTCACGGGTCTGACGCAGACATTCCCCGGCGAAGGCCTCGGCATGGAGCGGGACGCCGGCAGTCCGGTCCTCCAGCCGGTGCTCACGTACACGCTGGAACCGGGGGAGTGCGACATTCACAAATGTCTCGTCGCCCTGCGCGAACTGGAGGACGAGGATCCGCTGCTGCACGTTGTCTGGCAGCCGCGTTTGGAAGAAGTGCATTTGCAGTTGATGGGTGCCGTCCAGCTGGAAATCATCCAACAGATCATGCGCGACCGTTTCGGTCTGGATGTTACTTTTGGCCCCGGCAGCATCCTGTACAAGGAGACGATTGACGCGCCGGTCGAAGGCGTTGGCCATTTCGAACCGTTACGCCACTATGCGGAGACGCATGTGCTGTTGGAACCGCTGCCGCAAGGCTCTGGTATGGAATACGAGACCGTGTGCAGCGAGGATGTGCTCGACCGCAACTGGCAGCGCCTCATCATGCAGCATTTCCAGGAACGCGAGCATCTGGGCGTGCTCACCGGCTCGCCGATCACCGATATGAGAATCACGCTGCTGACGGGCCGTGCGCATCTGAAGCACACGGAAGGCGGCGATTTCCGCCAAGCCACCTACCGTGCGATACGCCAGGGCCTGATGGAAGCGAAGAAGAAGGGCGATTGCCGTCTGCTTGAACCTTGGTACGGCTTCCGTCTGGAAGTGCCGCAGGACATGGTCGGACATGCGATGGCCGACATCCAGCGCATGTCGGGCACGTTCGACACGCCTACCGGCGACGGCGAATACATGGTGTTGAACGGCACGGCGCCGGTATCCGAGATGCGCGACTATGCGATGGACGTGAACGCGTACACGCACGGCCGTGGCCATTTAAGCTGCGTGTTCGCCGGCTACCAGCCGTGCCACAATGCCGACGAGGTGATCGAGAACATGGCTTACGATCCGGAATCCGACCTGGAGAACACGCCGGATTCAGTGTTCTGCGCGCATGGCGCCGGCTATCCGGTCAAATGGTACAAGGTGCCCGAATTCATGCATCTCGACTACGCGTGGGATGGCATGCGCGAATAGAACCGAAAGACAGACGGTGGGAAGCGCCGATTGCTTCCCACCCGAGGTATGTTCGGATACCGACAAACGGATAAACGAAAAGCCCCACCGAATCGGTGAGGCTTCATGCTGGAGCGGACAACGGGACTCGGACCCGCGGTCTCAACCTTGGCAAGGTTGCGCTTTACCAACTAAGCTATGTCCGCAAAGGATTCCTGCCGTGAGAAGCAGGCATCCAGTGGGTGATATAGGAATCGAACCTATGACCCTTCCGTGTGAAGGAAGTGCGCTAGCCGCTGCGCCAATCACCCGTGGGATGCCTCCACCGGTTTCCCGGCTTCGTCATCCGCTTCGCGTGGGCGATACAAGATTCGAACTTGTGACCCCTTCCGTGTCAGGGAAGTGCGCTACCTCTGCGCCAACCGCCCGAAGCGAGTGCTAACTTACGTGGATTCTCGGCGGAATGCAAATCGTCGGCGTGTCGCGATGTTCACGTGAAGTTCGCCGGCCGTTCTTCACGCGGTGGGTTCGACCTGCGGAAACTCCAAGGTTTCCGCGTCGTGGTCCACGCCGCTCATGGCGGTCGTATCCGCATCATTGGTACGCTCCGCGGTCTTGGCGGAGCCGTTCGCAGTAGGGTTTCCCGTGCCGACGGCGTGCGTCAGCGCGAGCCTCATCTGATGCCAGACCACGTTGCCATGCGTCGACTCGGACAGTCCTTCGTCCACGAATCCCAGCCGTGCGTAAAAATCGACCAGCCGTTCCTTGCAGGTGAGCACGAGGCCCTTGCGTCCGGCCTGTGCCGCGTCGAGAATCACCTGACGCAGCAGATAACTGGCGCAACCGCGATGCTGGTAGACGGGTGCCACATCCACGCCGAAAATCATCTGCCAAACGCCATGCTCGTCATGCATATCGGCGTCGTCATACATGGCATCGGCAAGATTCGGCTCGTTTGTGGCCATGCCATCGACGAAACCAACCAACGTGCCGTCCTCTACACGCGAGGGGAACGGGGTATCGTCGTCATCGGTGTTGACCAACAGCCAGAAATGGTCCGGATAAGCGGCCACGCGTGCGGTAAGGCTTTCGTTGCTTGCGGCCTCCGCAGGTGGGAAGCAGGCGGCCTCCACAGCCTCGATCGCGTCCAGATCCTCCATCGTTGCATGTCGAATGAGCATGTGCATACTCTCTCGCAAGGCATACCCAATCTTCACATTTCGATATGCGCCGACGGCGCAATCCGCCAACATGCCATACTGTAGAAGAACCTTGGAGGGATCGCAGGACGACTGTTTCGCGATACCTGATAAGTCCTTATACGAAAAACCGATAACGAAACTGGCTCGTAGTGGCGAATAAAGCGATAGTATGAGCCGCGTTCGCCGGAACAAATACGAAAAATCCGTTGAGAAGAGAAGGAGGCGCGCGTGTTCGACTGGACGTTCATCTCGCACTACGCGCCGTTCTTCGTCAGCGGTGCCGAAATGACGCTGTTCATTCGTCTTCGGCATCATCCTGGCGATCGTGGTCGGCTTGGTCTGCGCCGGCATCGAGATCGCGCGCATCCCCGTCCTGCGGCAGGTCGTGCGCGTCTACATCGAGCTGAGCCGTAACACGCCGTTGCTGGTGCAGCTGTACTTCCTGTATTTTGGCCTGCCGAAACTCGGACTCGTCTGGTCCGCGGAACTGTGCGCCATCGTCGGACTCGGCTTCCTCGGCGGCTCCTATATGGCCGAAGCGATGCGCGGCGGCCTGGAGACCATTCCGGAAGTGCAGCGCGAATCCGCATACGTGCTGGGCTTGAGCAAATGGCAGACATTAAGCCGCGTGGTCATTCCACAGGCCATCAGCACCTCCATTCCAGCGTCGTGGCCAATGTGATCTTCCTCATCAAGGAATCGTCCGTGGTGTCCGCCATCGCGCTCGCCGACGTGATGTACATGGCCAAGGACCTGATCGGCATGTACTACGACACGTACGAGTCGCTGTTCCTGCTGATTGTGGCGTATCTGGTGATTCTGCTGCCGATCTCGCTGTTCGGCACTTGGCTGGAACGGAGGTTCGACTATGAGCGGCGCTGAGATTCTGCTCGAGCCGGGCGTGATTCCGCGCCTGCTACAGGGCCTGTGGGTCACGGTGTGGATCGCCGGCGTGTCCGTGGCGTTGTCCGTGCCCGTCGGCCTGATCGTCGGCTGGCTGATGACGATGAAAAATCCCGTTGTGCGGGTGCTGACCAGGATTTATCTGGATTTCATCCGCATCATGCCACAGCTGGCGCTGCTGTTCATCGCCTTCTACGGTTTCGCGCAGGCATGGAATTGGAATTTGGATGCGACCGGCGCATGCGTGTTCGTCTTCGTTTTGTGGGGCGGCGCTGAACTGGGCGATCTGGTGCGTGGTGCGCTCGAATCGATTCCGAAGGCGCAGTACGAGTCGTCGTACGTTTTGGGATTGAGCGGCTGGCAGACGTTCACGAAAGTGATTCTGCCGCAGGCGTTGCGCCGGCTGCTGCCGGCTTCCGTGAACCTTGCCACGCGCATCGTGAAGACCACGTCATTGGCCGTGCTGCTCGGCGTGGTGGAAGTCATCAAGGTGGGCCAGCAGATCATCGACGCGAACCGTTTCCAGTATCCGACGGGCACTTTGTGGATTTACGGAACGATTTTCTTCATGTACTTCATCGTGTGCTGGCCGCTGTCCATCGTGGCCCGCAGGTTGGAAAAGAGGTGGAAGCATGACTGAGCAGGCTGAACAGGTTACGCAGACCGCGCAAAACAGCGGGAAAACGCAGACAAGCCTTGAAATCAGGCATCTGGTCAAGCGGTACGCCAATGCCGACAAGCCAGTGCTGGACGACATCTCCTTCGACGTGCCCCATGGCAAGGTGTTCGTCATCGTCGGCCCGTCCGGATCGGCAAGTCGACGTTGCTGCGCACCATCGCAGGTCTTGAGCCGATTCAGGGCGGCACCATCGCGCTGAACGGCGAGATTATCGAAACCGGCAAGCCGGGCACCGAATCGGCCGGCCGCAGCAAGCGCGGCAGCGAGCTGCGCACGCGTGTCGGCATGGTGTTCCAAAGCTACGACCTGTTCCCCAACAAAACCGTGCTCGGCAACATCACGCTCGCTCCGACGCTCGTGCAGAAGCGCGACAAGGCGGAGGTCGAGAAGGAAGCCATCGCTCTGCTGGAACGCGTCGGACTCGCCGACGCAAGGATGCCTGGCCGCATGAGCTGTCCGGAGGCCAACGCCAGCGCGTGGCCATCTGCCGTGCGCTGATCCTGCATCCGGAAGTGCTGCTGTTCGACGAGGTCACCGCCGCGCTTGATCCGGAAATGGTGCGCGAGGTGCTTGACGTGATGCTGGAACTCGCCGATTCCGGCCAGACCATGCTCATCGTGACGCACGAGATGCAATTCGCACGAGCCATCGCCGACCAGGTGATCATGCTGGAGGACGGCGGCATCGTTGAACAATCCGACGACGCCGAAGCGTTCTTCACCAATCCGAAAACCGAGCGTGCCAAGCGTTTCTTGCACACGTTCGAATTCGACAGGCATCGCAGGCCGCGGAAACGCCGACGGAACCGACGGGAACTTCCGCCGAGTAATCGCAAGTTTGATAGCAGTCATCCGTACAAGAGAGGAGTAACCATGACCGCATCAATCATCAACAAGACAATCAAGAGCATCGTGGCCGCATCGGCCGCGTTGATCATGGCCGCCTCCGTGGCTGCCTGCGGTCCCAACGCCGCCACCCCGAGCGAGGAGAACAACGCCTCCAACGGCGGCGCCACCACGTCCAAGGTGACCGCCCGCTCCCTGGACGAGATCAAGAAGTCCGGCGTGCTCAAAGTGGCCGTCTTCTCCGACAAGGCCCCGTTCGGCTACATCGACAAGGACGGCAAGAACGCCGGCTACGACATCGTCTTCGCCGAGCGTCTCGCCAAGGATCTGGGCGTGAAGGTCAAGTACACGTCCGTCGATCCGGCCGCCCGTGTGGATGTGCTCACGTCCAACAAGGTGGACATCACGCTGGCCAACTTCACCGTCACCGACGAGCGCAAGGAGAAGGTCGACTTCGCCAAGCCGTACATGAAGGTCGCGCTCGGCGTGGTCTCCCCGGAGAACACCGAAATCACCGACGTGAGCCAGCTCAAGGGCAAGACGCTGATCATCGCCAAGGGCACCACCGCCGAAAGCTATTTCGAGAAGAACGAACCCGACGTCAAGCTGCAGAAGTACGACCAGTACGCCGACGCCTACAACGCGCTGCTCGACGGCCGTGGCGACGCTTCTCCACCGACAACACCGAGGTGCTGGCCTGGGCCAAGACCAACAAGGGCTTCAAGGTGGGCATCACCAAGCTCGGTGACGAAGACACCATCGCGCCGGCCGTGCAGAAGGGCAACAAGGAGCTGCTCAACTGGATCAACGACGAGATCGTCAAGCTCGGCAAGGAGAACTTCTTCCACAAGGATTACGAGCAGACCCTGAAGCCGGTGTACGGCTCCGACGTCAACCCGGATGACATTGTGGTCGAAGGCGGCCAGCTTTGATTCTTACCTGACCTGACGGCGGCCTGCCGTCCGTCAATCCTGTTTCCAAGCCTTCCGTGGCACACGCCGCGGAAGGCTTTTTCATGCCGATTCCGGGCCGGTTATGTCACATCCTTCGAAACCGTTTACAGTCCACGCGGGTGTATGTTTCCGGAGGTTTCGTACCATCCGATAACCCCTCATAAATAAACGCTATGGCGATTCGCACGTTGTATAAGCAACGTCGATAATCTCCGGCGCGTGGCGCTTTCCAAGACACGGTTAAGTAGGAACCAGCGATCGCGTGAACGGCACGCGGCAGGGAAACCACACCGAGGGGGTGCGCACCATGACCAGATTCAACACTCAGCTCGTCCACGGACTGCCGGTCAACGACAACAACACCGGAGCCGTGAACCCGCCGATCTACAACTCGTCCACCTATGCTTTCGAATCGGTCGGGACCATGCCCCGCTGGATTATGCCCGCAGCGGCAATCCGACGCGCGAGTTCCTGGAGAAGCAGATCGCGCAGCTGAAGCATGGCACGCGCGGTTTCGCGTTCGGTTCCGGCCTGGCCGCCATCCACGCGGTGCTGTCGATCTTCCAACCCGGCGACCGTATCATCGTCGGCAAGAACATCTACGGCGGCACCTACTCGCTGTTCCACGAGTATTTCGAACGCTGGGGCGTCATCGTAGAGGAAGTGGACACCACCGATTACAAGGCGCTCGATGCGGCGGTGTCCGGCGAATCCGCCAAGGGCAATGCGCATGGATGTCCGGCCAAGGCCGTGTACTTCGAAGTGCTCACCAACCCGCTTCTGCAAGTCAACAACGTGACGGCCATTGCCGGAATCGCCCACCGTCATGGCGCGATCGCCATCGTCGACAACACATTCGTCACCCCGTATCTGCAGCAGCCGCTCGACCAAGGCGCCGACATCGTCATCCATTCCGCCACCAAGTATCTGGCCGGCCATTCCGAAGTCAACGCCGGCCTCGTGGTGGTCAAGGACGATGAGCTGGGCAAGCGCGTCTACTTCGCGCAGAACCGTTTGGGTGGCGTGCTCGCGCCGAACGAATGCGATTCGGTGCGTCGCGGCATCCAGACGCTTGCCTTGCGCATGGACCGTCAGCAGGAGAACGCGCGTGCGATTTCCAGCTATCTGCTGCTGCACCCGTTGGTCAAGTCCGTGCATTATCCGGGACTGCCCGGTCACGAATACGAGCTGGCCTCCAACGGTCTCAAGGGCGGTGGTGCCGTACTGAGCTTCGAAGTGGTGCCGGGCGTCGACCCTGCGGACGTGCTCGACAACCTGCATATCTTCCGTCTGGCGGTTTCGCTCGGCGCGGTGGAATCGCTTGCCGAACTGCCGTGCCGCATGACGCATTTCGAACTGCCGCGCGAGGAGCGTCTGAAGGTCGGCATCACCGACGAACTGGTGCGTCTCGCAGTCGGCATCGAAGACAAGCAGGACCTCATTGAGGATCTCGGCCAAGCCTTCGACATCGCGTACGAGAACTATCTCAAGCGTCACGCCGGCGAGAGTCTGTTCACCTTCGCGCAACACGTATATGCCTGAAAGTTTTGCTATCGGTAGGGATTTGAATATTAACTGGCACGCTATCTCACGAACCGGACAGGGGAAAGCGCCCCTCTGTCCGGCTCGTGGGCGTATGTGGGTCAGCTCCTGGACAGGCGATGGTTGGTTCGTGGACGGCCCTTGCCCAGCTCGCGGACATTGTCTGCATACGATTGCATTCTTTGGTAAATTTTTACTCGGGTTCGGCAATGGTTGCAGAACCTACGAAAGGTCATGCGACAAGACCTTTAAAGAGAAACCAAAGAAGGGAGTAATGCCATGCCGTTCCTTGTAGCGCTCCTTGTCATTGCGCTGATCATCGCGTTCCTGTTCCTGTCCACGTTGTTCATCGTGCCGCAGCAGCAGGCCTACATCATCGAACGTTTCGGCAAGTTCAACAAGGTGCAGTTCGCGGGCATCCACATCCGTATCCCGTTCGTGGACCGTATCGCCATGAAAACCAACATGCGCGTCAACCAGCTCAACGTGCAGCTGGAGACCAAAACCCTCGACAATGTGTTCGTCACGGTCGTCGCCTCCACCCAGTTCCGTGTGAATCCGGAGAACGTTGCCACCGCTTACTATGAGTTGCGCGATCCGGCCGGCCAGTTGCGCTCCTACATGGAAGACGCCCTGCGTTCCGCCATTCCTGCGTTGAGCCTCGATGATGCTTTCGCCCGTAAGGATGATGTGGCCTTCGACGTGCAGAAGACCGTCGGCAACGAGATGTCCCGCTTCGGCTTCACCGTGGTCAAGACCCTGATCACCGCCATTGACCCGAGCCCGCAGGTCAAGAATGCCATGGATTCCATCAACGCAGCCCAGCGTGAGAAGGAGGCCACCCGGCAGCGCGCCGAGGCCCAGCGCATCCAGATTGAGACCCAGGCCGCCGCCGAGGCGGAGAAGACCCGTCTTCAGGGTGAAGGACCAGGCCAACTACCGTCGCGAGATCGCCAACGGTATCGTCGACCAGATCAAGAGCTTGCAGGCTGTCGGCATGAACATCGGCGATGTGAACAATGTGGTGCTGTTTAACCAGTACCTCGACGTGCTGCGCTCCTTGAGCGAATCCAACAATGCCAAGACCGTCCGTGCCTGCCCGCATCCACCCTGGCCGGCTACCAGGACATGTCACAGCCAGATCACCGCAGGCG
>ENA-OQIR01000510-OQIR01000510.1-human-gut-metagenome-genome-assembly--contig:-NODE-510-length-16564-cov-4.379023_pt1 | contig 16564 bp, 23 predicted proteins | sample MGYA00242580_ERZ504745 | MGnify/ENA primary metagenome ERZ504745 (study PRJEB26092, sample SAMD00036214) | human gut metagenome | host: Homo sapiens | study: EMG produced TPA metagenomics assembly of... | reverse complement strand
TCTTGGCCTGACTGACCGCCGCGGACAGGTCCTGCGGATTATCCGACAGGCATCGGATCATGCCGATCTGGTTCGTTCCGGTCAGAGCGGAGGTCACTCGCCTACCCGAATAGATGAGGTTCTCGGAAGTGTCCGAGGCAAGGGGCTTTGGGCCTGCACGTTGCCGGAGAAGATCCCGGCCACACGCACCGTGCGTTGCGCCCCTCCTGCCGGAGACGGAATGTCGAGCCGACCGATAGGCCGTTCTGCAGCGCGAAGTCGCGGTGGACCAGCACATTGTCGCCGTCGCCCGAGATATGGCGGCCCTGCTCCAGACGGTACAGGCCGCTCTGGAATTCCTCGGACAATGAGGAATCGGTGGTGCCCAGCACGCTGACCTGCATGGCCAGATCGGAGTCCAATCGGGGGCTGCCGGGGCATGACCGGGCGCGCGCCATCCACCTGCGCCAAGGTCTTCGTCGCATAGGCGGTCTTCGTCACACCGGGGATACGCGAGAACCGGCTCGCCTCCTCGGCGCTAATGGGATTCTCGCCGGCGCTGACGGTAAACCCTATGCCCATGCCCGCGCCGATGCCGTCGGACATGGTACGCAGGGCCGTCGAGACTCCGACCTGCGCCACCAGGCTCGTGAAGACCATCAGCATCAGCAGACCGATGATGCCGCTACGTACCGGCTTGCGTACGATCGCCAACGTGGCACGCTTCCACACATTCATGCCTCATCATCGATCTCCGACAGGTCTCGCGGCGATTTGCGCAGCATCCGGCATGCACGCCACCGCGACGCACACCAGCATCACCGCCAACAATCCGAGCGCCACGTACAGCATGGCGGTCCCGTCGACCGACACCGTGAGCGAATCCAGGGTGCGCACCGACATGCTGGATTCAAGATCGCCGCCGACCTGCCCCATGCTGCTCAGCTCCTTCGCCGCGGAGGCGTTCACGGAATGGAGCGCCGTGGCGCCGAGCCATTGGGCCATTCCCTGCGCGCACAGCCAGCCGAGGGCGAGGGACGGCAGACCGATCAGCACCATCTCGGTGAGGTATTGGGCGACCAGGGAGGCTTGCCGACGCCAAGGGACACCAGTATGCCCATCTCTTGACGCGGTCGTTCATCCACAGCAGCAGCATGAGACTGAGCACGAGCACGGCCGAGACGGTCACGCCGATCAGGCGCCGCGCATCATGGAGCGCACGCCGCGGGCGGCATGCAGCATGCTCGATGAATACTGGTCGTTGCGCGTGATCTGATAGTTGTTCCAATCCACCGGGAGTTTCTTCGCGGCATCCATGGTCTTCTCCACGTCAACGCCCTTGGACAGCACGAAGGTGGCGTCCTGGTATATTTCCTTGCCGTCCTTGTACTGGTACAGATCGCGTGTGGTATCCAGATCGGTGTAGATGGTGTTGGCGGTCAGTTCCGCTCGGCTGGATACCTTTCTGGCGCTGTCGCCCTTGAATATGCCCACGATGGTGGTCTTGACGGTCGCCGTCGAATGTGATTCGTTGTCGGCGTCGTAGGCGTTGGCCTTGAGCGTGAGCGTGTCTCCGACTTTGAGCCCGTTGGCTTTGGCGAGATCCTCATGGATCATCGACGTGTACTTGTCGGAGGCCTTCAGATGTCGTCCTTCGGCCATGCCGAGCGTGCGCGACGTGAACACGTTGAGTTTCGACGAATCATTCGTGCCCATGACGTTGGCGGCGTTGCCAAACTGCTGCTCCTGGGTCGCATCGTAATCATCGCCGCCGGGGACCTTCGCCACATTCGCCCCCACGAGATCGGCGGTGGCGTTCTGACGGACCATATACGAATCGACCCCGGGCAGTTGGGCGATCCTGCGCACGTCGGCGGGGCGCACCATGCCGCCTCCGCGAGGCGTGAGCATGCTGCCCTGCAGATTGCTGGCCAGCACGAATCCGCCGACCGCTTCCTTCTCGATTCGTCCGGCGGCCTGTTGAGCTGCCCGAGAAACCGCGATCGTGGATAGCATGCTCGCCGTTATGATGGTCAGTATTATAAGGAGCACTATGGTTCGCACTCGTTTTCTGAGCACATAGCGCACCGACCGTGCAACGAACGTCATCAATACCTCCTGTGGGACTTGGGCTTTTCGCCCAAAATGCGAAACATGCCGCGTTTCGCCGATTAGTTAGCCGCGACGATACATGATGCACCTCAAGATACGGGAGATATACGCCTTGAGCGAAAAACGGAACAGCGGCGAATGTCGGTTATTCTGGATTTGGTCCATCTCGGCCGCGTCGATGCGTCGGCCCGCGAGAAATCAGGCTCGCGCCTCACCTTCGAGGCGGCGAACACAAGAAGCGGCAGAGCGGCGAACGCATAGTTCTCGCATTGGATGTACAGGTATGCGACCAGGACGAGCCAGCAGATGACGGTCTTGTGCCAGACGCCGGATTCGCCCGAACCCGCGCCGGCAACGCCACCACCACTATTACCCCCGGCAACATCAGCAACGTCGGCGACACAAACACCGTGCGCCAGCTCGTCGGACGATGCGCCATCCGCACCGCCACGGCATACCGTCCTCCCGCGCGTCATGCAGACCATCGAGGCTCCGACCAGCATGGCCAGCCCGATCAGCCCGTATTCGGCGATGACGCTGGTATACGCGCACATCGTCCACACCGTGTCCGCGTTCACGCCGGCCGCGAATCCCGTGGCCGCGCCGCCGTTCATGCCAAGACCGTCCAGCAGCCGTCCGGCTTTGGCCGCGCCGGCCCACACCGCATTGATGATGTTGCCCGCGCCATAACCGGTGAGCAGCGTCCACGGATGGGTGAGCAATCCGCATATCGGATCGAGGCTTTGGTAGATCCGCGCGAAGAACGAGCCGTCTCCCTCGGCCCCGTTTTCCGCGATGGCGGAGAGTCTGGAATCCGCCAGCACACCCAGCAGGCCCAGTGCGCATGCGCCGAGAATCTGCAGCATGCCCCGGACGCGGCGTGCGCCGTCATGCCAATCGGTGCGCGCCACAAGGGCGATCAGCAACGCCACGACGGAATCGATGACGATTCTGGTGCCGGCTTGCATGAGCACCGCGCGACGGCATACGTGACGATGAGGTCACGCAGCCGTTTGGCGTAGATGCGGTCGCGCCCGCGCATGAGCCACATGAGCGGAAGCAGTATGCCGAACAGGTGCATGCCGATATAGCTGGGCTCGGCGAACAGGAACTGCGGACGGCCGCCGCCCCACACCGAGTTGTCGCTGATGTATTGCCGGTACATGAGGTGCGAGAAATAGTCGGTCAACGGTTTGGCGTGCAGACGGATGGACAGCCATTGCACGACGCCCACTCCGAAGGAAACCCAGTATGATGCGATGAGAATCCGCAATGGCGTACGCCACGGAATGCGTTTGATGTCGAACGCAAGGGCGATCGCCCCCAAAGTGGCGAGCACGCCCAGCAATCCGGTGATGCTCATGAACGCGGCGTTGAGGTGGATGCCGAACTTCAGCATCCCGGGATGGACAGGATTATGCAGCCACCGGCAGGAGGAACATTGGCAGGTACCGGTTGGCCACGATGCGCAGTTGCCGCCAATTGCATAGGCAGTACACGGCGAACAGCGCCGGACTGATTGGCGACCAGAACGGCGCGTACAGGCCGAGCGTGGTGCCGTCCGCCGGAAGAAAAGCGATGGCCAGCAGCAGCCAGATGATGTTGCGTTCCTGCGATGCCAGGAAATGCAGGAGCGACCGGTATTGCGGTCGGCCATGATAGTTGCCCGCGTCGATGGTGTCGTTGTGTACGCATGCCTGGTTCATGTGGTTCCCCCTCCCCGTCAACCTTACTCGTTCATCATGATGTATGAATGCCACCCGTTGTTCATTTGCAGGTGCAACGCCTTCGTCAGGCTTGTAGGTCTGGCGGTTCGTCGGCGAATGACTCGGCGGGCGTGCGATAGCCGAGCACTCGCATGGGCCGGTCGACCTTGCGCTGTAGCGGACAGGCGGCAGCCCGTCATCATTCATCGATTAAACGTCCACTTCTCCTCAGGCTTGCGGCAAATTGTTCTTCCGCGATTTCTTCTGTCACCAGTCTGGAAATGAGTTTATATAGGGTATTTCGTTCTGGCTCTGGATCATCATCGATATCCAAATCAATTCTTTCCATTTTCAGGATGGCCAAGGATATGGCCATTGCGGTGCGCTTGTTGCCATCAGCGAAATAATGATTTTTGGCTAGGTGAAAGGTAAGATGCGCCATTTGTCGAAACAAATCTTCGAATCGTTCTTTCGACGATTGACCGAATACCGGCAGAAATGTCGAATCTACAACGCCACTTACGGAACCGGCGTCATTGGCTCTTTCCACGGTAAATCCGCCGATGTCGTCAAGTTGCTTCCTGTGTACTCGGACGATTGCTTGTGTCATTGCTTCTGCGAAATCATCAGATGGAAAAACGAGTGGCGGCGCTTGGATATGCCACCACTCGTCAGTGTATTGCTCAGGCATTGCGCAGAATCCTGAAGGTGTTCTGCCATTTTGCATTTACTTCATCCAAACTAGATGCAAGAGTGTTTTTGGGGAAGGTCAGACCGTCGTCGGATGCGAGAATGGCATCGTTGGTGATCTCGACGTTTTCTCCTTCCCTGTAGACATTCTTCCAAGCGGAGTTCTTTCGATGGGAGAATCCCACAAGATCGAATGCCGTCAGAAAACCGTATTTCTTTGCCGTCCCATCTACGACGGATAAGGCCTGTTCATCCTTTGCGGTTTCGCCCTCGGGCTTGAGAATCCTGTTGCGTCCGTATTTTTGGAAAGTGAAATAAACGTTCCTCTCAACCGGACCGTAAGACCACGCTTCAATCTTGTCTTCGAACAATGGTTTCCCGGTTGCGCGCAGAGACTCGACTTGCGCGAAATAAACGAGCTTGTTCAGCACAAGATTCGTAATGTCGATATCAGAGCCATGGCGAAGAATGAAGCATTCGCTACTTGTATTGACTTCATGGCCCCTCCTCTGTCATGGAAATTTCTATGTTCAGATATATGAAGCTTGCTTTCGAAAGGATATATACTGCCGGTCCTTCTCTCAAAACACAAAGGTAGCATTCAATAATGCATTTGTCAGACGCTGTAAGAAATCCTTCATTTTCAGTTTGGCAGCATTCCGCACGCTAGGGCTGTCGACAAGGATAAGGAAACCACATATTGTTGCCGCAAAATCATGCGTCAAGGGATAGCTACAAAATACGTCGAATAGTCGTTTGGGATTTTCGATAACGCCCGAATTCTTGCGCACTTTCGGATTCCCGCCCTGACGTAAGAGGGCATGGCCCGCATCCCGTGTACGATTTTCATTCGCCAAAACAAAAAACCGCGATTGGAAACCAGGAGACGGAACCAAGACACTCGAACATCATACAGATCGACCAGAACCTGCTCGAGACCAGGCTCGACCGGCTGATCACCGAAAAGATGGCGCAGATCCTCAACGCGATGCTCGACGCCGAGGCCGACGAGATCACTGGGGCCGCCAGATACGAGTGCAACGGCGAGAGGAAGGCGTACAGGGCCGGCCATTACAAGCGGAGCCTGACCGCCAAGGCCGGCAGGCTCGAGGTCAAGGTTCGAAACTGAAGGGCGCGGTCTTCGAGTCCGCGGTCATCGAACGCTACCGCCGCAGGGAGCAGAGCGTCGAGGAGTCCCTGATCGACATGTACCTGGCCGGAATGGATCCGCATCCGCAAGGAACGCTATCTGACGCATTCCATGAGCGCGAAAGGCTGCAGTCCGGACAACGCGGCCGCGGAGGGGTTCCTCGGCCGGCTTAAGCAGGAGTTCTTCCGCGAGCGAAGCTTCACGGGCGTGTCGATGGACGGGTTCATCGACACGCCCGACGACTACATGATCTGGCACCGGGACAGGAGAATCAAGACGGAGTCCAGACGCGGGCATCATGGACCGGCGCAGGATGCTGGGGCCTGTGGCTTGATTGGTGGTGATGGAATCAATGACGAGTCCAACCAAACGTCACCAGCCCCACACTTACGGGTTACTTGGTTTTGGCCTTTTTCGCAAGCACCCATGCAATCGGCGATCCCCAAAAAACCAACGCCCTACAGGACAGAAACTTCACATCGCGAAGAATCTGTCCATAACGCCTTTCTGAGAGAAGACCATCCCTCATAATTCCGATTGCTGCTTTCACAAACATCAAAGGCTCATTAAAGGCATATTTCTTTAAATCATTCAATATATGACACCATAAATAATAGTTTTCTTTATACCTATTATTGACGTTCTTCACAGTAGTCGCATTGGACTGATCGCTATATAAAATTCTCAATGGATCATTGATATATCTTGTCAGATATTTTTCACCCATTTTATCCCATATTATTGATTCAGGATAAAATCTCATCCCGCAGATATTCGGATTAGGTATTGTTTGAACACCTCGGTGCGGGACATACCCCACATTTCATATTTCAGTTTATGAACATATTTCACATCCGCCTCACTAGCATCCAACCATGGCGCAGGAATCTCCGTGGAACCAACCACAGCGCATCATCCGTAGTGCATCGGCACGAGATGCCTCTATACCCTTGCCAATCTTCCTCTGGAATGCCTTTCCAAACTTCCAGCAGTTTTTCCAAAGCATTCGGAACAAAAGCGTCATCACTGTCGGCAATAGTGAAGAAATATCCCTTAGCTTTTTGTAACGCAAAATTCCATGCAATATGCTTTCCGGCATGGTTCTGTTTTATATATTCAATCGGAAAATCCGCTTCCTTAATCCATTTTCTGACCAAATCAGCAGTATCATCTTCCGAACCATCATCAACGATTAGCCACTCAAAATCACGGAACGTCTGAGACTGTAGACTCTCGTATACTCTGTGCATCGAAGCAGCACGATTAAAAGTTGACGTAAAAACCGAAAAAGTATATTTTATTATATTCCTCGATGATAAACAGACCGCAAGAAAGCCGACCACTACCTTAGCCAGCAGTGTGAATAACCTGCTGGAATTCGAACATTACCCTCTTCGGAAGTCATGAATCTGCTTGGATTAGGTATGGCTTGCAAGACCATCGATATGAACGAAGAAGGTCAGTGATGAAATCGTTCTCACATCTGTACCTTGGTTGAGCCGCAAGCAGAAACCTTCCATGTTATTATTCCATATTGGGTTCACTGGTGAGATAGGGGCTGTACGGCTATCTCAAAAAGCGCCTGCAGCCCCTGCACTGCATCATTGTCCTACAGGTACGGATTCATTCCGATTATCGGTATTGGGACAGCGAAATATCTTTGCGATGGAAATCAGAGCCTCTTAATAATCCTCTTAAGTTTGTTGACGACTCGTTTGGCGAGATTCATCATACGCTTTTTGAAGGGGATACTGACGCTGCCAGTACTTACGTTCGAGAGGTTTCATGTGTCTTGTTGAACACGGTGAAATCCCCGGCTTTGACGGCCTCACGGAATGCTACAAAACTCTCGTTTTTCAGAGTAGTGCGCATTGCATAAACCCGCTGACGCCGTTCAGGAATTCCATCAAGGGACGGCTTAATACGTTTGGTAGGCGTCCATTCGCCGCGCTGTTGGTGGATGTACAGACGCTCAGCTAAACCTTGGCGGCGATGGCGGAATCCGCTGGACTGTGATTGATAGACTTCCGTCGCATCCGAATCATGCAGGACAAGCTCATTCCTATACCGGTTAAACAAATCCTGAATGGCTTGATTCCGGATAATGATAACATTACAACCTTTGTCATCCGACACATATTTAGGAATCCATGCATCTCCGAAAGTCGCGTCAGCGGTCTCGGCAAGCACATCATCGCAGTAATCACACGCATTGTATTTGAAATAGCCAAGCCCCCAGTTCGCGGTAGACAATTCAGCAATGCGCTTGACAATAGGTTCATCCTTATCCGTACGACGTACCTCAATTGCATAATCCGAGGCACGTGTGCCGGGAGTCTTGTGTCGGAAGTCCACACGTGCAATCTTGTCAAGGGGCACGCCCGATTCCCACGCTTCGGCTTGACCAAAGAAATCAGATTTCAAATGTCCGCATATCAAGCCGATACAATAGGGAATGCGCTTCATTAGCACAGGATCTTCACGACGTAAAAGCCGTACGGCCTTGACAAAGCACGGAAGGCCGATAAACAGGTAACGCCCTTCGTGCTCACGTACCTGTTTAATGGCCTCGCTGAGTTCAATAGGATAATACTTCGCTTTTGCACCCGCTTAATCTCATCAACAGTACGGGAAATCTGGATAGTGTACATATTCTTAGGATCAGGACCATCCTTGGCGTGAATGACCGCATCTACAAGCCCGTCCTGAAGCATTTTAGCAGCCAGCCAACTGATCATGCCACCGGAAGTACCCCGGGAACGCCAACCGTCGACAGCCACGTATCCGGCATAAGCACTCAGGTAATAACCTAGATGCTGGTCATACTTAACGCCAGACTGTTTGCTAAACAGCTCCTCCCCGAGCTGGTTTTCATCTACCGAGGACGCGAATGGGCAAACACGCTCCGCCGCAGTCCAATCACGAGGCTCGCCGACAACACTGGCTCGATAGCAACCATCTGCATTTTTTGCAATGCGAAATGCTGGATCTATTACTGCACATGAACCGCATCCTACGCAGTATGTGGCCGCGCCTCCAATTGCATCCGCGTCAGGAGACGATATCACACGTTCGATAGTATGGAGCTCATCATTTTTGACTCCGGTCATTTGTTAACCTTTCTCTTCGACATGCCAATCACGCAAAAAAATAAGTAGTAGATAGTACTTAATTATCACAATTCTGGAGATGAACTGTTATGAAGCATAGAAATGAACCTTGTACTGTATTTCAAAATACACTATTTGACGATAGTAAGAATATCCTGAACAGGATATCGTTTAGAAATACATGTATGTGTTTCATCAGGAAAATGTCCGGCCGCAATATACATAATCAAAAACTCATTTTCAGGAACTCCGATTATATTGCGCGTCTGTTGATCAATCTGTTTTGAGAACATGGTGTTTAGAGGGCATGCAGCGATTTTATTAGCCTCCATAGCCATGAGTAAGGCCATGGAAAAAAGACCACCGTCAACAAAACCTTCATTGTGTTCACTTATCGAAAGAAAAGCTTCATTGTCAGCTGTAATCAAGAACAAAGCCGGGGGAACCTTATACCATTAAAGCCTCCTTGCAGCTTCAACGCTTTCTCAATTACAGATTTATTTGTAATCGCGTACACGCGAACCGGCTGACGGTTACAGACCGACGGCGCTTTCGTAGCCACTTCAACCACATGTTGAATCTCGGTTTCAGTGAGAGGACTATCAGAAAATTCACGTACTGACCTACGGTTTAGGAACAGGTTCTCAAAGGGAATGGTTGCATTCCCATCTTTCAATATGGCTTTAACCGGGACACTTCCACCATTAACAGAAGTTGATGCAGAAGCGTCATTCCAAATGTCCGAGGGGAAAAGCGCAATCATATCATCTATTTGATAACCAGCATTTTCATGCCTGTAGCGGTATTCTTGTAATGCCGATACAGCACTCTGATAAGCCGCACATTCAGGGTAGTTAGAATCACATCGCTTCAAATCTTTTAAGGCTGAGGAAAGATTCATTAAAGCTGACTTTCCAAATCCATAGCGGAAATCACTATGGCTTAATCCTTTTTCGATTTGATGACTGTAGAACGTTACCTTGGCGATGCAATGATTTACATTTTTATTGCCATCATTCGTAATGGCATTATAGAAACGTTTCAGTTGATCAAACGACTCACGCTTTAAACGCAGCCATTGTTTTCTCTCCAATAAAAAATTTGGAGTTATTTTTTTAACTTTATCTTTAATATTCATCTGAGTATCCTTTCCCTTCAATTAAGAATATGTGCCCATATTATCATCAAACTGAAATTCACACCCTCAGCATTCGTTAATCATGCTATAACAAGGAAGCGAGACAGCTATTAATTGGGAATATATTCATAAAATATGCTTTACTAATCCATGTATTATTTTCTCTTAAAAATCGAACGAACCCTGTCAACAACAATATGAATATTTGATCGTTCAAAGAGAACATGGAACAGCGTCACCAACAGAACCGCCAACACAAGATTGCAGAAAGCATAACCCACCCAAGTCATCAAAGTGTTCGGACGGAACGGAAGGCAGAGCATGAAGCGGCACATATTAGAATAATGACCACCAGCGTCTCCACCATTCGCCGTAATGAAGGAAGAATCGGAAGATGCGTAACATTCTTCGGAATGAAGAAAAGCAAATCAACACATCTATAGAAATTAGACAAGCAAGAGGCAACCAGAACACCCGTAAGACCAAATGAATAGCCGAGGATAACACCGCCAACAACCAGAATACTCGCCTGAATGGTGCTCTGAATCCGTGTTTCCTTGTAGAGACCAGCTGCAATCACTAGCATTCCTTGAGGTGTTTTTAAATTATAAAGAACCCCATTGAGGACGAACAGCACAGCAAAAACAATATTCACGTACTGAACATCATTAACACCTTTTGTATACACCTGAATAAATGGAAGAATTGTTGCCATCGTAACACCGTATACTATGCTCATCGCCATATAATATAGGTATTCAAAGTCTTTATATGCTTTATCGAACGCTTTCATGTCTTTTTTCACTAAGAGTCTCCGAAGCCAGCAGATACTCCAGTAGAAAACACCGACATTACACCATTGATTCCAGCGAGCACCATATTATAGACAGAATAAACACTGACCATCTTCAGTGTAGAGAATAACGTAGTCAATACAGCAGGAGAAGCATTTTGGACAGTCTGCACAACCTGCAGGTACAATGCACTCCAACGCTTATCCATGGCGGAGTTATCTGGTACTACTTTATAATCAATAAACTTATAGTGTATCTTTATATAGAGATATAAGATTAAACTTCTAGCAAATATGGAAATTAGGGCGACGATTCGAAGGAGCAATATGTCGACTCTCAAAGTCGATAGAACAACAACAATGAGAGTATTAAGGATTGTATAAACAATTGATGCTGTGGAGATTACATAAGTTTTTTGATCCGCCGTCAATAAAGCTCTATATTTTGCCAGAGTGAAAAATTCGAGAGCTCCATTTACTCCGAGTACAAGGACCAGACAAAAAACCGTTCCCTTGTCCAGTACCTCTGTATGCGTTATCCAAGGGTACACAAAGGCAAGCAGAAAAACAAGGCCGACAAATATAAAGCCAGACTTGACATAGAAATTCCGCGCAGCAACAACAACACGATTGATCTGGTTATAATCGTGCTCAGCTATTGGTTTATATAATGAATAAACAGCAGCACTTGACAGCCCGGCCTCTACAAGATTAAAGTAAACAATGAACTGATTAATGGATGAAATAAGACCATTAATATCTGACCCATAAGCGACTAACAGAAAACGGGGTGTAATAAACCCTGCTACCATAGTTACTACTTGAAGAAGCGCAGTCGATACCGCATTGAGAACAAATTTGCTTGTTCTTCCCAAAACGCTCACCCCTTACTTAAGCTTAATCCCAACAAAAGTTGCAAACGCGTAGATGATATCCTTGTAACTCACACAACGCATGCGGCATAACGAATAAATGGAGTCCGCAGCTTTTCTTCTATCAATATGTTCGTTGGCAATTCTCAGATAAATGCCTTGAAAATGCCGCCTGACCAAAGTGCTCATTTCAGCTTTATCGTCTTGTATACATATATGATCTATCAGTCTCAACAAAAGACGTTCTTGTCTCTCAAAACGTTCCAACTGAGCTTGTTCATCATGCTGTTAGAATTTGAATGACTAGTAGGATGCAGAATATATGTGTATAGAACTTTATTAATATAAGCGTAATTATATCTATACGCTATAGGAAGAAGAAGCTGATAATTTTGTCCAGCGCGGCTCTCATCAATATGTAAGTTAGGATAACACTTTTTAAAAGTGGAAGTTCTGATAATATAGATACCTGGACAGAACTGTACGTTATTACTGACAAGTAAATCACGGAACAAATCATCATTTTCCACAGGTATTCTTTTTAGAATGCCTAAATCGCTGCCGTTCTCATCCACATGTTTTGCCCATGCGATACCAAGATCAATACTCGGATTCTCTTCCATAAAATCAACTTTGGCTGACAGGTTATCGGAGCATAAAGTATCATCTGAATCGGGCCAGATAAAGTACTTGCCTTTCATATATGGGAAACCAGTATTAAGGGCAGCAGCCTGTCCGCCATTTTCTTTTGCAAGATAAACGAATCGATGTCCCTTTTCTTCAAAACTTTTTTTTGTATCGTAGCGCAATCTGCGCTGTATCATCAGTTGAACCATCGTTTATGAAGATCAATTCATAGTTGGAGTAATCCTGATTCAATACAGATTCAAAGAAAGACACAAGATACCTAGAGGCGTTAAAAGCTGGGGTAATAATACTAACAAGTGGTTCCATTTTTCTGCAACGCTTTCTTATTGAAAGTCTGATATATAGCTATACAAATGCCGAGCACCACAAATTGACACGAATAGTAAATGGTATTGCCGGTCAAGCTGTATACGGCTATAAGAATGATCCAATATACTGCAGTAAGAAGAATGACAGGTTCCAGGCCTTGCATATCTTTCCAACTTAAAAAACTGCGAATTAGACCATAAACAAGTGTGGAGAGCAAGGCAACGAATAACAAAAGGCCAGCAATACCAAGCTCAGCAAGAAGCTGTAGATAAACGTTATGGGCTTGATAGCTCCAAAGCAACCCATAATAACGGAAGCCTTGAGCATTTATGTAAGCATTAAATGAAAGGAATCCTCTACCGATAAGTGGAGATGCTTCAAACATCTGCATGGCATATGTCCAAATAACCTGTCTACCGCTCAAGGGATCGCCGTTATCTGCAAACAACCTGTCAAACACTAGAGATACTTGAGGAATAAGCGAATCAGCTATTGTCAATGACGCAACGAGTACAAAGGATAGACCAAGAGCAATTGAAATTTTGTGCTTCTTGGAGAAGAATAATGCAAATACGATAAGCCCCATTACGGGAATAAGAAACAAAGTTCTTTTACCCGTCATCATTAATGCAGCAAAGACACCAACGATTTGGAACAATCTAGTTAGGGTAAAGCCTCTGACAAAAAGCTTTGCAAAAAGCACACCTAGTCCCATGTTGCATAGAAACGCTGCATAACCTTTTTCATAAGCTAGGCCCGAAATAGCACCACCAGTGTTAACCGAAACCGCAGATCGGCTACTTCCAAGATCGAGAAAACCGAAAAGTGAGGCAAACAAATTAGGAGCCAATAGCTCTAAATACATCGAAAAGATAAATATCCAGAACAGAAACTCGAACTGCTTAATGAGACAACTAAAAAAGGTGCTATCAAATTTAAAAAGCGTCAAAGAAAAGACAGCAAGGACGTAAGGAAAATACTTAGTATAAGTTAAGCGATCATCTGTGTAGAGAAAACTTATGCAGATAAGTAAGAAAAAAACTGTATAAATTTTCTCTACGACAGAAGATAAACCACACTTCCTTTTCGACATCAACACGAAACAGAAGATAGCAACTGTAAGAACATTAGCTAATTGTCTCGTGATAAATATTAGTTTATTATCAGTAGAAAAAACTAATATAAGTAATACGCTTGGAATAAAGTAATTTTCAATCGGAGTTGTTCTCAGCCATATTCTTAACTTATATATCAGACTATTCATTGGAACAAATTCCCCGGAGATAATCTAAGGCAGACTCTCTCTCACTAGAAAGTACGGACTGCGCATGCTCAAAATCACGAACGATGTCAAGATTACAATCATCCAAAGTCTCAATAATCGAATCTGTGAGACCAGTCAGCTTAAGTAAATTCTCTGCTCTATCGTTCTTCTTGAAATCTTTCTGTTTCGTCTCCACATATAGCTTGCGATTGAAGATTACAGAAAATGCCGTACCATGGAAAGAATTAGTCACAACGTAATCGGCATGCTTGAATAGACCAAGGAATTCTTCAACGGAAGTGCTAAGATCACCTCCAAAATCCGGATTTTGACTTTATCAATCAAATCCTGACCAATATTGATAACTTTCTTCCCTGTCTTCTTTGCCAACTCTCTGGCAAATTATCAATAATATTTGATTTATTCAAGCGATAAATAAGAATGTAATTATCAATACCGGGATCTTTCGCGAGCTTCGACCATTCAGCAGCATCCAAAAGGAAAACCGGGTCAACATGTAATGCGCAATCTTTTTCTGTCAATTCACGAACGATACGGCGCCCAGATTCCTCTCGGATCGAGAGATGATTAAATCTATTAAGCAACCTCGTGTATTCACTCTTGTACTCTTGAGGAATTTCACTAATTCCGAAAGATGCTGCATAAGAATTTATTTTCCTCGGATCTTTTACAAACGAAAGAAAATAATTCTTATCGAAATCTGAACAAGCGTAGTTAAAGACTTGATCGCTTCCGGTGATGAATACATCATAGCGTTGATTTGCTGTAGTGATGGACTGTGAATCATACGCAACAGGACTTAATTTAGTATGACTGGCAATCATAGAGCGGAAACTATTCATCTTCTTCCAAGATGGAATAAGATTAATAAACCCTCTGATATTCTGCTTAAATGTTTTCTGCTTGAAACCGCCAATCAATTTATACAGATTTTCCATATGCTCACACCGGTAATCAATTACCTCGGTATCAAAGCCAAGGTCAGATATCGCCCTCTGCAGTGCGTAAGTCTGCAGTGCAGCACCGTAGTTGATAGCGCGGTGAAACGTGATGACACCAATTTTCATTTTAAATACCCTTTCAGCTGGAAACATAAAAATAGGAAAGATAGAACAATATATTTTTTCTTCATAAATGTTTTATATATAAGCTTATCCAAGGAAGAATTCGGCTTGAATAAAGCTAAACAATTACGCAGATCCTGATTTGAGACAACCGCTCTGAAAAACGGCAAACGTCCTTTATCCAACGGTGCGCTGCGCAAAGCAAAACGGAACGAAGCAAACAGCCTCGATGCGTTTCTTGATGAGAAACAAAATCTATCGAGCGTTTCCGAAAATTCGCGCTCAATCATTCTATACATTGAGACAAGCTTGTCAATAACATGTACATCAACACATTTTGAATACGAAGATTCGCTTATATGGTATTCATAATAACTATTCGGAAGGAAAGATACTATATTGGACGATTCCAGTGCTCTTAGCTTGAATACAAGATCTTCGGAATAAACAGTTCTTTCCGAAGGGAATTCGATACCATTTTTTCTTAGCAGAGATAGTCTAAATATGCCATCCCAGACCGCGACACAACGCGAACCAACATCCCCCGTAGAAGAAGCTATAAGATCGGCCATGTGTTGTCGAATAGCAACATCGCCTTGGAGTACTTCTCGCATGTTTGGATGTTCTTCTACCACTTCCCCGTCTTTAATATCTCTATACCCCGAGAAAACGAGATCTGCGTCGAATTCTTTAGCTGAACCAATCAATGCCCTGTACATCTCAACATTGCACGTATCATCAGCATCAACAAAAGCTATGTATTCCCCTGTTGCATGCGACATGCCAAAATTTCGAGCAATGCCTTGTCCAGCATTTTCTTTTGTATAAACGGAAATCCGGTCATCTTCCTCGGATAGACTGCGACAAATAGCTAAAGAATCATCTGTAGATCCATCATCAACTACAATTATTTCCAAATCAGTTAACGATTGATCCATGACCGACAGAACGCACTCTTCGATTGTCGACGAGGCGTTATAACAGGGTATGACAACTGAAAGGATGGGCATATCATTAATCTCCTATGCCTTCCAACATTCCATAAAATGTTTTTTCACCATCATGCTCGACAGGAAAATCTTGTTTCCATGTAAGCTTGAACAAATCAGTATGAGCTGAGAGTCTTTTCCACATATCCTCGTCATAAGGCCGGTCAAGAATTTTAAATAGCTCATCACAGTCTGGATTATTCGGCTGAATTTCATTAAAAGCTTCGGCAATCCATGGATCGTGACGCTGAGCGAGAACAGTCAAGTAGTCCACCAAAAGATAATCGACCATAAAATCATTTCTTTGCCAATACTCAAGGAAAAAATCTCGAATCGTAGCGAACGCGCGTCTATGATCGTCATCACAACCCAGCGAATAGCCTGCAAACATGCCGCCGGCAACAGACGCATGCAGATAATCTGGCCTCTTAATCGAGAAAATCGGACTATTATATAGGCTTTTGTCAAGCGAACCAACACAATAGAAGGTGGAATCGAGCCACATTCCACCATATGAAGCCAGCAAGCTCAGTCTTAGCAAATCTGAAAGATTTGTTCTAGTAATCATCCCTGCATCTATCTTTTTGATAATCCACGAAGGGAATTTTACATAGTTTGAGACGTTCTTATCCGTAATAATAATTACCTCACGTCCCCCAGCATTACGTCGTACAGATTCCACACATGCCTTTACAATTTCAGGAGCAGAATCCAGTCCC
>ENA-OQIR01000509-OQIR01000509.1-human-gut-metagenome-genome-assembly--contig:-NODE-509-length-16575-cov-5.561345_pt1 | contig 16575 bp, 17 predicted proteins | sample MGYA00242580_ERZ504745 | MGnify/ENA primary metagenome ERZ504745 (study PRJEB26092, sample SAMD00036214) | human gut metagenome | host: Homo sapiens | study: EMG produced TPA metagenomics assembly of... | reverse complement strand
ATGAGTTTTACCGCTACATGCGTACAGTATACACCATTCATAATATGAAGTTTCAGGGACGCTGGTATGTGGATGCCATCCGCGATGTGACCGGACTGGACAGTTCTTACTTTACCATGGACAAGCTGGAAAGTTATGGAAATGCCAATCTGTTAAAAGGCGGTGTTGTGTATTCTGATTATATTACAACCGTCAGTGAGACTTATGCCAAGGAGATTCAGTCTACCGAGGCGGCGAGGGCTGGATGGACTGATGCGGGCAAAATCTTTTGTACTCTCTGGTATTGTAAACAGACTGGATTACAAAGTTTTTGATCCGAAGACAGATCCGGCGATCGCACAGCATTACAAAGGAAATGTTACTTCTTATAGAAAAGCAAACAAACTTGCGCTGCAAAAAGAGGTCGGTCTGGAGCAGACAAATGATAAATTCCTGATCGGAATGGTTTCACGTCTGACAGATCAGAAGGGCTTTGATCTGGTGGCATATGTGATGGAGGAGATGCTTTCCACCATGAATGTACAGTTTATAGTGCAGGGCACAGGAGAGCAGCAGTACGAGGAGATGTTTAATTATTTCCATGGCAAGTATCCGCAGAAGCTTGGAGTATATATCGGCTACTCAGAGGAAAATGCACATGAGATATATGCAGGCTGTGACGCATTTCTCATGCCGTCTCTTTTTGAGCCGTGCGGCTTGAGCCAGCTCATGTCTATGCGATATGGTACGCTGCCTATAGTCAGGGAGACCGGTGGTCTTAAGGACACTGTAGTGCCGTACAATGAGTACGAGAATACGGGCGATGGCTTTTCCTTTGCCAATTATAATGCGCATGATATGCTGCATGTCATCAAATATGCTCTTGATGTGTTTGAAAACCATAAGGACAGATGGCAGGAGATGATGCAGCGCGCCATGAGGCATGACTTCTCATGGAATGCATCTGCGAAAGAGTATGAGAAGCTTTACGACATGCTGCTTGGCAACTAGTACATAGCTCTGCAAATAACAGGCCAATAACTTTCATGAATTTCCAACTATGTTCTTAGAAAGTAAAATACCGGATACATATCTATGATATGATATCCGGTATTTTTTGTATCAGGTTATATGATTATCAGGTTATATGATTATCAGTAGACAGTGTCTGTTTTACTGTCGTATATGTAGTACCTCTCGCCGAGTACTTCCTCGTCGCGTACCTCTGTAGAGTTTACCTCACAGATGAATTCGCTTAGGTTGCAGACATCTATATCGCTATCCAGCGGCATTACCAGAAACTCATGGATACTGCTTGGTATGAGCAGCATATTGCCGCCGAGCTTTTTTGCCAGCGAGCTTAGCACACCCGGGTAGAGTATGGCGGATGCACCATTTGTCTGCCTGCTGTTTGTAAGGATATACATAGGCAGGCTGTCAAAATCACAGACTGCGCGCATCTGATTGGCATAGCCCGGACATTTTTTGGCAAGAAACTCTGCCATGTTGATTATTGAGCATGGAAGTATCTTTGGGGTATTTTGCATTGAGGCGCGGATTAGTGTTTCTGTATCTATGCCCCAGCGTGACAGAAGCGCATCTGTGACTGTAATGGTGCCAAATTCAGGCAGTTCTGCTCCCACATATACTTCAAATATGATGGCAAAATCCAGATATTTGATATAGGGCACGTCCTTTAGCTGCTTTTGGTTTTTGTCGTAGCTTATGAGCTGGAAAATTATTTTCTCCTTTACCTTGGAAAAATCATCACAGAAGCTTATGTCAAAATCTTCAGTTGGCTTGAAATCATTGTAGGTGGATAAAATTGCATCGAGAATAGAATCAATGGATACACCATCAAGATACCAATGGTAGTAAGGATTGAGATAAATAGTCGGTGCTATATTGAATTTGGGATTGATAATCACCAATCCGTCGTAGATCATCCCGTTGTTCTTTTTGACAGGATGGATGGTAAGCTTGAAATTATTGTCAAGTCTTGCGGTTATTTCTGTTTCTATAGTATGTAAAAACTCCGTGTATTTCATGAATCTCCTTGCGGAGCATAAAAATATCGGATCTCGTGGAAAAGTAAAACCCACGAAGCAGGGCGCTTCGTGGATTTTACTCTATCATTGTTTGTTTAAGTTTGCAATATGTATTTTTGTACAATTTTTAGACTTCATTTTTGTGACATCATACAAAATATAGCCCGCTATCCGGTTTTAATCCGATTTGAGCCTCTGCCACAGTGTGTTGTAAAGAGTTGCGTCATCATCATTTAAAGCTCTGTATACTTCACAGTTTTTGAGCATATCGGAAGGAGGATTAATCGCCTCATTTTCCTTTGTTTCCGCATCCTGGTTGTCGATGACAGACTGGATAGGTGATGCATAGTATACATATTCAAAGTTGAGCTGTGCCGGCTCATCACCGCAGATATAGTTCAAAAATTCCTGCGCGCCCTCTTTATTCTTGCATGTCTTTGGAATGAACCATGAGTCAATCCAGAGGTTTGAGCCCTCTTTTGGTACGATATAGTCCAGGTTGTCATTTTCAGCCATGGCGGCAGCTGCCTCACCGGAGTAGCACACTGCGATTGCCGCATTTTCAGCAACCATCTCATCACAGGTTTCATCCACGTAGTAGGCGAGCACATCACTGCTTTGTTTGTTTAGTATATCAAATGCTTCATCGAGCTTTGCTGTGTCTGTCTCGTTTATCGAGTAGCCAAGTGTGCGAAGGGCGGGAGTGAAAGCATCACGGACAGAATTAATCATAATCATGTTGTCCTTGTATTTGCCGTTCCACAGGCAGTCCCAGGTATTTAGTCTGATGCATCAGCCATCTTTTTATTGTATAGTATGCCGAGTGTGCCGTAGAAATAAGGCACAGTATACTCATGTGTCGGGTCAAAGGATGCGGACATGTCGATTATATCCTGATTTACATTTTGATAGTTTGGCATTGAGCTGTAGTCTATCTTGTTGACCTCACCCTCACTTATGAGCTTCTCGATGATGTAGTCAGAGGTGCAGATGACATCGTAATCGATGGCACCGGACTTGTACTTTGTGTACATCTCCTCAGGCTCCTCGTATTCTTCGTATTTAATGGTGATTCCGGTTTCCTGCTCGAAGCTGTCGATTACTGATTCATCGATGTATTTACCGTAGTTTAGCACTGTTATGGCATTGTCATTGTTTGTGCTTCCGGCGCTTATGGTAAATACCGAAAAGCAGCCAATTACGAGTACTGCGACAATTGCGATACTCACACTACGCTTTACGATGCGCAGCTTTTTGGCCCTTGCAGGCTTCTTTGAGGCGCTGACAGGTATCTGGTTTGAGTTGATGTTTACCACAACCAAAAGCAGCAGCACTGTGAAGAAAAGTATAGTTGACAGGGCATACAGCTCCGGCTTTACACCCTTTTTTAGCTCTGTGTAGAGCATGGTTGAGAGTGTGTTTACTCCGGCACCCTTCGTAAAGTAGGTGATGGAGAAGTCATCGAGTGACATTGTGACCGCCATCATAAAGCCGGAGAACACTCCGGGGCTTATTTCAGGCCAGGTGACCTTGAAAAATGCATATAGAGGTGATGCGCCCAGGTCAAGTGCGGCCTCATAGGTGTATTTGTTGGTCTGCTTGAGCTTTGGAAGCACATTGAGTATCACATAAGGGATATTGAACGTGATGTGTGCGATAAGCACTGTCACAAAGCCCAGATTCATGAATTTTACAAACAAAAGCATCATTGAGATACCGGTCACGATATCTGCATTGAGCATCGGGATGTTTGTAGCGCCCAGATAGATTGTCTGGTTACGTTTCTTCATGGCGCTTATACCCATGGCTGCAAGAGTTCCTATTATTGTAGAAATCACAGCTGCAAGCAGCGTAATCTGCAGTGTTGTAGAAAATGCCGACATAATCCGCTCACTCTGAAAGCACTTTATGTACCAGTCGAGCGTGAAGCCTCCCCATTTAACCTTGGATTTGGAGTTGTTGAAGGAGAGTACTATTAATACAACGATAGGTAGATACAGAAACAAAAAAATCAGTCCCATATATACCCTGGATGCTATTTTTTTTACCATAATGCGCTCTGGTCTCCTTCCTTATCAAACAGATTGACGAGTGCCATACTGATTAATACGAATACCATGAGCACGAGTGAGAGACCGCTTCCTGCGCCCCACTGCGAGCCATGGACGAAATCCTGTTCTATGATATTTCCGATGAGCAGGACCTTGCCGCCACCGAGTATCTGTGAGATGGCAAAGGATGTGAGTGATGGCACGAAAACCATTACGATTCCGCTTATGACACCGGAAACTGTAAGTGGCAGTATAATCTTGAAAAGTATTGTGACTTTGTTTGCACCGAGGTCAAGTGCCGCCTCAATCCAGTCGTTTTTGATTCTGGTCATGGAGTTGTATATAGGCAGCAGCATGAATGGCAGAAAGTCATAGACCATGCCAAGCACGACTGCTCCGGAGGTATTCATGATGTTGAAGCCCGGCAGTCCGAGAGTGGTGAGTATCGAGTTGATGACACCGTTTTTGGACAAAAGCTGCTTCCATGCGAGTATTCGAAGCATAAAGTTCATCCACATAGGAAGCATGAAAACAAATACCACAAAGCTTTGGTTTTTAATCTTTAAGCCGTTTAAAATCATCGCAAGCGGATAGGACAGCACCAGGCATATTATGGTGCATATGACTCCAAGCCGTAGGGATAAAAGCAGTGCCTTGATATTGGTGTGCTGTGCTATTGCAGCCACATATTCAAATGTGAAGCCTCCGTCAGAGCCTTTAAATGCATAGTACACAATCATGAAAAGCGGAAGTATGATAAATCCGATAATCCATATGAGGTACGGCCCTGCGAGCAGCTGTTTCTTTATTTTAGACATCTATCTCCACCGCCTTTTCATCTGAGGACTCAGGCTTGTGCATTACCTGGATATTAAATGGAATCACCTTGATACCCACATGACTGCCGACCTCTACATATTTGGTGGTGTGTACCATCCAGTCGTAGCCGTTAGCCTTTACCTCAAGCTCATAGTGCACTCCCTTGAAGATATTTGACACGACATCGCCCTGCATGTAGCCGTCCTCTGCAGGCACCAGCTCCACATCCTCCGGGCGGATGACTATATCGACAGGCGTGTTCTCACCAAAGCCCTCGTCCACACAAGGCATCTTTACACCGAGTATCTCGACAAGCTTATCCTTTATCATAACACCGTCGATGATATTGCTGTGCCCGATAAAGTCAGCGACAAAGGCATTTTCAGGCTCATTGTAAATGTCCTCTGGTGTGCCAATCTGCTGGATATAGCCCTGATTCATGACTACGATGGTATCAGACATGGTAAGCGCTTCCTCCTGGTCGTGTGTGACGTAGACGAAGGTGATACCGAGCTCATTTTTGAAGCGGATAAGCTCATACTGCATGCTCTGGCGCAGCTTTAAGTCGAGAGCGCCAAGCGGCTCGTCTAACAGCAGTACCTTAGGCTCGTTTACAATAGCTCTTGCAATAGCGATACGCTGCTGCTGGCCTCCGCTAAGAGAATCCACAGAGCGGTTTTCAAAGCCGTCGAGATTGACGAGTTTTAATGCATACTTTATTTTGTCATCTATGTAAGCCTTGCTTTTTTTCTTTATTTTAAGACCAAACGCGATGTTTTCAGCTATTGTCATATGAGGGAAAAGAGAGTATTTCTGGAAAACAGTGTTCAGATTTCTCTCGTTTGCAGGCACATTTGTGATGTCCTTTGAATCAAACATGATTTTTCCCTTGTCCGGTGTTTCAAAGCCACCGAGCATGCGAAGTGTGGTGGTCTTTCCGCAACCTGATGGTCCAAGCAGCGTCAGAAACTCATTCTCCCTGATGTATAGATTTAAATCGTCGAGTACAACATTGCCGTTGTATGACTTTGTGATATCGATAAAATCAATTAATTTCTTTCCCATGGTGTAAACCTTTCTCATGTAATTATAGTACTGGTAGGAACTGTATGTTTATAATTTGCTGCTGTACACACTAAAAATGTGGCCGGCAGTAATTACAGCCCTATAAAAGAGCTTCTGCAGGGGAAGCGTCAGAAGCTTGGAGGATTGCTGACCCATATGAGCACAGCATCCTTTGAAGACTTATTTTCGATAAAATGCTTCTTACCGGCTTTAAAATAAAAGGACTCACCGGCCTTTACGGTGTGCACTTTGCCACCATAGCAAAGCTTCACTGTGCCCTTTATCACATATCCAAACTCTTCACATTCCTGAGGCAGATATATTTCAGAACTGCCACCCGGATGAAGAGTGAGCCTGACAGGCTCCATGGAGCGGGTCTGTGCGTTTGGAATGATCCATTCCACCTTGCTGTTTTTTTCCTCGTCAATTTTCTCGAAATAGTCGTTCGCCTTGTATACAATCTGCTCAGCTCCGAATCCGTAAAAAACTCCGCCGGTGTCATACCCAGCACTGGATGATATCAAGCAGGGTGCCGACTGACGGTGAATTCTGATTTCGCTCGAGCTGGGAGATAAATCCCTTCGTCAGCTCAGCCCTGTCAGCAAGCTCCTGCTGGGTAAGTCCGTATTGGATACGAAGCTCCTTCATACGATGTCCGATATCCATGTTTACTTCCTTTTCTATTATACTTTACGTCATATTTACTGTAGGCTTAATAATAGATTTTTTGTTTACTAAAAATAAACCAACGAGATAATTCTAATATATTTTTTATAAATGTCAAGAGGAATTTTGTACCTGTTGTGTATATTTCCAATTGCAAAATCCATCTTCATTGAGTTACAATAAAAAAAATTTTTAAGGAGAAAAATATGATTAACAAAAGTTTAACAGGGAAAGCAAGTATCGACAAACCATGGCTGCAGTTCTATCCGGAAGAAATCCGAAATGTAGAAAGTCCGGAAGTTAGTATTGAGCAGTTTTTAAAAATGAAAAATCCAGATGAGAATAAAACTGCCTTTGAGTATTATGGAAACAACATTACATGGAAGACTTTTTGGGAAGAAGTGGATAAAGCTGCAAAATCATTGAAAGCACTGGGATTTACAGAGGGTGACAGAATTCCATTATTTTTACAGGCTGTCCCGGCACACTATATTCTTCTTATTGCAGCAGAAAGAATTGGTGCAGTAATTATCTGTAGAGACGATGTTCCTGAGGAGCTGTGTTTCGCAATCAGAAAAGCAAAGTCAGAAGTAGTATTTGCTATGGATTATACTTCAAAGGAGGATGAAGAACTTTTCTTTGCAACAACTCCTATGAAACGGATGATTAAGGTATCACCGTATGATTATGCAGACAAGTCATCTATCCCGGAATATGTGGAAAAAGAAATCAAATCCAAATATACAGATGATGTATATTGTGGCGAAAACGATATGACATGGAACGAGTTTCTTGCATTAGGAGAAAACTATACAGATGATTATATGGCACCGGCTGATGCTGACAGAGCTGTATTTGGGCATATACGAGTGGTTCGACAGGTATTTCTAAACTGGTCATTCATTCTTCATCAAATATCGTGGCTGTAGCATTTCAGATGTCCGTTTTTATTGCACCTTCAGATGTTCAGGAAAGATGGTGGCTTCCGATTCTTCCGCCAGCACTGATTGCCGTGACAGTTTCAATGACAATATTCCCATTGTCAGCCGGACTGATTGTAGTTTTGGATCCGTTCTGCCCATTAGACGATATTGATATTGCTTTCATGGAGCAGAAACCTAATTTCTGGGCATTGGTTCCAATGCTTTGCGAAAACTCATGAAGAGTGACAGAATTCCAGAGGATTATGATATGTCACATCTGCGTTCAATCGGAACAGGAGCAGAGGCGATGAATGAACGAAAGACAAAAGAAGTAGAAGACTTTTTCCATAAACATAATGTGCAGGCACCGCTTAGTGCCGGATATGGACAGAGTGAGGGATGTTCAAACTTTACACTTCCAAATCCTATGTTTCCATTGGTTGACGGATGCGTTGGAATGCCAATGCCAGCTACAACAATGGCTATATTTTCAGATGACCTGAAAGAACTGGGCTATGGCGAAATTGGAGAATTGTGCATGACAGGCCCGGCAATGATGCTTCATTATGCAGGCTGGAAGGGTGAAGAACTGACAGAGCGCGCATTAATTAATCATGCTGACGGAAAGTGTTGGCTGCATACAGGTGACAAGGCATACATTAATGAACATGGAATAGTATATGTTCTTGGACGAGGTTCCGCAAAAAGATTTGGCGGCGGCGAATTGTATATGATGAGAATGGAAACAAAAGCTGTACGTGTAGATGGTGTAGAAGACGGATTTTTCTGTTTTGTGCCGGATCAGGTTCATGACGGATATTTCCTTCCGTACTTTTTCGTAATTCTTGATGGAACAAAGACTCTTAATGAAGTGGAAAATGGCTTAAAAAATGCTTTGGAGGATTATGAATATCCGGTTGAAATTCGTGTGATTACAGAAAGACCATTTTTCCATTTCAAAACAAACAGAAAAGAACTTACTGCAGAAATTATAAAAGAAATAAAATAAAGAATTAGTAAAATAAAGGGGATGTGAAAAAACTCAATCGAGTTTTTTCACATCCCCTTTTTTATGTATGAAGCCGATAACCGGGATCGAACCGGTGGCCTACGCATTACGAGTGCGTCGCTCTACCTACTGAGCCATATCGGCAAGCTATATTATAGTATCAGATATAAGAGTGTATGTCAAATCAAAATTTTGAGGTGAAATTTTTAGAGAGATAATTATAGAAAGGTATTGACATTAAAATGTATATAGTGTATATATAACACATAAACAGTTAATAAATACAGTACGGAGGTAGCATATGAAGCTGATGCAAAATTCAGGAGTGCCCATCTATCAGCAGATAGCGGACAGCTTCAAGACAGATATTTTGGCCGGCAGGTATGAGCAGGGGGAGTTCCTTCCGTCGATAAGAGGGCTGGCAAAGGACCTGAAAATCAGTGTGATAACCACGATGAAGGCTTATGAGCAGCTTGCAGATGAGGGGCTTATCACAGCGGCGCAGGGCAAGGGCTTTTATGTCAATGCACAGGACAGTGAGATGATAAAGGAACAGCACCTGCGCAAGGTGGAGGAGTCGCTGACAGACGCGATAGCCGCAGCTGAGGTAGCAGGAATCTCGAACGACGAGCTTAAGGGAATGCTTGAGGCGTTGCTTGATGTAGAATGACAGGAGTGGATTGGTTATGAGTATGATAAACATAGTGATGACAGCATTAGGTCAGCTATTAATGCAGTTTGTAGCACAAATTATATCCAGATTTATTTAATACAATGATTATGGATAGCTATAAACAATGAAAAATTTAAGTAAGAATTAGTTCATATTTAAATAATGATATGAAAATGAATAAGGAGAAATGAAAATGACAACAAAGAATGCAATTGAGGCAGCAAAAATCACAAAGGAACTTAAAAACTTCACACTGGATGTGGAGAATTTCGCAATACCACAGGGTTTTGCGACAGCCTTAATCGGAGAAAACGGAGCAGGAAAGACAACGCTTTTAAATATCCTGGCAGGAATCAGGCTTGACTATAAAGGTGACATCACTTATTTCGGACAGTATTCCGACAAACAGAAGGAAAACTCGGGAGATATTAAAAACCGCATAGGCTACACAGGACCGGGCAAATACTATCTGCCACAGTGGACAGTTAAAGATATCGAGGAAATCAGCAAGCTGATGTTTGATGATTTTTCCGCAGAGGATTTTCACAGATATTGTGAGGAGCTTGCAATATTTTCACATGGCAGCATTGATATGAAGAAAGCCAACAGCTCATTTTCGGATGGCATGAAGATGAAGCTCATGCTGGCAGGAGTCATGGCTCGAAAGACAGACCTTCTTTTGCTGGATGAGCCGGCATCGCCGCTTGATCCGCTGATGAGAGATAAGCTGTGTCAGATGATTGGCGAGTATATTCATGAGGGCAACGGAAAGCGCAGTGTATTTTTCTCTACGCACAACATTTCAGATATGGAAAATATCACCGATTATGCATTATAATGGAAAACGGACAGATTGTTGAGCAGGGCTTTGTCGAGGATTTGAAGGAAAAATATATCCTGATTAAAGGAGATGCAGCAGATACAGAGGCTGCCGGTAAGGTGCTTTATTCAATGACCAAAATCCGTACGGCTTCGAGGGCATATGCTTGGCGGAAAATATAGATAAGCTCGCAGGACTTAATGTGACAAAGGAGATTCCGACACTTTACCAGATAAGCGTTGCGGTCATGAAAAATAACACAAAGATTGTGATGCGCTAGTGCGAGGTGAGGTGTTATGGAAAATAAGTCAGGAAGTATGAATGAAAAAATGTTTTCACAGGAAAATGATACTGAAAGAACAATTAATAAAAAAGATAACAAAGCAAAGAATGAAGTTCTAACATACATCAGGGATTACCGTGTTATGACAAATTTCAAGTATCGTCTGATAACAAATATACTGATTCCTCTTTTAGCAATTTTTACATCAATGCTAATTGCCTGTTCAAAAACAGTCTGGGCATGGATTGGAGTTATAGTAATTGTTTATGATTTTTATATGATGTGCGAGGTGGTACAGGACTATTTCTGCTTCGGCTGTATGTGCAAGAAGAATGCATTTGGCATGCATTTTTTAAAGACAGGTTTTAAAGGAGTAAGATACTTTGAGAATGCAGTTCTTGTGGATATACTTATAAGACCGCTGCGTATTGGAATTACAATACTCATTGCTTCAATACCATTTATTAAATTTGGAGTTAATATCTGGTCGATATTTGACATTATTATGATATCTTCAATTGTTTCGGTTGGCTCGTTAAATATATTCAGATACATGGATATGGGAATATATATTTATCTGCTTGCGCTTATAGTTATCTTACCGGCAATTGCAGGTAGTATAGCTGTTTTGCTTTATGGCGGGAGAATGTGGTTTATCGCACCTGTGTTAGCAGTGGTGCTTGTAGGCGTGATAGCAGCGACATATTATCATATGATGGTTCGTATCCGCGGATCATATGTTGATGTGTAGAGGCATTTTAAATTGGAAGTATATTAGAAAAGGAGAAATATTATGCTGAAAGATATTAAATTAGGATTTAAATTGTTGAGATATGGCTACAAACTGAAGTTGAATGTGATCATGCTTGTATTATTTGCAGTAATCGGAATTGCATCCGATATAATGAGCAAAGGAACTACAATCATAGGTGGTGTATACTTTATGATGAGTGGTATGTTCACATTCCAGCTCATCATGTCGATGGATGTGTCAGAGCTTATCCAGTCCACATCACTGAAAAAGAAGCTGCAGATATACATTCCGGTGATGTCAAGCACGGTAATCAATCTTGTTATTTTTACATTTCTGGTGGTAGAAAGAGTCATTCTGATACAGTATGGAGTGGCAGATAAGACGCAGCTTGTCTACACACTTTTTACGATTGATGTTGTACTGCTGATAGTATATCTGTACACAAGCATATGCTATAAGTATTATGTACTTGGCTTTATCGCATTCATGGTTTTGTTTATGGGCGTTTTTACTGTGCTTTCAGGAGCAGCGTTTGTGCCGGTTTCTAATGCTGTTTTTAAGCTTGGACTCCCGGTGGTGGCATTGCTAGGCTATATTGCTATTTTTGCAGGTGGAGCGCTTGAGATATTGATAGGAGAGCTGCTTTACAAGAAGCCTTTGTCAGAATTCGCATTCAGGGGATTTTTCCGTGATGCAAAGTAGTGATGTTACTGTTCCCGCATAACAGTGTGACAAACAACATAGTGATTTCAAAAAATAAGAAATATTTTTGTAAAAATATTGAAAAAATGATCGCTTTGTAGTATGTTATCATTGTCGGTGCAAAGTCGGCAATGAGACTAATTAACATATTATCAGGAGAAAAATATATTAAATGGATAGTGACAGTTATAGTAAACAACAGTTAGACGACTTGTTTATGGATATGATTGCCTACTATGATGGCGATCCAAAGAGAATCCAGCATTTCACCAAGGTGCACAGCTATGCAAGGCTTATCGGTATAGGAGAGGAGCTTGATGATGCCTCGCTCTTTATACTTGAGGCAGCGGCTTACACACACGATATCGGCATACGTGTGGCGGAGGAAAAGTATGGCAGGTGCGATGGAAAGCTTCAGGAGCAGGAGGGACCGATAATCGCCCAGAAGATGCTCTCACAGCTTGGCTTCGAGAATTACATAGTTGAAAGAATATGTTTTCTCATAGGTCACCATCACACATATGACAATATAGATGGTCTTGATTATCAGATACTCGTTGAGGCTGATTTCCTTGTAAATCTGTATGAGGATGATGCGGGAAACCGTGCAATCGACAAGGCATACAAGCACATATTCAAGACTGAAACAGGAAAAAAGATTTTTAGACTAATGTTCGGATATGAAGAAGAGGATTAGTATGAGCCGGGCCGGGAGGAGACTTCCGGCCCTTGTTCGTATTATGAGGCTTATATCAGAAATAGTAATTAATCAGAATAGTAAATATGCAGAATAGTTACATGAAATAATATTTGGGGATATGTCAAAAATTTTTGGATTTTGAGAAAGAAATAATATAATATGGCAAACAAAATAAATTATCAAAAATTAATGGAAGATTTAATAAAAGAAAATTGCATGTACAATAACTGCACTCCACGTCTTTTGCTTCATAGCTGCTGTGGACCGTGCAGCACATACTGCATACAGACGCTCTCGGAGTATTTTAAGGTGACGGTATTTTATTACAATCCAAACATTTATCCGCCAGAGGAATATCACATGAGAGCACAGGAGCAGAAGCGCTTTATAGATGAGTTTCCGGTGAAAAATCCGGTTCACTTTGTGGAGGGTGTGTACGACACCAGGCGCTTTTACGATATGGCACGCGGCATGGAGGCTGTGCCTGAGGGCGGGGAGAGGTGCTTTAAGTGCTACAGGCTGCGTCTTGAGGAGAGTGCACAGTATGCAAGGAGCATGGCTTTGATTTTTTTACTACGACACTTTCCATCAGCCCGTTGAAGAATGCCGAAAAGCTCAATGAGATAGGAAAAGACTTAGAAAGCCAATATGGAGTGCGATATCTTTTTTCTGATTTTAAGAAGAAAGAGGGCTATAAAAAGTCCACGGAAATATCAAAGCAGTATGATATGTACAGGCAGTACTACTGCGGCTGTGTATTTTCCAAGGAGCAGCGTGACAGAGAGATTGCAGCACGTGGGTGAAAATGTGGTTGCGTGACAGCAAAAATTATTATATAATTTAGCACAGTAAAGCGGCTGTTTAGAGCAGACGGCGGTATCACATCTTATTTTTATATAATACATTGTGATACATGAAAATAAATCATCATTTAATAATCAAGGAGGAATCTCATGGCACAGTTATGGGGAGGACGTTTCACAAAGGAGACAGATCAGCTCGTTTACAATTTCAATGCGTCCATTTCATTTGATCAGAAGTTTTATAAAGAGGATATAGAGGGCAGCATCGCCCATGTCACGATGCTTGGAAAGCAGGGCATCATCTCACAGGCAGAGAGCAATGATATAGTGGCTTGCCTAAAGCAGATACTTAAGGAGGTAGAGTCAGGGGAGCTTGAAATCAGCTCAAAGTATGAGGATATCCACAGCTTCGTTGAGGCTACACTCATAGACAGGCTTGGTGACACAGGAAAGAAGCTTCACACAGGCCGAAGCAGAAACGACCAGGTAGCTCTTGACATGCGTCTTTTCACCAGAAAGACAGTGAAGGAGACTGATAATGAGCTTAAGGAGCTTTTAGCTGTTATCCTTAAGATTATGAAAGAAAACACACAGACTATCATGCCGGGCTTTACACATCTGCAGAAGGCCCAGCCAATCACTCTGGCTCACCATATGGGCGCATATTTTGAGATGTTTAAGAGAGACAGATCAAGACTGTGCGATATATATAAGAGAATGAACTATTGTCCGCTTGGCTCAGGAGCACTCGCAGGCACTACATATCCGCTTGATAGGGACTATACAGCACAGCTTCTGGATTTTTACGGACCGACACTTAACAGTATGGATGGTGTGTCAGACAGAGATTATCTGATTGAGTTTTTATCGGCTCTTTCAACTATCATGATGCATCTGTCACGTTTTTCTGAGGAAATTATCATATGGAATTCAAACGAGTACCAGTTTGTTGAGATTGACGATGCGTACAGCACAGGAAGCTCAATCATGCCACAGAAGAAAAATCCTGATATAGCAGAGCTTGTCAGAGGAAAGACAGGCCGTGTATACGGTGCGCTCATGTCGCTTCTCACCACCATGAAGGGTATTCCGCTTGCGTACAACAAGGATATGCAGGAGGATAAGGAGCTGGCATTTGATGCATTCGACACTGCAAAGGGATGTATCGCACTTTTTACAGGAATGATTGATACAATGAAGTTTAACAAGGACGTGATGAGAAAGAGTGCAAACAATGGCTTTACAAATGCCACAGATGCAGCTGATTATCTCGTTAAAAAGGGTGTACCGTTTAGGGATGCACATGGTATTGTAGGAAGAATAGTGCTTTACTGCATCGACAAGGGCATTGCAATCGACGATATGAGCATCGACGAGCTCAAGGCTATCTCTCCGGTATTTGAGGAGGATGTATTTGATGCCATTTCAATGGAGACCTGTGTCAGCACAAGGTGTACAGTTGGAGCACCATCAAAGACATCAATGGACAAGGTAATTGCCGTTTACGACGAGTATATGAAGTCAAATTGGAGGATGAAGTGTAGTTTTTGTGCATATTTTATAAAAAACAGGAAGAAAAATTATTAATTTAATATAGTTTTTTCCTTGTTTTTCATTAGAGTTTCAAGTAATATATTTCCTATAAAGACAGTTGTGCGCGACAGACGGACAAAATCTGATTTTAATGTCAAAGTATAGTGTATGACATGGTCGAAGAAAATCTAGAAGATAGGGAGATTAGAGTAATGAGTGAAAAGCTTAAAGTAGGTATCCTCGGTGGAACAGGAATGGTAGGACAGAGATTTATTTCTCTTTTAGAGAACCATCCATGGTTTGAGGTAACAACAATTGCAGCCAGCCCAAGAAGTGCAGGCAAGACATACGAGGACGCCGTTGGTGATAGATGGAAAATGGACACACCAATGCCTGAGGCAGTTAAGAAAATCATCGTAAAGAACGTCAATGAGGTAGAAGAGGTTGCTTCACAGGTTGATTTCGTATTCTCAGCCGTTGATATGTCAAAGGACGAGATCAAGAAGATCGAGGAGGACTACGCAAAGACAGAGACTCCTGTAGTTTCAAACAATAGTGCCCACAGATGGACACCTGATGTGCCAATGGTTGTACCTGAAATCAACCCACAGCACATGGAGGTTATTAAATATCAGAAGGAGCGTCTCGGTACAAAGAGAGGCTTCGTAGCAGTAAAGCCAAACTGTTCAATCCAGTCATATGCTCCGGTTCTTACAGCATGGAAAGAGTTTGAGCCATATGAGGTTGTTGCTACAACATATCAGGCAATCTCAGGTGCCGGAAAGACATTCAAGGACTGGCCTGAGATGGTTGGAAACATCATTCCATTCATCGGTGGAGAGGAAGAGAAATCTGAGAAAGAGCCACTTCGTCTCTGGGGATATGTGGATGATGAGAAGAAACAGATTGTTCCTGCAGAGTCACCGGTTATCACATGCCAGTGTATCCGTGTTCCTGTATTAAACGGTCATACAGCAGCTGTATTTGTCAAGTTCAAAAAGAACCCTACAAAGGAGCAGCTCATCGAGGCACTCGAGAAGTTCAGCGGAGTACCACAGGAGCTTGGACTTCCAAGCGCACCAAAGCAGTTCATCAGATACTGTGAAGAGGATAATCGTCCTCAGGTCGCACTTGATGTGGATTATGAGCATGGTATGGGAATCAATGTCGGACGTCTCAGAGAGGATACAGTCTATGACTGGAAGTTCGTCGGACTCTCACACAACACAGTACGTGGTGCAGCCGGTGGAGCAGTGCTTTGTGCAGAGCTTCTTAAGGCACAGGGTTACATCACAAAGAAGTAGATTTAGCAATTTGCTGGAAAATATTATTATGAGGGCGGATTTTCCGTTTGTGGGCTGTGGGCACCGGTGTAGCACACAGTAGTATTCCTCAGAAAAAATATGAAGTCAGCCACGGGATTATTTACGGATAGGTTATGGCAGTTTGCAAGTCTAAACTGTCATTTGACCTGTTGGAAACCCGTGGCAGTTCATATTTTTTCTTCGGAACATACTGTGTACTCTCCGGTGAAGGCAGTGTATTGAACGGAAAATCCTCACTCTGTGAATTAATTATTATGCAAAAGTCGAGCCTCTTAAAAGAGGCTCTCTTTTTTGGGCTTGTGCGCCTAGCGGCGCACGTTTCTAACGGGTTAAAGTCCCGAATCCGCCCGGTAGTGGGAAGGATATAGCCGAAAGCAAGGGTGTCCATCGTGAGATGGAATCTGAAGGAAGCTGGATGTGAG
>ENA-OQIR01000508-OQIR01000508.1-human-gut-metagenome-genome-assembly--contig:-NODE-508-length-16689-cov-5.484060_pt1 | contig 16689 bp, 21 predicted proteins | sample MGYA00242580_ERZ504745 | MGnify/ENA primary metagenome ERZ504745 (study PRJEB26092, sample SAMD00036214) | human gut metagenome | host: Homo sapiens | study: EMG produced TPA metagenomics assembly of... | reverse complement strand
ATTTAATGGCACGTTATGGCTTTATTGAACACACCCCGCAATAAGTCGCCGACATAGCTAAGGGTGTATAAGATAAGACTTGGCTGGCTGCCGGCGAGGGCTATACCTCAAACGCAGTTGATAGGTGAGGAAGAGCCTTCGAAAACACTTCTTCACCCTGATGCGCTGCCCTAGCCAGCGACCAACCATCCGCCCCTGGGAATCGTACGATTTCCAGGGGTTTCCTGTATTCAGCGGAAAACCGCCGAACCTCAGCATACCGTAGAGCAAATTCCCGCGAATATGCTCACAGCCCCCTCAGAATTTCCTGTCAGCCCAACAGTCCTTGAAACAGTAGGCAAATCGGAATCGTCAAGGTTTTTCAACACGCCCACGCAAATTCGCGCTACGCATACTTATCATTTTAGGGGGGGGTGACAACTGAGGTCATTTGCGGTATATTACCGGCGTTTTACATATGAATAAACAGCTTTCGCGGTGCTATCAGACAGGCATTGACGTCACCAAATCACCCCTATATACACCCCTCTCCATAAAACACGCACGACATGCGCTTGGACGCGAATTCCGTGGTTTGGGGTACACTAGACATATTCGAACAAACGTTCGTATTTTGGGGAATTCTGGGGAATTCCCCACTATATACAGTGAGGAAACTCACGACACACCACTACCGGTAGTGTGTATGCTAGATAGTGGCTTGCGTAAGCGAGCATAACCGAAGAACGTGGCCGACACGGCTTTCACAGACGACGAAAGCCATTTGCATAGGGAGGAAATCGAATGACCGTGACCGTCTTCACCAATCCGAGCAACCCGCAATGCGAAGCCACCGAACAGGAGCTTGCAAAGCTGGGCGTGCGTTACGATACCGTCGACCTGACGAAGAACCCATCCACGTTCGAACAGATTAAAAACGCCGGATTCAAGCAGATTCCGGTAGTCATCTCACCAAACTCCTCGTGGAGCGGACACAGGCCAGATCTGATCCGCCAGCTCGCACAAAGCTTCGCCGCATAAGCAAGTAGAAGTCGCAGTGCACCGAATCCGCGAAGGCAGTGCGGGCACAGGTCACATGCAGCCGTGCACGGCGCAACCAATAGCGGACGCACCATACACGTTCTTCCACGAAGCTTCGCCATCTAGTCCATAAAGCAGTCATCCATAAAACAGTCAGACACTACATGCGGCTGGCCGTGGACGGGTCGAGCGTCATGGTCTGGAACCGATTGGCCATGAAGTCGTCGTCGAAATACGTGGCGAAGAATTGCGCAACAGGCGAATTCTGCGCAATACCCGCCATACGCGAATACCAGGAATCCAGCGCCATCAACGTCATCACACCGTCAACGAAAATTAGAGCGAAACACACCGCCGTCAACGTATAGCGAATCTTCCACGGAATACGCTGAATCATCGCAAGCAAATGCGGCAGAATCAGCTTCACCCACACCAAGCCGAGTATTCCCCAGAAAAACATGTATTTGCCGGATGTACGCCCATCAATCGACAGCCATTGACCCGTGTAATCCCACGCGCGAATACCGAACGCAACCTCCATGAACCAGCTGGTGAAATATTCGAACGCGCCGCCAATCACCGCACTCGCGCAGAAAATCAGCATCCAATTCGACCGCCACAAGTGGTTGAGCAACACCGTCAGAATCACCGCGCCAAAACCGTAGATAGGCGAGAACGGCCCCCACAAAAAACCGGCGCGATCCTGCCATTCGCCGAACAGCACATAGTGTACAGCGTCTCCACTACCAGACCAAACACGCAACCGACCACAAACAGCCAGAACAAGTTGAAGAAATCCAACGAAATGTAGCCCTTGCCAGTCAGATCACGGCCTGCCATACCCTTCGAAACAGCCGTCTCATACTCGCTGCGCGCATCCAAACGACGAAGCGCGAACCGCAAACGTCGTTCCTCGCGCAGCGACGGATCAGCCGTGATATGCAACGCAACCAATACGAGCAGCTGCACGGTCGGACTGATCAGATTCACGCCCAAACCCTGCAACGCCAACGACAATAGGCCTTCCGCAAGCGTGAGCGGAATCATCAAATACGTCCATTGCGCGATATGCCGACGCTTGTTGAGAATCAGCAGCACGCCGAAAATCGCAAGGCATGCGGTGGAGACCAGCAGCACTGCAGCATGAATAATCGACAGAATAGTGGTGAGATTCAGCGCGCCAAACGCCAGTTTGCCGGAAAGCGCGGCGTGGACTGCGTACAGGCAGGAAATCACGATGATCGGCAACGTCACCACGCCTTCGACCAGCATGACGATGCCGTAGATGCGTGCAATCAGCGGCAGTCTGCGATCAGCCGGATTGTCATCATCTTCCGCTGATTGCGATTGCGTAATAATGCCCGCTTCTTCGATGGCTGCGATTTTGGTTTCGTCGGCGATGGCCTCGCTCACATCTTCAATCTTGCTCATGCTTGTTCGTCCTCCCTAGAACAACGCTACCAAAACCCAATCGCAGTGCGCTACACGAGATGATTGTTTGCGCGCAACGCGCACAACCTGCGATTTCTGTCTGCGCAAGTCACATGTCATCCCGCAATCACAAGATGTGCAGACAGCAGACTCGACGTGCACATACACAGAATGCAAGTTACGCGGTCGCCAACAGCAAGATTCACAGTCCTGCCGCGGTTTGTCGTGTTTATTTCAGTCATGGACGGAGCGCATTTACGCCTGTGCCCAAATTTGTCCGAGAGCGGGTATTACGATACGGGAGGCGTAGCGCTACGAATAACGTATCGCTACGTGCCAACACGGTCGAACATCCATTGGACTGGGGAGACAATGCGCAACGTACTGCAGATTCTGCGTCGTGACCTCAAACGACTCGTCACCGTACCTGCCGCTTGGGTCATCATGATCGGCATAACCATCATTCCGCCGCTGTACGCATGGTTCAACATCTACGGATTCTGGAATCCGTATGGCAATACCCAAGGCATCAAAGTTGCCGTGGCCAACGTCGACGAGGGCACCGACAACGCCCTGCTCGGCAAAATGAACCTCGGCGACCAGATCGAAGACACGCTGAAAGACAACGACCAGCTTGGCTGGGAATTCATGGGCAAGGCCGAAGCGATGGAAGCGGTACAGTCCGGCGACTGCTATGCAGCGATCATCATCCCCTCCGATTTCAGCGAGGATCTCGCCAACGTCGTGACCGACAGCAAGAACCGGCCGACGCTGGAATACTATGTCAACGAAAAATCGAGCCCGATCTCCCCGAAAATCACCGATCAAGGCGCGACCACCGTCGACCGTACCGTCAACAACACCTTCGTCTCCACCGTCAGCGAAGTACTCACTAAAGCCGTGAACTCCGCGAATGACACCATCAACGGCAAAACCAACTCCTTCGTCAACGAAACCACAGCAGAACTCGACAAAACCCAGAAGAACGTAAGCCTCATCCGCTCCACCATCGAAGATCTTGACGCACAGCTCGCCAACGTGCCGCAACAAACGCAATCCGCCCGTCAGGCAATGAACGACGTGCAGCTGGCCGCAGCAAGCGCGGGCAAGGGCCTGGCGAACACCGCCACCGCCATCAGCACCGCACAAAACGGCCTCAATACCTTCACTTCCAACGCCAACACCGCTTTGGAGAACGGTTCCGGTCTGATTTCGCAGGCCACCAGCGACACCACCACCAGCATCAACAAGGTGACCACGGCCGTCTCTTCCGCAAGCGGCACCGCACAGCAGGCCGTTAGCAACATGCAAAGCGTGACCGACAGCAACGCCCAGCTCATCGAAAAGCTCAAAGGCGTCAGCGACAACACGCAGTACCAAGACATCATCAAGAAGCTCGAAGACACTAACAACACGGCCGCTGGCACGCTCAACGACCTCAAAACGTTGAGCGAGAACACGCAATCCACGTCCGACAGCGTCGCCAAGCTCGCCACCGACTTCAATACCAGCACGCAAAATTCGCTGAAAAGCATGGGAGATGCCCGCAGCACGTTGAATTCCGGTGCGCTCCCCCAGCTCAACTCCGGTCTGAGCTCGCTCGCCATGACCGCAGGCACGCTGTCTGGCACCGTGACCAGCCAGACCACCGTGGTCAACCAGACCTCCGCCGTGCTCGACCAACTCGACCAGGTGGCGAACGACACCCGTACCACGTTGCAGAACACCGACAAGCAGCTTGAACAGGTGGAGAACAAACTCATCACCGTCAGCACCGATCTGAAAGCGCTCGGCAGCGTCGACATGCTGAAAAACCTGACCGGCGGCAGCTCCCTCGACACGGAGAAAATCGCCTCGTTCATGCAGTCCCCCACCGTGATCGACACGAAGAACGTATACCCGATAAACTCCTACGGTTCCGGCATGGCCCCGCTCATGACCAATCTGGCCCTGTGGGTGGGCGCGTTCGCCTTCGTGGTGATCTTCAAGGTGGAAGTCGACGATGAAGCCTCGAAGACCTCGACCTGACCGCTTCCGAAAAGTATTTCGCCCGCTACATGCTGCTCGGCATCATGGGCGCGGCTCAAGGCACGATCACCACCATCGGCGACCTGCTGCTTGGCGTGCAGACCGTGAATGCACCGTTGTTCGTGCTTACCGGCATCATCACATCACTGGTATATCTGAGCATCACATTCGCCCTATCGACCACGTTCATGCATATCGGCAAGGGATTGTGCGTCGCGTTGATTATCGTGCAGATTCCGGGCGCTTCCGGCCTGTATCCGATTGAGATGATGCCGAAATTCTTCCGTATGGTCTACCCGTTCGTGCCATTCAGTTATTCGATTGACGCGTTCCGCGAGACGATTGCCGGCTTCTACGATGGGCATTGGCTCAAGTCGATTGGCACGCTGCTGCTGTTCGCCGTGGCCGCGTTCTTCATTGGACTTGCGATTCGCCCGCTGCTGGTCAATCTCAACCGTCTGTTCGCCCGTCAGATCAAGGAAAGCGACATGATCATCGGCGAGGAAGTGCAGCTTCCGGAACGCGGATACAACGTATCCCAAGCCATTCAGGTGCTTGCCGACAAGGGCGGCTACCGTGAGGCGATCGAGGAACGCGCAAGCCGTTTCGCTGAACTGTATCCGAAGTTCAAGCGTGGCGCGCTCATCGCTGGTTTCATTGTGCCGGTGATCCTGGTGCTGATCTTCTCCTTCACCAACGGCGAGAAGAGCGTAGTGCTTGCCACCTGGATCATCTGGGTGCTGCTCATCATCGGATTCCTGATGGTCATCGAATATATGCGTTTCAGCCTGCAACGCCAGGTGGAACTCGGCAGCCTCAGCGACGAAGCGATTCGCGAACAGCTGGTGGAACGCCAAGCTGCAAGGCTGCGCCGCAAGAAGCGCGCGCAACAAATCAGGCGAGACAAGCTGATGCGCAAGGCACAACGAAGAAAACACGAAACCAAACAGGCGATCGCCAACGTCGCAGACACCAGCCAAGCCGATGCCGACGGCATCGCAACACTGGTGCAGGCCATGAACGTAGCCGGCAACACCGGCACGGCAAGCAACACCAATCCCAACGGTAACAGCGAAAGGAGCAACGCATGAAAAACATCTGGAAACTGTTCGTCGGCGACGTTCGACGCCTGACCAGCAACATCGTCTCCATCATCATCGTTACCGGACTGGTGGTGATTCCAGGTCTGTTCTCTTGGTTCAACATCAGCGCAAGCTGGGATCCGTTCGCCAACACCGGCAATCTGAAATTCGCCGTCGCCAACGACGATGAAGCTACAAGTCCGACCTCATTCCAGTGAAGATCAGCATCGGCGACCAGGTGGTCAACACCTTGCGCGCCAACGACAGATGGACTGGACCTTCACCACCAAAAAAGAGGCCATCGACGGCACCAAATCCGGCAAATACTATGCGGCAGTGGTGATTCCGAGGGATTTCAGCACCCGCATGATGACGTTCTTCACCGCGGACGGCGACCATGCCACGCTCACCTACTACAACAACGAGAAGAAGAACGCACTCGCTCCGAAGATCACCGGCCAGGGAGCCGACACCGTGGCAGCACAGATCAACGAAATGTTCTCCGAAACGTTGACGAGCACCGCGCTCAACATCGCCTCGCAGCTGGCCGATGAGCTTGACAAACCGGAATCGCAGGCCACGCTCACCAACTTCAGCAACAACATGGGCAATTTCGCGAACACGCTCACAGACACGTCGTCCGCATTGACCACGTTCAGCTCGCTGACGTTGAGCGCGCAGAACCTGCTCGACAGTTCCAACAGCCTGCTTTCCAACGTGAGCGGCAGCGCGAAGAACGCCGTCAACGAGCTCAAACAGTCGAAGAACGGCATCAACGATCTGACCGGAGCCGTCAAAACCAGCACGAATGCGTTGAGCACCGCATTGAGCAGCTCATCGAACAGCTTCGGCGCTGTCTCCACCGATATTGACAGCGTATTCAACAATGCGGGCACCCAAGCCGGCAATACGGCCACAGCCCTGCGCAATCAGGCTGCGAACGTATCCAAGCAGGCGCAAGGCTATCAGAACATCTACGATGCCCTCGACGAGCTCAGCAACAACAATCTGGTGCCGGAAGTCGCGAAAATCGCCATCAATCATCTCAAAACCAACGTGGGCGCGACCATTACGCAACTCAACGATCTAGCGAACTCACTCAACACCAGCGCCGACAATATCGATGCGAAAGTGAGCGACACCACAGCCGACCGCGAGCGCGTGAGCCAGCTTGCCCAGCAGGCGAAGGCCTCCATCGACGGCATCAAAACCGATTTCGACAGCCAGCTCAAGCCGCAGCTCAACGATATTTCCGATTCGATCAGCAGCACGGCCACCGCATTGAGCAGCACGGCCGCCGATCTGAAGGGCGCGTTGGGAGATCTCAACAGCACCACGAAGTCGGCAGGCAAGCAGCTGACCAATATTCGCACGGTGCTTGATTCCACCGCCGAAAGCCTCACTAAGGCGAGCACCGCGCTTGTCTTCGTTCAATGGCACGCTTTCCGACGCGCTGAACAGCGGCAATATGGGCACCGTCAAGGAAGTGCTCGGCAACAACACGGATTCGTTGGCGGCGGCTCTTGCGGCGCCCGTCCAGGTGAAGCGCACGGCTGTGTTCCCTGTGGAGAATTTCGGCTCGCAATTGGCTCCGTTCTACACGATTCTGCCGTTGTTCGTGGGATCGCTGCTTATGGCCGTAACACTCAAGACCACGGTGTCGCGCAAGAATCGTGAGGAGCTCGACAATCCGAAGCCGCATCAGCTGTTCCTCGGCCATTATGGCGTGTTCGCCGTGATCGCACTGTTGCAGAGCACGTTCTCGCTGGGCGGCGGCCTGCTGTTCCTGCACATTCAGGCGGTGCACCCGTGGCTGTTCATGTTGACCGGCTGGGTGCCTCCCTCGTGTTCTCGTTCTTCACCTACACGATGGTGGCGAGCTTCGGCAACGTGGGCAAGGCCATTGGCGTGCTGACGCTGGTGTTGCAGATTTCCGGCGCGAACGGCGCGTATCCGCTTGCCGTGCTGCCGAAGATCATCGGCGATATCAGCCCGTTCCTGCCGGCCACGCATGCGATTACGGCATTGCGTGCGGCCATTGCCGGTATTTACAACAACGATTATTGGCATGCGCTCGGCTCGCTGCTGCTGTTCCTGATTCCGCTGCTGCTGATTGGCTTGGTGCTGCGTATTCCGCTGGTCAAGTTCAATAAGTGGTATGTGGCGAAAGTGGAAAGCACCAAGGTGATCTCATGATTACCGGAGTGCATGAGGCGGTTTCCGGAGCCGTTTCCGATGTGGTTTCCGACGCGGTCAGTGACGTGCATGTGGCTGTTCGCAAGGTGCATAGCCGCCGCGAGCAGCTTCGTGAGCAAACCGATCATAAGATTATGAAGGCCACGCTTGCGATTGTGATTTCCGATGGCGTCGGCGCGGTGACCATCGAAGAGGTCGCTCGTCGTTCCGGCGTTGCAAAAACCACGATTTATCGCCGCTATAAGAATGCGGATGATCTGTTGCGCCGCGTGCAGCTGGAAGTTGCGGGATTGCCGGATTTCAGCGATGTCGAGTTGTCGAAAAACGGTCTGCTGACGATACTGCAACGCATTCAGGGCTGTTTTTTCGACAGTGAGCTTGGTTTGAAGGCCGTCGGTGTGGTGCTTTCTTCCGATAATCCTTCGTTGAATGCGATTGCCGATCAAGTGCTTGTTCCTGCGGAAAAGCGTTTTTCTGAGTTTGTTGGACGCGGCATGAAAGCCGGAATGTTCCGTAATGGATTGGACCCGCAATTCCTGTTCAGCACGATACTCGGCTCCATGCTCGCCTGTAAGGCGTTGCATGGCGACGCGAGTATTCCTTGGCCTGAGAACATGGCGGATGTTCTGTGGCCCGTTATGGCCGTCTGAAAGGCATTGCAGAGCAGAGTTGCACGTAGTAGTATCTGAAACTAATGAGCGCCCCCGCTACGGCCTTTAATCACTCTTTGGGTGAGGCTGTAGCCGGGGCGCTCATTGTACGTTTGCAGACTTTTCGCCGCTACTGGGCCTACTGGATCGACGCTTCCTGACGGGCCACGTCCAACGCCTTGTTGAACGCTTCCGACGTCCAGCTGGCACCGGCCACCTTGTCTACCTTGAGATCTTTGAGCGGCTTGCCGTCCACCACGCCGTTGATGGCTTCGGCGAACGCATTCTGGTGCTTTTTGGAGATGGACGTGAACGGATGCCCGATAACCTCCACATTGGTGACGGTCTGATCTTTGACCGTCACATGCACGTCGATGGTGTCTTCGCCCACAGGCCCGTACTGGCCGTTGATCGAATAGGTACCGTCGGCATAGTTGCCGGTGTCTTGCTTGTCGGATGTAGTGCTGTTCGGATCGTCGGCATGGTTTTTGACGTCCGTATCCGCAGAATCGCCGGAGTCGGTGGCGCTACCGCTGTTCTTCGATTTTTTTCCTGCGATTGCACGCTTTCGCCGGAATTTCCGGCATATTCGTCGTCCATTGGCGTCGCCTTGGGTTCGCCGCATGCCGACAGCAATGCAAGGCTTGCCGCAGACAGTGCGATTACTTTGATCGCATTCGATGATTCGTTGCTCATGTTCGCTCCGTACGATTCGTCAGTGCTATGGCTTGGATTGTTCGGCTGATTTCAGTACGATTTCAACGCGATTTCGGCTGATTTCAGCTTATTCCTCACCACCGGTTTTCGCGGCTTTGGTCGGGTCGGCGAAGCTGATGGCCGTCTCGCCATTCTGTGCGCCTTCCGCAGCGGAACCGGTGTATGCCGGCTTGCCACCCGCCTGCTCATAGGCTTTCTTTGCGGCTTCATCATTCCACTTCTCACCGACGAGCACGCCATGGTTGAGCATGATCTCGCGCTGGGCGCAGGATGCGACAAGCGCATCATGGGTCACGACGATGATGGTAGTGCCTGTTCGTGCAGTTGGCGGAACAGGTCAAGCACGATCTTCTCGTTCTTTTCGTCCAAATTGCCGGTCGGTTCGTCGGCAAGAATCAGTTTCGGACAGTTGATGAGCGCACGTGCGATGCACACGCGCTGCTGTTCGCCGCCGGAAAGCTGACCGGGCAAATGGTGGGCACGCTCCTTCAGACCGACGCGCTCCAACGCTTCCATCGCCTGCTGCTCGTTGACTACGGAATGGTAGTACTGCGCCACCATCACGTTTTCCACAGCCGTCAGATGCGGCACCAAATAGAACTTCTGGAACACCAAGCCAATCATGTTCTTGCGCACGTCGGCAAGCTGCTTGGCGTTCAAATCCTCCAACTTGCGGCCTTCCAGCATGACGGAACCCTTTGAAGGCGTGTCCATGCAGCCAATCATGTTCATCAGCGTGGTTTTGCCGGAACCCGACGAACCGACAATCGCAAGCCATTCACCTTGCGGAACCGTCAAAGTCAAATCGTCGACGGCACGCAAATCGCCGTAAATCTTGGAAATATGATCCAATTCAAGCAACGTATTCAACGTATTTTCGGAACTCATGATTATTCCTCCCTCAAAACGATGGCGGGTCGATACGGGTTGCGCGGCGAACCGGCGGAATGGATGCGATGACGGCGATGAGCACGCTCAACAGCAGCGAAGCGACGCCCAACAGCCAGTTGAAGCCGATGGCACGCTCGAATACGGACACGCACAGCACGCGGGCCAGCAGGTAGCCGATGGCAGTGCCGACCAAGCCGCCTATCAGGCATATATGGCGGATTCCACATAGAATTCGATGCCGATGGCGTGCGAGGATGCACCCAAGGCCTTGCGCAGGCCGATTTCATTGCGTCGCTGCGAGACGATGGAGCTGATGGTGGTGCCCACGCCCACAAACGTCAGCACGAGCACGACCAGCGACACGATCCAGAACAGGGTTTGCAGCATGGCGATGATACGAGTGTCGGATGAGGTGATTTTGGTGACGGTCTGTGCTTTCACGCCGGTTGACGGATTCGCGTTGATCGATTTGACGACGTCGTTGAGTTCGCTACCTACCGCATTGACGGAATATTCGATCACGTCCGCACCGCGTTTGGAACCGGCCAGTTTGGCCACGTCAGCGTTGACTGCGTAGACGATTTCGTCTTCGCTGCCGCCCGTATCGACGATGCCTCCGACACGAAATTCAGTGCCGGTGTTCTCCATAATGTCGGACGAAACACGGCCGTTTTCCGTGACTTGCGCTTCGGTTTGGCCGAGAGCGCCGGAATCCTGCGCATCGTCGGATGCGCGGTAGCCGATGGTTACGGTCGAACCGATGGAGACACCGAGCGCGTCGGCCACGTCACGGCCGAGCATCACATTACCTTCGCTGGGCCAATCGCCGGTTACGTTCCAATGATGGTTGAGCGCTTTCACGTCTTTGGTTATGATGCCGGCCATCGTGTATGGCGCGGAATTGATGCGCACGCTTTCATACCGGTAGGCGGCGGAACGGGCACTGTACGAACCTTTCACCATCTGGTTCAACGCTTTGACGGTATCGGTGTCGATGCCGTGGGACTTTTCACTCGATTCGGACGGCGTGACGATAAGATTCGCGCCATACGCACGCATTTCCTCGTTCATTTGCTGCGGCACGGCAATACACGTTGCCGCAAGGCAGAACAGCGTGGCAGCACCCACCATGGAGGCGATCACGGCCATAACGGCTCGAGAACGGCGGCGGAACACCGCACCCCACAGCATGGTGAAGAACATCTTGCGATTAGTCATCTCATGCCCCTTACGGACTGTCTTGAACTCACCTACCATGCAACACCTCCGCGGACGAACAGCACAGTGCGCTGTTCGTGACCGAGGCCGCAGCCGCAGCCGAGTTTACGGAACCCAAGTTGAACTCACCTACCATGCAACACCTCCGCAGGTTTGAGTCCCAGAATCGAACGAATCGACGAGAACGAGGCGATCAGCACGGTGAGCGTCAACAATACGAACACCAGCACAAACACCATCGGACGCATCGTAATGCCGGAACCGAATACCACATGTCCCACAATCTGCGCGACACCGGAACCCAACAGCGCACCGACAATCGCGCCAACCAACGAAATCACAGCCGTCTCAGCGAGCATCAGGCGGGAAACCGCACCATCGGTGGCACCAATCGCCTTCAGCAAAGCCAATTCGGAACCGCGCTCACCAATCGAGGCGGCCATCAGATTCGCCACTGCAATAGCGGCCGCAACCAACGAAAGCACGGTCATCAGCACCATCACCGCCTGCGTTTTCTGCAGCACATCGCCCTGCAATGCGGCCACCTGACGCACCTGCTTGGCTACGGAACCGGGAATAACCTCTTCGATCTGGTAGGCGATGGACGAAGGGTACGCGGTGCAATACCATGTTTCCCACTCGTCTTGTGTGAGCGCGTTCGGATTCTTCGACGCCTTACGCGCCAAATCATTGTCTGGCGTGGTCAGCGCTTTGACTTCGATCTTGTCAATGGAATCAGGCAGATTCGCAAGCACCTGCGCGGTGAATGACGGAATGTACATCGCGTTGTTGTCGCTATCGCCGGAATCGTAAATGCCGGTGATGGTGATCTGCTGCTTGTTGCGGCTGCCGTCGGCGGTGGTTTTGTAGAGGGTTATGGTGTCTCCCTTGGCCACACCGAGCTTGGATGCGAGCGTGGTGCCGATCAGACCTTGCACGCTATCATCTTTCGGCCAAGAGCCGTCAAGCTTCCACCACGAACGCATGCCGTTCATACCCGCCACCGTGGATTCGCCGGAATCCATGTGCAGGGTCTTCGCGAACCATGTGCCCACGATCGGCACTCCGGAAGCTTGCAGGAGCTGGAATCCGCCGATGCCTCCGATTCGGACGCGCAGTTCACGTCAGCATGGATATTAAGTTCGGGGGCAAAATTCGTGATATTGAACGCCCAGAAGATGGTCTTGATCTTCGGTACATCCGATTCCTTCAAAAATGTGGTCGGATCGGATTCGGCAGTACCGGAAGCGCTGCTGTCAGCGTCACCACCCGTGTTGTACAGGTCGTTGACGACGGCATCAGCCTTGGGCTGCACGATGATGTTGGAACCGTACGTCGACAGTTCGGCGTTCAGCTTGTCTCCAACGTCGAACACCACGCCCAACATGGCCACGCTGACCGTGGCCGACAAGCACACGGTGACCGCGATCAGCAGCCTGCGTTTGAACTGCCTGCTGAACGAGCGGAAAATCATTCGAAGAAAGAACATGACTACCTCTTTCCGCTCACTGGAAATGCGTCGACAATGCGTCGAGCGTTGAAGTTTGAATTACGATTTTGCCGGATTCAACCTGATAATCGAACGGCACAGGATTGCAGCCGCCCTTGAATCCGATGGTGGCGAGGTTGATGCGACATCGCACTTCTTGCAGATGATCTTGCCATCCTTCTCGTAATAGCCCGCGTCACCGCAGTTATCACAAGCATCAAGACCGACACCGTACGCTCCACCATTCTTCTTGATGATGATGAAACGCATCACTGTGCCGTCTTTCGCCTTGTATTGGAAGCGATGCAGATGACCGTCGTTGATTTGGCTGAATTTGATGGTGGCCACGCCGTCGCTCAGCGAATAATCCTCAGGTGGAGACAGCGTAATAACCCTCTTCGTTTGCGCCACACCATATGTGAGAGCGAACGTGATGCCAATCATCGCAACAAGGCTCCATGCTCCGGCTGCTTCGCACGACGACGGAACGCGATATGCGATCGCACAATGGCCTCGTTGGCACCTTCCGGCTTGATCTTGAAGCCCATCACAATGCTGGCAATCACCGGAATAATGAACACCAGCACCATGCAATGGCCATATGACGCTGATGATTAATGCACCATACCAACGCCAGGAACGCTTCCGTAGGGAAATGAACGATGCGCTTGGACTGCAGAATCTGAGCAAGATCAGTGAAATGCGAAACAAACAGCAGCGCAATCAGCAGCAGCACGGCCGTAGTGAACGACCAACGAATCGCAGTGGAACGCATCGTACGGAAAATCAACGCCGCAACAATCGCAGTGACCGCACCCAATACGAAACCAAGCGCACGAAGCAGCATATCCGAAGTGAAGATCGGATCTCCCGGCTCCACGAAAATCGTCAAACGCAAAACTACATCAGGCAACGCACGGAAGGTGGTGGCGGCAATCGCAAGAGCGCCAATCGCATTCGCAATATCAAGCAACGCGCGATGATCATGCCAATTCGTAGTAATGCGACGTGCGAACAGCACAATAACGAACACCGCGATATCGAAAATCACACAACACCACAACGTAGGGTAATTGACGAACGTACGCTGATTTATCACCGCGGCCGCACGCAGCGCGGCGAACACAATGGCACCCGCGAATCCGATAATGAAGCCCGCAAGACGCCAGTACGCGCTCAACGGCTTGTCACGCCCCTCACCGACCGTGAGCATCACGTTCAGTGCCATAATCAGCAAAGCCGGTGCCAGCGTTCCCTGCAACACCGTGACGTACTGCGTCAGCATCTCACACCTTTCGTCGTATATCCCTGTCAAAGCCTAGTGAATTCAGCGCGCAAAAGGAACCCCCTTACCAAGATTCTCAAAAAAGCGCGTTATCTCCCAAAAGCGCATCCCCTAAAACGCAAGAGAGCGGTTGCTTGGATGGTTGTTCGCCCGTAGACTCGGCCAAACGGCCTTAAGTACGTCGAACGACTATCCAAACAACCGCGAACGCGTACCCATATTCGCGCTACTTGCATACGTTTCGCGATACGTGAACGGCGTTAACCACGAGTTGAATCTCAACATGAATTCAGGCTTACGTCCAAACCATTTCGCTTGGCATGTGCCGGAACTCACGTTTCAGATCACCACTCCTGCGGGGTGTAGTTCCACTCCGGGAAAGTGACCTCGAGCGGCTCGGTCCAGAAGCGGCCCTCAACGCCGGTTTCCGGATCAACGTGCAGCATCCAACCCTTCTTCTCCGGAGATTCGATCTTCAGCACGAGCTTGTAGGAGCCAGCTTCGTCAAGCTTGATGTTGGCGCCGTAGTGCGGGCCATCGGAAGCGTTCATCTGCATGAAGGTACCGGAATCAACGGTCTCGTTGTTCGCGTTGTTGATGATCTCGTAGTTCACGGTCAGATCCGGCACGAAGTCGCCCTTGCCGTAGCCGAGCTTAGTGCCCTTCTCGTTGGCGTGAATGTCGGCTTCCAAGTGGAAGGAAGCGTCGGCAGCCTTCAGGCCCATGCCGGACGGTTCCATATCGATCGGCTGGAAGTACACGGCGTTGACGGTCAGAGCGTCAACATCCTGATCGGAGTGCTTCTCATCGACCTGAATCTCTTCGAAGCCGGCGCCGTTGCTGTCATCAGCGCTGGAATCGCTGGATTTGTCGGTGGTGTCCGAAGTGGAGGTGTCGGACTTGGCATCGGATGCGGAATCGTTGGAGTTGCCGCATGCGGACAGGGAGAAGGCCATGGAGCCGGCCAGCAGGATGCCGAGCAGGGCGGCGATCTTCTTATTCTTCATTGTTTTTTCTCTTCCTTTTCTTTGGTCCCTTGAGGAACGTTGGAAACTTATGGAAATCTCTAAATCTTTACTTGTGATTATTGATTGGCGCTTACTTAGCCTGTTCCGCCTGCGCGGCCAACTTCATCCTGTGTTTCTTAATGAAACCGACCACGAACAGCACAACCACCGCGATCGCGGCAATCACCTGTGCCGTAATCGTTTCGACGTACGGATACAAGCCGATCCAATCGTTAGTTGGCACGCTGCTCAAGTAGGTGCCTTCAATAAGATCACCCTCGATGAGCGCATGGATGCCGCCACCCGCGAAAATCACAACCAGCACGGCCATCAAAATCGAAGTGACGAGGAAGAACGGGCCGATCGGAATCTTCACCGAAGTGAATCGCAGAATCAGGAAGATGACAATCAGCACCGCGGCGGCGGTCAGACCGCCAACCCACATACCGTGCGCATCCTGGCTCATGGAGTAGATGGACTCGTAGAAGATCACCGTTTCGGCGCCCTCACGGAACACGGCGAGGAAGCTCAGCATGGCAAGCGAGGTGATCATGCCCAAGCCCAGTCTCTGACCGGATTCGACCTTGCTTTGCGCGCCGGCCACAGCCGCTTCGGTCTTGTTCCTGATGTAGTTGTTCCACGCTTCTACGGAGCTCTTGTTGAGCATCCAATTGCTGGTCCACAGCAGCATGAGGGTAGCGATAAGCGCGCACACGCCTTCGGAAATCTCCTGAATCGGGCCGGAACCGCCGAACAGGAACGTGAAGAGCACGGCAACCAGACCAGAGCCGGCCAGACCTGCGACCACACCAAGGTAGAATCCACTTAGTGAAACGCTCGTTGCCGGACTTCACCAGGTAGCGATCACTGCGGCCACCACCAGCAGCGCTTCGAGGCCCTCACGGATCAGAATGAGGAACGCCTGGCCGGCGGAGCTGGTGACGAGCCTGGTGAAGCCGTTGACATTGCCGGACGCGCCACCGTCAAGGGTGGCCGCGTCTTCCACGAGCCAGCTCTTCAAATCGTCGACATGCTGCTTGATTTCCTTGTCGGAACCGCCGTCGCGCATGATCTTACGAGTCATCTTGAACTGGTATTCGACCTGCGAAACACGATCGCCGGAAATCACGTTCATCACGTTCTTTTCGAAGCCGAGTTTCTCGTAGTACTGGTAGTAGGCGTTGTTGACCAGCGTGGAGCCTTCGTCGCCCTTGCCGGAAGCGGCGGCTTCGTACGCCTGATCGAGAATGACGGTCATTTCGCCGGCAACGTCACTCCACGTGCGGTCGCCTTTGCCTTTGGAAGAATTCTTCTTGGCCGCGTCGAGCTTCTTGCGCTCTTCCGCGGTTTGCGCGGCACGCTGCTTCGCGTATTCCTTAGGATTGGCGAGGTCTCCGTTCGTGTCGAGCGTTTGCGCGGTTGCGTTGATTTCGGCGGTCAGCGCGTCGATTTTGGCTGCAATGGCGTCGCCTTGGTCCTGCTGGTAGGCAAGACCTTCAAGATCGGTGAATTGCTGCAGCAGTTCCTTCTGCTTGTCAGCGCTGATTGTGTCATTGACGACCTTCGAAAAATTGGACGCGTCGTAGCAATCCAATGCGCGGTCTGAAAATCAGTACCAGCCTGACCGTAATTGCCGTCATTGTAGTCTTTTTCGGCGGTCGCAAGCTGGTCTTCG
>ENA-OQIR01000507-OQIR01000507.1-human-gut-metagenome-genome-assembly--contig:-NODE-507-length-16733-cov-1.887511_pt1 | contig 16733 bp, 26 predicted proteins | sample MGYA00242580_ERZ504745 | MGnify/ENA primary metagenome ERZ504745 (study PRJEB26092, sample SAMD00036214) | human gut metagenome | host: Homo sapiens | study: EMG produced TPA metagenomics assembly of... | reverse complement strand
GAAACAACAAGCAGGGTCAGTGTAAAGACAGATGGAAGGTTTCGATTATATAGAAGAAGTTACCGGAAGAACCGGAAAAACAAAAAGAAGAAAAGATAAACAGAATCAGGAATTGGAAAATAAAAATATCATCAAGGTGCTTTATATTGACAATCATCTCAGGTTCCTCAAAAATTTTGAATTGGATGTATGCCCGGATAGTCTGACGATATTTGAACAGGAAGCCAGAAGAATGGGCTGTATCATCAGTGTGACTTATGCTTCTTCCACAAAAAAAGAAGACGTGGAGCGCGTAGTGCGTGAGGCCAATGAGGAAAATGTGGCAGGTGTGATCTTGTATGCAACAGAGATGCAGCCGGATCAGTTTCCACCGTTTCGGGCGATCCGAAAGCCAATGGTGATTTATGATAATGATCTTGGAAATGAATATCATTGCGTTACCTTCGGTGGAGTGGAAGGAATCAGAGATTGTGTGGATTATCTGGTTTCCAGAGGATGCCGGAATATCAAATATATGGCCAACACCCAGGATATCTTTAATTTCCAGCAAAGGCGTGCAGGATTCCGTGCAGGACTTCGGAAGAATGGCCTGCCGCTGGAGAAAGAGTCTATTTACTCGCTGGGAGAAACTACCAGTGAGGTATGTGAGGCAACACTGAAATATCTGGATACTCATGAATTGCCGGATGCCTTTATCATGGAAAATTATCAGATATCCATTGGAGTGATGCGTGCGTTACGGCAGAAGAAAATTTCGGTTCCGGAAGACATTTCTCTTCTGGGTGTGGATGAGATCCCGGACTATCTTACCGGAGATATCCTTCTTACCACACTTCGGATGGAGCATCTGGAACGTGCGCATGTAGCCATGCTTTTCCTGGAACAGGAGATGAAGGGGGCGATTTCCTGTAAATTCAAATCGTTTTCTACCTGTAAGATCATTCCAGGGCAGACGGTCAAATAAAATGAAAATACAGATGAGGAGAAAATAAAATGTTATTTTTTGTAAACGATTACTGTGAGGGAGCTCATCCGGCGATCCTCCAAAAGCTTCTGGAAACCAATATGGAGAAGCTTTCCGGCTATGGCACAGACAAATACTGTGATTCTGCAAAAGAGAAGATCCGTAAGGCCTGTGGCTGCCGGATGCTGAGGTGCTTTTCCTGGTGGGAGGAACCCAGACCAATGCCACGGTCATAGGTTCTGTCCTGAACCGTTATGAAGGTGTTCTTGCGGCGCAGACCGGACACGTAAGCTGTCATGAGGCCGGAGCGATCGAGTATACAGGACATAAGGTACTGACACTTCCGGCAGAAAACGGAAAGATCAAAGCAGAAAGTATTACAGATTATGTGGAAACTTTTTATGGGGATGAAAGTCACGACCATATGGTATTTCCGGGAATGGTTTATATTTCCCATCCGACAGAGTACGGAACACTTTATACGAAGAAAGAGCTGGAGGAAATTTCGAGGTATGCCATAAATACGAGCTTCCGCTATTTCTGGACGGAGCAAGACTTGGCTACGGTCTGGTAAGTCCGGAAGCAGATGTGACACTTGAGGATATCGCCAGGTGTACAGATGTGTTCTACATCGGCGGAACCAAGGTAGGAGCACTTTGCGGTGAGGCAGTGGTCTTTACGAAAAAAGCTCCGAAGCACATTATGACTATGGTGAAACAGCAGGGAGCCCTTCTGGCAAAAGGCCGTCTTCTGGGAATCCAGTTTGACACACTGTTTACCGATGATCTGTATACAAGGATCAGCAAAAATGCTATTGAAACAGCTATGAAGCTGAAAAAAGCTCTTCAGGAAAAGGATATCGGCTTTTCCTGGATTCTCCCACGAACCAGCAGTTTGTAGTTCTGGAAAATAAAAAGAAAGAAGAACTGGGAAAAGAAGTGCAGTTTGATTTCTGGGAAAAATATGATGAAGATCATACAGTGATCCGTTTTGCCACAAGCTGGGGAACAAAAATGGAAGATATTGATGCGCTGATCGAGCTGCTGTAGGGCTGTCGGCAGATTAGAAAAGAGATGAGATGGAAAAACTCCGTAAGGTCCGGGTGAATGCAGACCTCACGGAGTTTTTGTTTTCGGAAATTATAACTTTTTACCCTTCTCAGCAGCTGCGGTAAGCGCTTCAAATACGGCACTGCGGAAGCCGCTCTTTTCCAGGGTGCGGACACCTTCAATGGTAGTTCCTGCCGGTGAGCAGACCATGTCTTTCAGGTCTCCCGGGTGTATGCCGGTTTCCAGAACCATTTTTGCACTGCCGAGAACAGTCTGGGAAGCAAATTTATAAGCCTGCTTACGAGGCATTCCCTGGCTGACAGCGGCATCTGCCATGGCTTCGATAAACATAAACACATAAGCCGGTGCACAGCCGCCTACAGCGCCTGCGGCGTCCATCAGACGCTCCGGTATCACTTCGGTACAGCCAAAGCTGTCTGTGATCTTAAGGATTTCTGCCAGTTCGTCTTCCGAAACCCGGTCATTGGCACATACAGCAGTCATTCCGGCTCCAACCTGTGCAGGAGTATTAGGCATAAAACGAACAACCTTCAGAGGAAGACCGGCTTTTTCTTCCAGCCATGCAAGCGTCTTGCCGGGAGCGATTCCGATGATGGTGTGCTCTGTCGTGAGGCTGTCGTGGATCTCCGTGAGAACTTCCTCATAAAACTGCGGTTTTACTGCAAGAACGACAGTTTTTGCAGATCTGACTATTTCATTGTTATCCAGAGTGGTGACAACACCAAGAGTTTTTTTACTGCGCGCTCTGCCTTCTTCTGTAAGGTTGGAAACAATGATCTCGTCCTTTGAAAAGATTCCATGACGGAGAATACCGCCGATCATGGCAGAGGCCATATTTCCACATCCGATAAATCCAATCTTCATAAACAAAAACCCTCCTTGAAATTTATAAAAAAAGACACGCCTGACTGCGTGCCCTCTTTGGCAATGAAAGCAGATAACGGGAATCGAACCCGCCTCCTCAGCTTGGGAAGCTGATGTTCTACCGATGAACTATATCTGCCTGCATTACTAATTATAGCACTTGAAATAAGAAATACAAGTGCGATTTCCGATTCGTTTAGCGATCAATCTACGTTACTGAGAACGGAGTGAACAGTAATCAGTCTGCCAGCCCTGGCTCATGGTACTGTTATGATATCTGGTAGAATAAGTCACATCTTCTCCGAACCAGTCCGGCGCAGTGTAGGCATTGGCGGCTTCCTCTGTAGGAAATTCAACCTCAGCCAGAAGAACTCCCTCGTATTCTCCGTGGAACACATCCAGCTCAATAAAAAGTCCGTCTTTTTCCGGGATCACATAGCGGTCCTTGGTAATGAGGATACCGTCTGCTTTAGGCTTCAGATGCTCATAGGCTTCAGCGGTGAGCGGAAGATTATATTCTTCACGGCTCATGAGACCTTTGGATTTGTAAGTAAGAAAATAGTCATCATCCTGCCGGCGGATGCGGACAACAGGGGAAGTGCAAAGATACCCCTGCTCGATCCGGTGGCAGGGATAGGAAGCCAGATCCTGCGGAATGTCATCCTTCCGGATCAGAAATTTACGTTCAATCTCCATATAAAAAACCTCCGGGTTTGTGAAATGAAAAGATATTATGTTCAGTTTACAGGAAAAAAACAGGATTTGCAATGGGATATCTGTTGAAATTTCTTGACATTTTCAGATGGAAAAAGCATTATGGAAGGGAATGGGGAATACAGAAAATATTTATGGATTTTATAAAAGAAAGGATGAACAGGATCATGAGTAAAGTATATATTTTTTTCGCAGATGGTTTGAGGATATTGAAGGACTGACAGTGGTAGATCTGATGAGAAGAGCCGGGATCGACATCCAGACAGTATCTATCAAAGAGACAAAAGAGATCAGAACCTCTCATGGAATCGATCTTCTTACAGACCGTACCTTTGGAGAATGTGATTTTTCCGATGCGGATATGCTTGTAATTCCGGGAGGAATGCCGGGAACAAAATATCTGGAGGAATATAAACCGCTGACTGAACTTCTGACAGATTTCTATCAGAAGGGCGGCAAGGTAGCAGCTATCTGTGCGGCACCAGGTGTATTCGAAAGACTTGGATTCCTGAAAGGCAGAAATGCTACATCTTATCCATCTGTTATGGAACAGCTTAAAAGTGCCAGAACATCTCTGAAGCCTGTAGTGTAGATGGAAATGTAACTACCAGCAGAGGCCTTGGAACAGCCATCGACTTCAGCCTTTCCCTGATCGGACAGCTGGAGGGAAGCGCAAAGGCAGAAGAGATTGCTGAATCGGTGGTGTATGTAAGATCATGAAAAAGAGATGAAACAGATCCTGTGGGTAGTGGCGCTTCTTGTTATACTGATGACCGCCACAGGACATTTGGTGTCAGCTGCCGGCTTTGACTGGTCGGATGGTACATCCAGGAACGCCTGCAAAAAGATGTATTCCGTATCTTTCAGGTCAGGCAGAGGAGTCTCCTCTGCTGTATATGAAAAATTGGGAAAGAAACAGAAATTTGGTTCCATGATCACGATTCCCAAAGTGCCGCAGGTCCCAGCAGGATATCAGGCAGAGGGATGGTCTCTGAAAAAAGGAGGAACGGAGCAAGATATAAGCCGGGAAAAAATATTTTGTAAGAAGAAATGTAACGTTTTATGCAGTGATAAAAAAGAAGAACAATCCCAAACTGATCCTGCACAGGAATGACGGAGATATCTACAAGATCATACGGGTTCCAAGCGGAAAACTGAAACTGCCGGTGATGGCCAATGAAGAGAATTCTACATTCCTTGGATGGTCCACCCGAGCAGGTCAGAAGACCTCGCCAAGGTATGAAGCCGGACAGGTGATCACAGTCAGTGGGACCATGCATCTCTATGCAGTGAGATTCTGGCGGTATCAGGAACCGAATCTGGTCAGGAACAGCTTTCATTATCCTGAGAACTACGAAAGGATCATCTTCGTGGGAGATTCCAGGACATATGGTCTTCAGAAGGTATTGTACGAACAGTTTGGGGAGGAGTATGTGGACAGCCATGTCAGCTTTGTATGCTGTTCTAATACGGAACTGGACTGGCTGAAGTTGACGGGCGCACAGGCTCTTTTGAAAGAAATAGAAAAATATCGTAAAAATGAAAAATACGCAAAGATCGCGGTGGTGTTTAATCATGGTGTCAACGATCTCAGAGGTATTAAAGGAAAACAGGATCTGAATGATAAACTCTCACAGTACGGGTCTTACATGAAAAAGCTGGGAACAGAGCTTTCCATGAAAAACTGCAGTCTGTATTATATGTCTGTGAATCCGATCAATGGAGGGGAAAGGGGAAGTACCCGGAATCGTAAATGTGAGAATATCCGGCTTTAACAGCGGTCTTGCCAGTAAGCTTGGAAGTCAGTACCATTATATCGATGTTTACAGTTATCTGATGCGGACAGGATATGGTACTGTATCCAATACGGGAGACGGTACAGACGATGGTGTTCATTATACGCCCGGAACTTATAAAAGAATTTTTGCATTTTGTCTTGCTTACATAAGAAAAACAGAAAATTACTTTGATATTGAGGAAATACACCGCACGGATTTTGGCGATTAGCATAAGTTCTGTGCATTGCGAAGCGCGTTGCTGAGAACGAAGTGAGCAGTGGCAAATGCCTGTGTGGGCATATGGAAAACTGAAAAAATACTGGCGTTTTTACAGTGGTTATGCTATACTACAGAAATGACTGTAAATATATATAATGCGAGTGTTAACTATTTTATATAAGGTATTTACTCGATATGATTAAGGAGGAACAAGAAACATGAGTTTACAGGTGGAGAAAATGGAGAAAAACATGGCGAAACTTACAATCGAGGTTTCCGCCGAGGATCTTGACAAAGCAATGCAGAATGCATATCAGAAAGCAAAAGGCAGAATTTCTATTCCGGGATTCCGTAAAGGAAAAGCTCCAAGAAAAATGATCGAGCAGATGTACGGAAAGGGAGTATTCCTTGAGGACGCTGCAAACGCTCTGATCCCTGAGCATTACAGCAAAGCACTTGCTGAGTGTGATCTTGAGATCGTTTCCCAGCCTAAGATCGATGTAACACAGGTTGAGCCTGGCAAACCATTTATCTTTACAGCAGAAGTAGCTACTAACCAGAGGTAACTCTCGGTGACTATAAAGGACTTGAGGTTCCGAAGTCTGAGACAGAGGTAACAGACGAGGAAGTCGAGGCTGAGCTTAAGAAAGAGCAGGAGAAAAACTCCAGAACGATCACAGTTGAGGATCGTGCAGCACAGAACGGCGATACAGCAACTATCGATTTCGAGGGCTTCGTAGACGGTGAGGCATTCGAGGGCGGTAAAGGAACAGACTATCCGCTGACACTTGGTTCCAACACTTTCATCCCGGGATTCGAGGAGCAGCTTGTTGGTGCTAACACAGGTGATCACGTAGAAGTTAAGGTTACATTCCCAGAGGAGTATCAGGCAAAAGAGCTGGCTGGCAAAGAAGCTGTATTCCAGTGCGATGTTAAGAAGATCGAAGCAAAAGAGCTTCCGGAGCTTGACGACGACTTTGCTAAGGATGTATCTGAGTTTGATACACTTGCTGAGTACAAGGAAGATGTTAAGAAGAACCTGACAGAGAAGAAAGCAGAAGACGCACGTCGTGCAAAAGAAGATGCAGCAGTAGATAAAGCGATCGAGAATGCACAGATGGATATTCCGGAGGCAATGATCGAGACACAGACACGTCAGATGCTTGACGATTTCGCAAGAAGAATGCAGTCTCAGGGTCTTTCCATGGAGCAGTACTTCCAGTTCACAGGTCAGAGTGTTGACAAGATGATGGAAGACATGAAGCCACAGGCTCTTAAGAGAATCCAGACAAGACTTGTTCTTGAGAAGATCGCTGAGGTAGAGAACATCCAGCCAACAGAGGATGAGGTTAACGAAGAGATCTCCAAGATGGCAGAGATGTACAAGATGGAAGCAGACAAATTAAAAGATCTCATCGGTGAGAACGAGATGGAGCAGATGAAGAAAGATATGGCTGTTCAGAAAGCTGTTACATTAGTTGCCGATGCAGCTGTAGAGGCGTAATAAACCTCGGAAATGGAGGGCAAAATGAGTTTAGTACCTTACGTCATTGAGCAGACCAGCAGAGGAGAAAGAAGTTACGATATCTATTCAAGACTTCTTAAGGACCGAATCATTTTCCTTGGAGAAGAGGTAAACGATGTCAGTGCGAACCTGATCGTTGCGCAGCTTCTCTTCCTGGAAGCAGAAGATCCTTCCAAGGATATCCAGCTTTATATCAACAGCCCGGGTGGTTCTGTAACTGCCGGAATGGCAATTTATGATACAATGCAGTATATTAAGTGCGATGTATCTACGATCTGCCTTGGAATGGCAGCCAGTATGGGAGCTTTCCTCCTGTCCTCCGGTGCCAAAGGCAAGAGATATGCACTGCCGAATTCGACGATCATGATCCATCAGCCATCAGGCGGTGCACAGGGGCAGGCTACAGAAATCCAGATCGTAGCTGACCAGATCGCAAAAACCAAAAAGAAGCTGAACGAGATTCTTTCTGCGAATACCGGACAGCCTCTTGAGATTGTGGAAAAAGATACTGACCGTGACAACTATATGACAGCGGAAGAAGCTAAGGCATACGGCCTGATCGACGGTGTTGTGATCCACAAATAATGCGTAAGAAAAGACTCCTGTAAAGACACAGGAGTCTTATCTTGCTTTAAAAAGGAATTTTAAATGTCTGCGAGAGACGGACATTTACGTTTAGAAAGGAAACAAAAAGATATGGCAGATAAAGTAAAAGAAGGAAAGGTAAGATGCTCCTTTTGCCATAAGACTGAAGATCAGGTACGCAAGCTGATCGCAGGTCCGGATGGAGCATATATTTGTGATGAATGTATCGGGATCTGCTCCGAGATCATGGAAGAAGAATTCAGTATGTATGATCATGAGGCAGATTATGAAACAGGGATCAACCTTCTGAAACCGGAAGAGATCCACAGTATCCTGGATGAGTATGTGATCGGACAGGATGATGCCAAGAAGGCACTTTCCGTAGCTGTTTACAATCATTACAAGAGAATTCTTGCTTCAAGAAACCTGGACGTGGAGCTGCAGAAGAGTAATATCCTGATGCTTGGTCCGACCGGTTCCGGTAAGACACTTCTTGCACAGACACTGGCAAGACTGCTGAATGTTCCTTTGCCATCGCAGATGCACTACTCTCACAGAGGCGGGCTATGTTGGCGAGGATGTTGAGAACATTCTTCTGAAGATCATTCAGGCAGCCGATTACGATATTGAGCGTGCTCAGTACGGAATCATTTATATCGATGAGATCGATAAGATCACAAGAAATCCGAGAATACATCAATCACCAGAGATGTGTCCGGTGAGGGCGTACAGCAGGCACTTCTGAAAATTCTGGAAGGAACCGTTGCAAGCGTACCTCCTCAGGGAGGAAGAAGCATCCTCATCAGGAATTTATCCAGATCGATACTACAAACATCCTGTTTATTTGCGGTGGTGCCTTTGACGGACTGGAGAAGATTATCGAGGCAAGACAGGATACCAAATCCATTGGTTTCGGAGCGGAGGTTTCCGAGAAGGAAGACCGCAATGTGGGCGAGGTTCTGAAGGAGGTTATGCCGGAGGACTTTATTAAATTCGGTCTGATCCCGGAGTTTATCGGACGAGTTCCGGTCGTGGTAACCTTGGATTCTCTGGATGAAGAAGCGCTGATCCGTATTCTGAAGGAGCCTAAGAATTCCCTCACAAAGCAGTATGACAAGCTTTTTGAGCTGGATGGCGTGAAGCTTGAGTTCCAGGATGAAGCACTTGAGACAGTTGCCCGGAAATCTCTTGAGAGAAAAACAGGTGCCAGAGGACTTCGTGCTATCATGGAGCATACCTTGATGGATCTGATGTACAAGACACCATCTGACGACACCATCCGTAAGTGTATCGTTACAAAAGAGGCAGTGGAGGGAACCGGAGAGCCGGAGATCATCCACGGGGAGGCCAAGGCTCCTGCAAAAAAAGCAGGACGCAAAACATCCCGTTCGAGAAAGAAAGGCAAGCCGGAAACAGCTTGATGAAGGGAATGACATAAATGACAAATCAGTCAATATATTGCCAATGATCGCTCTCCGTGGGACCACAGTCCTTCCGGATATGATCGTACACTTTGATGTGAGCAGAGAGAAATCTATCCGTGCCGTGGAAGCAGCCATGCTCCATGATCAGAAGATCTTTCTGCTGACACAGAAGGATCCTGAGGTGGAAATACCGGAACTTACTGATCTGTATCAGGTAGGAACCGTCGCTTATATCAAGCAGGTGGTGAAGCTTCCGCAGGATCTTTACCGGGTTCTGGTAGAGGGACTGGACAGGGCAGAGGTTCTGGGCCTGGAGCAGGAGGAACCATATCTGAAGGCGGAATGCGAGATCGTTACGGCGCAGGAAGAGGATTACCCGGAACCGGTAAAGGACGCCATGCTTCGCAGCATCCGGGAGCTTTTTCAGAGATATTGCAGAGAAAGCGGAAAAGTAAGCAAGGATCTGGTAACCCAGATTATGAACATCGAAGATGTGCAGGAAACCATCGACCAGATCGCAGTAAATCTTCCGATGGCGTATCAGAACAAGCAGAAACTTCTGGAAGCAGTGTCTTTGAATGACCGTTATGAGATCCTTGGAGCGCTTCTTGGCAGCGAGATCGAGGTGATCCATATCACCAAAGATCTTCAGCGCAAGGTGAAATCCCATATCGACAAGAATCAGAGAGAGTATATCCTCCGGGAACAGCTGAAAACCATTCGTGAGGAGCTGGGTGAGGAGAATACTGCAGATGATATCGATGAATTAAAAAACAGCTGAAGGAGTTGGATGCATCTGATGAAGTAAAAGAGAAGATTTCCAAGGAGATCAGCCGTTTTAAAGGAATGGCAGCCAGTGCCGCAGAGGCAACGGTGCAGAGAGGCTATCTGGAAACCGTTCTTGCACTTCCGTGGAATAAGAAATCCGAGGATTCCGAGATCTTGAGAATGCATGGAAGGTTTTGGAAGAGGGGCATTACGGACTGAAAGAGGTCAAAGAGCGTATCATGGAATTCCTTGCTGTACGTAAGCTGACCCACAAGGGAAAGAGTCCGATCCTCTGTCTGGTGGGACCTCCGGGAACCGGAAAAACTTCCATTGCACGTTCTGTGGCAGAGGCCATGAACAAGAAATACGTCCGGATCTGTCTTGGAGGTGTCCGTGATGAGGCAGAGATCCGGGGTCACAGAAAGACTTACGTCGGTGCCATGCCAGGAAGGATCACAGTCGCACTGAAGGAAGCCGGAGTCAGCAACCCGCTGATGCTTCTTGATGAGATCGACAAGACCAGCAGCGATTATAAAGGAGATACATCCGCAGCACTTCTGGAGGTTCTGGATCCGGAGCAGAACAGTAAGTTTAATGATCACTATGTAGAGATTCCCCAGGATCTTTCCGAGGTACTGTTTATTGCCACTGCAAATGATGTTCAGGGAATCCCGAGACCTCTTCTTGACCGTATGGAGCTGATGGAAATCCCGGGATATACGGAGAATGAGAAAGAACATATCGCAAGGGAACATCTGATCCCGAAGCAGATGGAGATCAACGGTATTCCGGAAGGTAAGCTGGTGATCCAGCCGGCAGCTCTTGGCAAGCTGATCAACAACTATACCAAGGAAGCAGGAGTCCGTTCTCTGGAGAGAAGCATCGGACGTATCTGCAGAAAGACTGCACGTGCTATCATGGAAGAGGGTAAGGATAAAGTAGTTGTCACATCCAGAAATATTTCCAGATTCCTTGGCAAAGAACGATATAACTATCTGATGGCCAATGAGAAGGATGAGATCGGGATCGCCCGCGGTCTTGCATGGACACAGGTAGGCGGTGATACCTTGCAGATCGAGGTCAATATCATGCCCGGAAAAGGCGAGCTGCTTCTTACCGGACAGCTTGGAGATGTGATGAAGGAATCTGCACAGGCAGGTATCAGCTATATCCGTTCGGTTTCTGACCAATATGAGATCGATCCGGAATTTTTCCAGAAGCATGATATGCATGTACATATCCCGGAGGGTGCCGTTCCGAAGGATGGTCCGTCTGCAGGTATTACAATGGCAACTGCCATGCTGTCTGCAATTATCGAAAAACCGGTACGTGCGGATCTTGCCATGACCGGTGAGATCACCTTAAGAGGCCGTGTGCTTCCGATCGGCGGACTGAAAGAGAAGCTGCTTGCAGCTAAATATGCCAGAATCAAAGAAGTCCTTGTTCCGGAGAAAAATCGTCCGGATATCGAGGAGATGGACAGAGAGATCATCCAGGGACTGAATATCCGGTTTGTGGATAACATGAAAGAAGTTCTCGGTGAAGCTCTTGCATAAAAAAACAGAAAAACCCTGCCCTGACCTTCAGGACAGGGCTTTTAAAAGAAAAGGGAGGAATAACGAATGGTAATCAAAAACGTATCGCTGGATATCGTCTGCGGCATCACAAGCAAGATCCCGGACACAGGAAGGCCGGAGGTAGCTTTTGCGGGAAAATCAAATGTAGGGAAATCCTCCCTGATCAATGGTCTGATGAACCGCAAGGCCCTGGCAAGAACCAGTGCACAGCCGGGAAAAACACAGACGATCAATTTTTATAATATTAATGAAGTAATGTATCTCGTAGACCTGCCGGGCTACGGCTACGCCAAGGTCTCTGCAGCAGAGAAGGAAAAATGGGGAAAAATGATCGAGGGCTATCTCCATAATTCCAAAGAGCTCCGTGCGGTTTTTCTCCTGGTGGATATCCGTCACAAGCCTTCAGCCAATGACAAGCAGATGTATGACTGGATCTGTCACAACGGATATGAGCCGGTGATCATCGCGACCAAGCTTGACAAGCTGAAACGCAGCCAGGTGGCAAAAAGCCTGAAGGAAATCCGCATCGGACTGGGCCTTCCAAAAGAGGGAAAGATCCTTCCGTTTTCTGCGGAGACAAAGCAGGGAAGAGACGAGATATGGGCACTGATCGATGAGTTGACCGGCCTTGGTGAACCGGCAGCTACAGAGGATTAAGGAGAGCAGAAAAGATGGGAATTATCAAGGCGCTCAAGCTGGGATTTGACTATCAGAGATACGATGATGACGGCAATGTGGTAGACATGCAGCGTGCAGTCAATGATGTGAACCTGGACATTGAAGCAGGAGAATTTGTGGCAGTTCTGGGACATAACGGATCCGGAAAATCCACACTGGCGAAGCATATGAATGCGCTTCTGATCCCAACAGAGGGAACGATGCTGGTGGACGGGATCGATACCGCCAGAGAGACCAAACTCTGGAAGGTGCGCCAGAAGGCAGGAATGGTATTTCAGAATCCGGATAACCAGATCATAGGAACCGTTGTGGAAGAGGACGTAGGCTTTGGCCCGGAAAACATGGGAGTTCCTACAGATGATATCTGGAAACGGGTGAATGACAGCCTGGAAAAAGTCGGTATGACAGCCTACCGTTATCAGTCCCCAAACAAGCTTTCCGGAGGGCAGAAGCAGAGAGTGGCTATTGCAGGCGTGATGGCCATGCGCCCGCGGTGCATCATCCTGGATGAGCCTACCGCCATGCTGGATCCTAACGGAAGAAAGGAAGTCCTGGAGGCAGTGCGGGAGCTGAACCGTAAGGAAAAGGTAACAGTCATTCTGATCACCCATTACATGGAGGAAGTGATCCATGCTGACCGTGTCTACGTCATGGACAGCGGAAATGTTGTGATGCAGGGAAATCCCAAAGAGATTTTTTCTCAGGTGGATACCCTTAAGGCGTATGGACTGGATGTACCACAGGTAACACTTCTTGCATATGAACTGAAGAAATCCGGCGTGGATGTTCCGGATGGAATACTGACTACAGAGGAGCTGGTGAGCGCATTATGTCAATCGAATTAAAAATGTAACTTATACCTACAGCCCCGGGACAGCCTATGAGAGCCATGCGCTGAAGGATGTCAGCCTTGTGATCCCGGACGGCCAGTTTATCGGATCATCGGACACACAGGAAGCGGAAAATCCACGCTGATCCAGCATTTGAATGCGCTGGTACAGCCAACATCCGGCCAGGTTCTGTATAACGGAGAAGATGTGTGGGCTGAGAAATATGACCGGAAACAGCTCCGCAGCGAGGTTGGTCTGGTGTTCCAGTACCCGGAGCATCAGCTGTTTGAAAATGATGTGATCTCTGATGTATGCTTTGGCCCCATGAATCAGGGACTTTCCAGGGAAGAAGCAGAGAAAGAAGCGAAGCAGGCTCTGATTCAGGTTGGAGTAAAAGAATCCAATTTCAAGAAATCACCCTTTGAGCTTTCCGGAGGCCAGAAAAAAAGGGTAGCTATTGCAGGGGTTCTTGCAATGAACCCGAAGATCCTGATTCTGGACGAGCCCACAGCAGGGCTTGATCCGAAGGGCAGGGATGATATCCTGGATCAGATCGCAGAGCTTCATAAGGTGCGAGGGATAACCATTGTTCTGGTTTCCCACAGCATGGAGGATATTGCGAAATATGTGGAGCGTCTTATTGTTATGAACCACGGAGAAGCTGTATTTGATGATGAACCGAAGAAGGTTTTTTCACATTATAAGGAACTGGAAACCATGGGACTTGCCGCACCGCAGATCACTTATATCATGCATGCGCTGAAGGAACATGGGCTGCATGTGGATGCAAATGCCACAACGGTGGAGGAAGCCAGAGACAGCATCCTTGCCGCACTTGCGCAGGCAAATTCTCCATTACTGAACAAAGGAGGGGCGGAAAAATGAGTCAGAGATATTACTATCGGTCAGTATTATCCGGCCAAATCCGTTCTTCACAGATCTGGACCCACGGACCAAATTTCTGGGAACTCTGGGATTTCTGATCTCTGTGTTCCTGTTCCATACATTTCTCGGATATGCGGTAGCAACAGTATTTCTGGTTGCTATGATCGCAATATCCAAGGTTCCGGTGAAATTCATGTTCAAGGGTCTGAAGGCTATCGTTATGATCCTTTTGATCACGGTTGTGTTCAATATCATCCTGACGCCTGGCGAAGTGCTGTGGCGTTTCGGGATCATCAAGGTCACAAGGGAAGGCCTTGTTCTTGCAGGAAGAATGGCGATCCGTCTTGTTTACCTTGTGATCGGTTCTTCCATCATGACATTGACTACCACGCCGAATCAGCTGACAGATGGTCTGGAGAGACTGCTCCGTCCGCTGAACAAGATCCGGGTGCCGGTACATGAGATCGCCATGATGATGTCCATTGCTCTTCGCTTTATCCCGATCCTTCTGGAGGAGACGGATAAGATCATGAAGGCACAGATTGCCAGAGGTGCAGATTTTGAAAGCGGAAATCTGATCCAGAAGGCGAAAAATATGGTCCCTCTTCTTGTGCCGCTGTTTATTTCAGCGTTCCGCCGCGCCAATGATCTGGCAATGGCCATGGAAGCAAGGTGTTACCATGGTGGAGAGCACAGAACCAGATGAAGCCGCTGCATTACGAAAAAAGAGATTATGCGGCCTATGGGATCCTTGTGGTATATCTTGCTGTGGGGGTTGCATTCCGCGTGGCAGGACTGTAACCGAATCCTGCAGGTACTTAGACATGGAACGGTCCGAAGCGTTGCATTTTGCATAGCGGAACTGTAACCGAATCAGGCAGGCATTTTGCTGGACGGTATGTCTGTTTTGGGATGGGAAGTACTGCAGGGATGTCTGTATCAGGAGGGAATATATTATATGAAACGAGTAGGACTTGTTGTAGCTTATGATGGAACCAAGTACTCAGGCTGGCAGACACAGCCAAATGGAATCACCATTCAGGGCGTTTTAAACGATACCTTAAGTGAGCTTCTGGGAGAAAAGATCGAGACGATCGGCGCAAGCCGCACAGACGCAGGGTTCATGCACTTGGAAATGTGGCGGTTTTTGATACCGAATCCAGAATACCCGGAGAAAAATTTTCTTATGCATTGAACCAGAGACTTCCGGAGGATATCCGTATTCAGCTGTCGGAGGAAGTGGAACCGGATTTTCATCCCCGTTACTGTGACAGTGAAAAAACATATGAATATCGTATCCTGAACCGGAAGTTTCCGGTGCCAACGGAGCGTTTGTACTCTTATTTTTACCATTATAAACTGGATGTGAATAAGATGAAGGAAGCAACATCTTATCTGATCGGACGCCATGATTTTGCCAGCTTCTGCGGCTCCGGCGCACAGGTGAAGACCACCATCCGTACCGTGACGTCCATGGATGTGTGGAGAGATGGTGATATGGTGACCATCCGCATTTCAGGAACAGGTTTCCTTTACAATATGGTGCGTATTATTTCAGGAACTCTGATCGAGATCGGGAACGGACAGTATCCGCCGGAACGTATGGATAAGATTTTAAAAGCCTGTGACCGCGGGGCTGCAGGCCCCACAGCGCCGGCGCAGGGGCTGACATTGATGGGAATTGAGTTTTTCTGAAAACAGGAATTTTGTTGAAAATTACAAGAAAAAACAGTTGACAGGCAAGGTGCCTTATAATATAATAACTCAATGTGACGTAGTGCGAAGATGCTTGAGCCAATAGCCCCGGCGATGGCATTTTATCAGCGGTTTCGGACATTTCCGCGATTTATTTTGCACCCGCGTTTCCATTTACTTTTTTTCGCGGAAGTACCGCGGTTTGAGAAACATTATCGTTGATAAATAACAGGAGGTAGGACCATGCAGACTTATATGGCTAATCCAGATAAAATCGAAAGAAAATGGTATGTAGTTGACGCAGAGGGTTGCACTCTGGGACGTCTGGCATCCGGTGTTGCAAGTGTTTTAAGAGGAAAGAACAAACCTCAGTTTACACCGCACGTTGACACAGGAGATTATGTAATCGTTGTAAACGCTGATAAGATCAAAGTTACAGGCAAGAAGCTTGAGCAGAAGATTTATTATAACCACTCCGACTATGTTGGTGGAATGAAAGAAACCACATTAAAAGAAATGTTAGCAAAGAAACCTGAGAAGGTTATCGAGCTCGCAGTTAAGGGAATGCTTCCGAAAGGACCTCTTGGAAGAGCTATGAACAAGAAACTTTTCGTATACGCAGGACCAGAGCACAAACATGAGGCTCAGAAGCCTGAAGTTTTAACATTTTAATAGGAGGTAGAAAACATTGGCTAGCGCAAAATTCTACGGAACAGGAAGAAGAAAGAAATCAATCGCAAGAGTTACCTGGTACCTGGAACAGGTAAAATCACTATCAATAAAAGAGACATCGATGAGTACTTCGGACTTGAGACTCTGAAAGTTATCGTTCGTCAGCCACTGGCTTTAACAGAGACAGAGGGCAAATTCGACGTGATCGTTAACGTTCACGGCGGTGGATACACAGGACAGGCTGGAGCAATCCGTCATGGTCTTTCCAGAGCACTCCTTGAGGCAGACAAAGACTACAGACCAGCTCTTAAAGCTGCTGGATTCCTTACACGTGATCCACGTATGAAAGAGCGTAAGAAATACGGTCTCAAAGCAGCTCGTCGCGCTCCGCAGTTCAGCAAGCGATAATCGACTGCTCAGACTATATCAAAATGGTTCAAAAAGCCGGAAATCAAGGTTTTCCGGGCTTTTGCTAATATCTAAAC
>ENA-OQIR01000506-OQIR01000506.1-human-gut-metagenome-genome-assembly--contig:-NODE-506-length-16737-cov-2.385972_pt1 | contig 16737 bp, 26 predicted proteins | sample MGYA00242580_ERZ504745 | MGnify/ENA primary metagenome ERZ504745 (study PRJEB26092, sample SAMD00036214) | human gut metagenome | host: Homo sapiens | study: EMG produced TPA metagenomics assembly of... | reverse complement strand
TGGATAACTGTATTTTTCCAATTGGATCCAATGCATTAATCGATTTCTTAATTCTATATTTACTAATGGTTGTTATAGATAAAATCTTTGCATATGAATCTTTGTCTTTTCCGTTGTAGAAATTAGTTATATTTTGGAGCATATTCAAGGCTTTGTTGATAACACCTGCAATTTCATTAGTCGTATAATGAATTGTACCATCAGAAGCAGCCTTCTTCGGTTTGATTATCATACAATAATGTTCAATCAAAGAATCGTGAAACGTGACCGATTGCCCTTCATGATGTTTAAAAGTTTCGTTTTCATCCATTAATAAACCTTCTATTATTGCAGAAAAAGCTACTGAGATAAACTCAGTAGCTTTCAATAGATCGGCGCTAAGGCCATAATGTGAATCTAATCGGCGCTAAGGCCATAATTCAATTATATCTTAATTGAAAAGTACTGAATTGTCAATTCTATTGTTTCTCTTTGGCTTGTGTAAAAGCTTCTATGATACCTTTATCGATTTTGTCATAACACTATCAGGAGCTTTGATTCTTTTGATTGGATCCAGATGATTCATGGGGTTAACAATCTTAGATTTATCTATCGTTGTAATTTGATAAATATTGGCATAAGAAGATTTTTTGATGTTCTTATATTTATTCTCAAGGTCATCAAAGTATTTGATGTTATCAAAATATGCCTTAAGATCTCTACCAATCTGACTAAGCTCATCTAGTGTAGTTGTATCATCTTTTTGTATTCTTTCAGCTTGGATCTTTGTTTTCAACAGAAGATCATAGTAATAATTCTTTTCCCTTAGTAACTCAAGAAAAACGCTGTCGCTGATACAACTTCCAATAGACATCAAGTGGTTTCCTGATTTTGAAGTTAATGGAACTACTGTTAGTGTTCCTATATAGGGCTGGTCTCTTTTTGTGATAACTATTGCATAATGTATCCCTTTAATTTCATATCCAGTTTGCGGCTCAAATTTTACTTGTATAATTTGCCCACGTCTGTAGTATTTAAATTTTTTTCCTTCACTCATTTGGCTGTTTCCTTTCTATGCTTATTCTTAAGTTTTTGAAAACTTATAATTTTAATCAAAAGCAAGATATAATTACATACCTAAATTACTTATTATCCTTCTTAACTCTTTCTATTCCTGATTGGTAGATCAGGTAAGTTAGCTCTCTCATCTTCTTCAACATTCTCTTTTTTAAAGCCACGATTGAAAAATAAGAATATAGAATAAACGATAAAATACATTGCGCTGTTGAACAATAAAATCTTTCTGGAACAAATATAATTGCTACAAAATATCAGATGCACGAAATTAAAGTGACAATCCAGTTCTTCGATATCGCAACAACTCCAGTTAAAAAGAAATTGATTACCATACAAATTGTAAAAGGCAATAAATATCTTAATGCCAACATTGCACCTACTACGTTTTTTGTTGACAATAAGCGAAATGTCATATAAAGTAAAAATGTAAATTGTTCGAGGAGAACAGAATAAACAGTACGCTTAGATTTGAGCGTACTGTTTTTCTATGCTCAACTCATTTATCATTTTTGCATATTTCTTTTTATTTCGATTCTTTCTTAACTTGTGCGTTGCTGGATTATAGTACCTAACGAGTATCTCTAAGCTATTACAATGCATTACGCAATTCCTGATAGCTACTAATGTGAATACCTTGTCTATAAAGTCGTTAATATTTTTAACTCCAAAATTCATACCTAGACTTTTTAAAGTCTTTTAATAATTGTTTTTGCAATCCTTGATCCAAACCTGAAAATATTGTTAATGAAACTCCTAAGCTCATTCTGTCAAAAAAACAATATATATCTGCATAACCACTAATACTTTTTTCAAGTTGCTTAATATGGTTGTTCATATGTTCTAAACGACTATCGCTATAATCAGAATTCATAGGGATTCTTAAACGAACAGATTCTAAATAAGCAACTAATTTATTTTCATCGTTTATTTCTGTTGATGTTAAAATTCAATATCTCTTTCATAAATATGTTTACCATCAATTTTAACCTCGTTACCATCTTTATCAAATTTAGAGAAATGATGTTTATAAGGCGTAATCACATTTATATAATTATATTTAAAAAGTATATCTCGAGCCTGTTGCTCGTGGATACTATTAAAAGTTATTTTCTTATTTGTCTTTAGATATTCGATTTGTTCTTGAGCATTCTTAGCCGGTTTATATGTTGTCATCATATTTCTCCTTTTGTTTCTTTTATCTTTTATGTCATAATTTTTAACACTCTTTCTTAAATCTATAATCAAAATCAGATATAATTACATACTAGAAATTACTTATTATTCTTCTTAATTGTTTTATATACCGTTTGAGCTAATGTTTGCTGTATGTGTTGACCTTTGTTGAATTGTAATCAACATATTTCTAGGTGTTTTTGTTAATACGATAACAGATCGAATATTACTATATATCATTACACCTATATTCTACTAAAATCTTCGATCGATGGATATTTTAAAATAAAGTGAATATTGAATGTTAAATTCATCTAAATTAAATACATATTACACAGTACTTGACAATCCAAGGTAGTGTGTATATCATAATAGTGAAGAGGTGATAATATGCAACCAAGAGCTGTTATATATTGCTCTAAACATGGAGCTACAAAAGAATTAGCACAATGTTTAGGTAAAAAATACAATCTTCCTGTTATTTCCATCGATCATATTTCAGGTTATTCCTTTCAGAATATTCCTGTATATTTTTGTGGATGGATTCGCAATGGAAAGATAATGGGATTGACTAAAGCTTCTAAATTATTTATGTGCGTTCAAGTGATAGGTGTAGGTGCTGTTGAATATAATGAAGCTTATGAACTGAAATTAAAATATAAAAATAAGCTTGTGAATCAAGATTTTAAATATATTCAATCCAGCAAAGGTTTATCATTAAATCCTTTTGAAAAGGTGTATGTGGATGTGTTTCAACCATCTTTGATAGGAAAGAGTAAGGGCGTGGCGCATGAATACTCAATTTAAAAAGGGCGTCTTAGAATTGATTGTATTAAAGGCGATTGTGGCTGATGATCTATATGGATATCAACTTGTATCTAGAATTAATGAAGTGATTCAAGTGAATGAAGGAACGATTTATCCTTTACTGAAGCGTTTATCGAATGATCATTTATTAGAATCTTATTTAAAAGAATCAACAGAAGGCCCTCCAAGAAAGTATTATCATATCACGAGTCTAGGACTTGCAAGATATGAGGCTTTATTAGAAGAATGGACCAATTTTTCAGAGAGTGTAAATACATATTTGAAGGGAGTAAAATAAAATGTTAAAAAGTGAATTTTTAGATTTTTTGAATCAAAAATTATCATTGATCAATGATAAAGAAAAAGAAGATATTATCCTAGAATATGGAACCTATATTGATGACAAGATCGCAAGTGGCGTATCCGAAGAAGAGGCAGTAGCCGGCTTTGGAGATGTGGATGAATTGGCTAAAGAGATTTTGTCTGCCTATAAAATCAATACAGATTCGATGGATCCATTATCAAGTAAAGCGGACAAAACAATTGATAAGGTATATGCAAAACTGGAGGGAATGTTTTCTAAACTAGGAAATTTTTCGATGAATGAAATCTTCCACATCATATTCGATGCATTTGTACTTGTATTGATTTTGTGGATTGGAAACTGATTGTGGTAGATCTATTATGTCGAATTGTGTTGTCTATGATTTTCTCTTTCTTTGCAGGATTCTATGCGATTACAGACTTTATGTTAAGTTTATGTCGTCTTCTATATGTATGTATTGCGATTTATTTCTTTGTGAAGGTCATGGTCAAAAGAGTAGAACGCTATCGTTTACATGCAAATCATGTAGGTGTGATGGATGACATTAAGGAAACGTGGAATGACAATATCAAATCGAATGATTTGCCCCCAACACCAGATCGCCCATTATATCATGAAAGAAAAGTGCATCATGTTGAATCGGATATATTAAAGGTGATACTCGTTTTCGCAATGATTCCAGTTTCATGCATATTGATCGGCAGTGGTATCGGTTTTGTTGTGATGATTTACGTAAGTATGATGTATGCCACAACCAGTTTAGGACTCTATTGCATAGATATTGCCTTTGTACTAGGAAGTTTGGCTATTTTATTGATGTTATTTCGTGCCTGGCCAAAGAAGGTGGATACAAATGCGTAAATTAGGTGTATTACTTGTTGTTTCAATCTTATTATTTGTGTTTGGTGTTGGAACCTTTGTATATGAATTCAGTCAAATTAGTCCCCATCAAATGGATTTATCTCAAGAAACACAGACAATGACGACTTCAATGCCAAATAGAGCTCGCTATATACAAAGACGTATTTAAGTTCTGTAGGCGATGTGCGTGTCGTTGTGGATGAAATACTCGAAGATGATAAGTTACAAGATGATGCGTTAGTAATCACATATCCTAAAATGCTTCATATTGTACAGGATGAAGATCAATTGGATTTGCAGATGGATGATTATGAGATGTCAAAGGATTTACAAACATTATTTAACACGTTTCGAACAAAATCCTATGATGAATATTACGCGAAAATAATGAAATTCATATAAGTATTCGTTATGGTAAGGCTTTAAAAGATAAAATTACATTGGTCGATGATTACTATTAAGGAACAGTGAATACTGAGATTCAATTTGTCAAGGGTAAATTCTGCAAAGCGTTCCATAAACAATAAAGGCTCCGCTGAAATTAAAGCGAAACCTTTGTCCTATGCTAATTGTTCAGATATATGTCAATTTTCTGCATCATAAGATAGAATAGGCTTGCGCCCTATTTCTGTCATACGATAAAATTTATCGGTTTCCGTATCAAGCTGGATGACAGGAATCATACCACTTTCCAATACTGTACCATCAATGTAGTAATGACTTTCTCCATCAAAATAGATGTCATGATAGTGCGGATCTCCGGAAATTTCTGCTGTTCCTACATGACCAGCAACAATATTCATATAGAACTTCCCGGTTTCAGCAGGGTATTTTTCTGTGAATGTAAAATCATCTGTTCCCCATTCCCACCAATCTCCTGCTTCCTCATCAACACCTGCATGCACAAAAATTGTATTGTTTACTACATAATATCTTCGGAGTCTTTGCATCCATAAAATGTATTTATCATCATTGTCATGATTAAGACTGAACCTCGAATATCGAGACGCTCCAATAGGCCACCTTCCGTCGCACGCCATATCCTCATGATTCCCAGCAAGTACGATAACTTTATCTGACCCATGCTTCATTTCTAAATCCTTAATTAGATCCAAAACAAGATAGTCATCCTGGCCACCATGAATATAATCTCCACAGAGAACCAATTGGTTATCCCCAGATAGGTCAACAAGCTGCAGTGCCTCAAGAAAAGAGTGTATGCAACCATGGATGTCGCTCATGGCATATATTTTCATATGCTACCTCCTTCTACCTCATAGAGAATATGCTCTGCTTCAAATTTAGCAGAGCACTTGTTATATTAACATTTTTTAACTACAGATTATAGGATTTATTTTGAAACATTTTGACGGTCTATTTTACCCTGATTAATAAGATTTTTGATAAGCTCTAATTCTTGCCTGCTATATTCAACTTCATTCTCTTTGTGTATCGAAAAAAATTCAGCCTTGTTATAAGCAAGCAAAAACACTTCACTAATAGTATGTGCATGGTCTCGATTTTCGCCTAAGTAATAAGAATAATGAACACCTGATTTCGCCAGTTCTGAACAAATATACTCACAGCATCCATATTCACTGATTTTTGGGGATGTATGTAGCAATCTGTTTTTTATCATAATAAATCAGTGGCGGTTTGTCCGCGTATTTTCTCATAAAATATTTATCGTAGTGCCGTTTGTGGTATAACGCAGCTATAAATCTTGTTATTTTCATCGTATTTCTCCTCAGTCTACCTCATGAAGAATGTTTTTCTTAATATATTGAATGGTCTGTTCTGTGTCAAGCCTACCAAATAATACTCCAAAATCGCAGGGCTCAATTCATCAAGTAAAGAAGGGCAGTAGGCTGTTATAAAATCTTCGCTTTCTAAAGGAGCCAGCTCAAAAAAGTCATAGGCAATCATGGAGGTAAGAGTAATATCATAGCGATCATCTTCAGTTAGATAAATTCTGGAGGTGTAAAGACAGGAGGGCATGTAGAGATCATTTCCCATTCCGTCTGTGGTCCGTGGCCAAACACGAGCATTTATATAATTCAGCAGACGCATGAGTTCAGGGATATGGCTACTTATTCGACACCAATTTGCAGCGGTTTGATCATAATAGACCCTTGTTTCCATAACATCCTTGTAAAACCAAATACAGGACTCCAAAATATTATCTGGGCATCGATCGCAGTTTACATAGAGGATAGTGATGTGAGGGATACCGTTATCAACATTTTTTGCATAACGGATGTTATGGGATTTCAGGTAGTTCTCTATATGAACTTGTGCTTCCATTCTAGTCATAATAGTTATACCTCTTTAATTTTTTCCTGAATCAATCTACTTCTTTCGAGAATTGCTGTATTGCACGTTCTAAAAAAGCATTCGCATTCTTCTAAAGTACCTGGCAAAAAACGTAGTTGCTTTTCATAATAAGGAGGGTAGGTATATCGTAGAGGCTGGTTGTTAAACATACAGACTGGAATATAGATTCCGTTTTCATCCAACTTGCAGAACGGCTGTAAAAAGTGAATTTCAACAAAGGTGTTCCAAGCCCCTTTACCCGTTTTCTCACCACACACTTGACTAATCCATTCTTTGGTCTTTTCCACTGCCTTCGTCGCCTTTTCGGCTTCCTCTATATCTGTTTTGCACTTTTCTTCAACACAAAAGAGAAGTTTTAGATATTTATCATTGCCATCACTTATTATAAAATAATACAAATAAGTCAGCATACGATCAATGGTATCTCCATAGTCTTCTCTGGCACGAGCTTTATTGAAAAATTCTGGGACTGGAATCATATTGCCTTGATTCCAGACATTTTCTAAAAACAATTTACAGTCTGAGCTCAGCACCTGACCTACTGGTGCAGCCATCTGTTCAGCAAAGTAGTAACAGTACTCTTTGAAACCCCTCTTGCAATCATTTTCAAAATTCGTTATAGGGACCCCATCGTATTTAACTTTAACCCACTTATCAAAATCATCAAACAATTCAGGATTTTTGTCTTGTAGCGCTTTATGCTGATAGGCAAGATACCTCTTCAATATAGCCCATCCCGAAGTCATAGTGTCACCACAATAGATTGCTCCTGCTTTTTCTATCTTATATTCATTATACTTCCATCTTGTGGTATGATTTTTCCATCATTCAAGTAGGTATAAACCATCTTAAAGGTGAGCATTGTAGCAGCACTGGAATCACAGTCGCCTCCAGCATTGCCTACTTTAAATCGAATAAAGTCTGTCCAATTATTTTTAGGATGAAACGGGTGAATCTGTAGATGCTTTCCATTAACTTCACGTGATAACAAATCTTGGTATTCTTCTGGCTGTAAGACATACTGCCAAGTATAATTATGCTGCTGATAATAACCTGCTCGGATTCGTTCCTCTTCCCTCAATTGTCGTTCCATGTTCATAAAATTTTCTCCTCTCATAGTTCTTTCGGATGAATCGTGTTCAATATACTTTTTTCTATTGTCGTATTTTCCAGTCTACAAGCAAATTTTTTATTTGCTCCAGTTCTGCGCATTGGTGATCGGTCAACATCATCTCTACTAGCAGCTGAGCCATAGCGGGCATATCGATTTCTTTTTCTTCTATCATACGATCTGTCTTGCAAACGTTTTTTTTCCTCACAAGATTTTTCTGTCTGGATATTAGCTGATCTAGATAGTTTCTCTGTAAAAGTAGAACCATATAATTGACCTTTAAGCGCTTGAGGGAGAGCTGATGCATCATATCTGACTGCACCTGCTCTAAATTTTTGCTGTGTCAGGGGAAACCTTTGCCTGAAAACTGGTAGACAACGGTGTTCCATCCTCTTTTTTCAAATCTAAGAGTGACAGCTGTATCTCTTTCCAATCAACATGTTGAGCAGCCTGTACTTCTCTTTCAAATACAGCAGTGCGTGATAGATCTTGCGATGGATCATTTATTTTGATTAGCTCCTCCAATTGTATAATTTTCCAATTGCTTTTGATATTTAGTAGTAGACTATCCATTTGTATTACTCCCTTCCTTCTTAAAAAATTATAACGCACCCCCGATTTTCAGTCAACCTAAAAAATAGTTAAATAATAGTAAAATAATACCTTTGGCGTTATGAATCATTCCACCTAAAAATTTGTATCACTGTCATTTACACTCACATAAATAATTGTAGAGTTTTATTGCTCCTGCTCGCTATGTCTGTGCTTTTGTTTTGTGTGGTTTTGTGTTTCTGCTGTTTTTCTGTTCCAGTTTCCCGCTGGGAAGTACGATTTTCTGCGTTTTCGAGGAGAAGCTCGGCTACATCCCTCTGGCTGTCGAACATCACCTGAGGATCATACTTTTCTTTGTAGGCGAACTGAATACGATTGGATGCAAAGACAGATTTCTCCGGACGAAGAGCCATTCGGTGGGCATACAGTTGGGCGGGCTCAAAGTCTGCGCCCTGTTCTTTGAGATCTGCATATTGCTGAGGGCGGCTTCGAGTTTTGAGGAATACTTTTCTTCCTGTTGCTCCAACTTAAAAAGACCTGCTTCTGCGTAAGCAATGTCCTTTTTGATTGCAGCAATACCGGCATCGTCTGCACAGTCCAGCTGATTGAGCAGTACAGCATTTTCGGATTTCAGTTCCTCAATATCCTCGGTCAGCTCTGCGATTTTTGCATTTAGCTCCTTGGCTTTGGGGATATTCCAAAAGGAGATTTCTTTCTTCTCTGCCAGCAGGGCTTTCCGTTCCTTTACGGCATTTTTGATTTTCTGCACCAACTCTAAATACTAGGCAAGAGTCGGCTTTGCAGAATCCAGATACCGCTCCAGTTTATACTTGCCACGACTGATATGACGGAGTTGATACTGGAATATGACCATATTTGCTAAGCTGATATTCCTCCTGCTCTGGAAGTTCAATGTTCGGGATGCGATAATCGCCCTGCCAACGATATGTTCCGCCCATTTCTTCAAAGATAGATTTCATAGCGACCTTTTTTGTGTGTTCCGTTTTCAACTGTTATTAAGGTATTTGGACTCCTTTCCTATCGCTGCTGTTACATTCACCACAAATGAGCCGCAGTCATATGTATTCGGTGGAAGAAACCACCCTTTACATATTTAGCTCTTGTTTCTTTTTGATTTTTAACAAGTATGTTAAAATACTGTTATGAAAAATAATAAAGATTGGAGTCGTTTGTTGAAAATGATTCTTGTGGAAGATAAGAAGAAATTCAATACACGTAAGGTATTAAAAAAGAGTAAAGTGACCAATACACCTTTACATAGAAGACAGGATGTGAAAAAATGAGTGATACAAAAACGATGTCAACAAGTGCTAGATTTGCCCAGATTGTTTCAATACTTAGAAAACACCACATCCAAAAGGGAATGGATCCAGTAAAATTTCGTATGATTTTAGAAGATTTAGGGCCAACATTTGTCAAAATTGGCCAAATTATGTCAACAAGACAAGACCTGTTTTCACAGCGTTATTGTAAAGAGTTGATGAAGCTTCGCTCTCATGTAACACCTATGCCTTTTTCGATGGTTGAACAAATTATTCAAGATACATATGGTGATTTGTTTCATGAAGAATTTGAGAGTATTGATGAAATATGTTTAGGATCGGCATCGATTGCGCAAGTACATGCGGCAACTTTAAAAACAAAAGAAAGAGTTGTTTTAAAGATTCAACGACCAAAAATTTATGAGTGGATGGAACGTGATGTCGCATTATTAAGAAAAGCTGTAAAAATATTAAATCTATCCGATATTGTTTCAAGTGTCGTCGATTTAGATATGGTTATCGATGAATTTTGGTACACGGCCAAACAAGAAATGGATTTTACGATTGAAGCACAGTTTGCGAAACGATTTAAAAATGAATATAAGGATTGTAAATTTATTGATGCACCTAAAATTTATGATGAATATACCAGGAAAAATATTTTAGTGATGGAATATGTGGATGGTGTAGAAATTACAGATTCAAAAAATTAGATGAACTAGGCTATGACCGTAGTGAAATTGCTGATAAATTGGCATTTAATTATATTTCACAAATCATTGAGAATGGTTTCTTTCATGCGGATCCACATTCAGGAAATTTAAGAATTCGCGATAATCAAATCGTATGGATTGATTTTGGTATGATGGGAATCTTAGATGCGAATGAAAGGGAAACGATGAAATCGGCGGTTCGTGCCATCGCATTAAAGGATACACAGAAATTAGTCGATTGCATTTTAATGATTGGAGATTGTAAGAAAGAAATTGATTATTCTGCATTTTGTAACGACATGGATAAATTTGTAAATCAATATTTGAGTGTTCCTTATGCTCAAATTGATGTCGCAAAACTTGTACAAGATATGTTTTCAATATGTCATGTCTATTCGATTTCTTTACCAAAAGGCATAAGTATGCTAGCTCGTTCGATGATGACAATTGAAGGAACATTAACGGCTTTAGATCCGAATATGAATACGATGAAGATCGCAATGAGTCATAAGTCAAGTTTGACACAGATTGATTGGCAAAAAGAAATAAAGTCGGGATTTAAGCGAAGTGTAGATGCACTTTCACATTCAATCGATATTCCTGTACAGGCTAGTGATGTCTTGAAGATGGTTCAAAGAGGACAAATCAAGGTAAACTTAAATTTAATGGGTTCTCAAGCTCCACTTGCCAAGATTGATCAGATGGTGAATCGTTTGATTGTATGTGTGTTGATTGCAGCCTTGGTTGTAGGTTCAAGCTTGATTTGTACAACAAAAATGAAACCGACCATTATGGGTATACCTGCACTTGGCTTTTTGGATATATCTTTGCGCTTGGCATGAGTGTATGGTTATTTTTCAAAATGTTATTTTTACATAGAAGAAACAAATCGTTTTAAAAGGGGATATAAGATGAAACAAGGAAAAACAGTAGTGGCATCCTTATTAATAGTATTTGTCACTTTAGGATTAGATCAATGGACGAAATGGGCTATTGTGAAGTCAATCAAATTAAATGAAACCGTGGAAATGATCAATCATTTCTTTTACTTGACATATGTTCAAAATACTGGAGCTGGATTTAGTATGTTTGCACAAGCTGGAATGGGCTTTTTTGCAGCACTAACTCTAATTGCCCTAGTTGCGATGGTATATATGTTTTTTAAAACGAATGATTCACGCTATCAAATTTGTTTATCTTTAGTTTTCTCAGGAGCTATTGGTAACTTTATTGACCGTATGAGTCTAGGATATGTTAGAGACTTTTTTAGTTTCTATATTTTTGGTTATCCATTTCCCGTATTTAATGTGGCGGACATTTGCATAACAGTAGGAATTGCATTAATATTAATCAGTATGTTTATAGAGGATAAGAAGGAGCAAGCGAAATGGAAACAAGAATCCTAAAAATAGATGAAGATACAAAATTGGATCGTTTAGATAAAGTATTAGCTGAAAAGTTAAATTTTTCGCGTAAGAGAATTAAAGATTTATTGGATGAAGGAAATGTCTTGGTCAATCAAAAGGTGATGAAGGCGAGTTATAAAGTTTGTGTAAATGACGAAATTGAAGTTCAATTCCTGAACTCGATTCAACTCAAGTATTACCCGAACCAATCGATTTAGACATTGTTTATGAAGATCATGATATCATTGTGGTCAATAAACCAAAAGGTATGGTGGTACATCCAGCTCCAGGACATTATTCGGGTACGTTAGTCAATGCCTTGTTGTATCATTGTAAAGATTTAAGTGGTATAAATGGTGTGATGCGACCAGGCATTGTACATCGTATTGATAAAGATACGTCTGGTCTTTTGGTTGTTGCCAAAAATGATGTGGCACATGAGGCATTGAGTCAACAACTTCAAGATAAGACATGTCATCGAGAATATGTAGCCATTGTACATAAACCGTTTACACATGAATATGGCACGATTCATGCGCCAATTGGTCGTGATGAAAAGGATCGACAGAAAATGGCGGTTACCGCAAACAATTCAAAGGATGCGATCACGCATTTTAGTGTTCTAGAAAACTTCAGTAAGTTTGCGTATATTAAATGTCAATTGGAAACAGGAAGAACCCATCAGATTCGTGTACATATGCAATATATTGAACATCCAATTGCAGGCGATCCAAAATATGGTCCTAGAAAAACAATCCAAGCCAATGGCCAGTTATTGCATGCATGCGCCTTGGAATTTGTTCATCCAACAACACATGAAAAGATGCACTTTGAAGTACCGTTAGAACCAACGTTTGAAAAAGTATTAAATGAACTTAGAGAAGGGGAAGAATAATGCGTAAAGATGTATTGAGTTGGGATCAGTATTTTATGGGTATGGCACATTTGAGTGCTATGCGTTCAAAGATCCGAATACGCGTGTAGGAGCTTGTATTGTCAATCCACAAAAAAGAGTGGTTGGACTAGGCTATAATGGTTTTCCTTATGGATGTGAAGATGATGAATTTCCTTGGGCTCGAGATGGGCAGTTTCTAGAAACAAAATATCCTTATGTGGTACATGCTGAATTGAATGCGATCTTAAATAGTATTCAAGATCTACATGGTTGTACTTTATATGTTTCATTATTTCCATGTAATGAATGCGCAAAAGCCATTATTCAAGCCGGTATTACTTGTGTTGTATATGAAAGTGACAAGTATGATGGTACAGAAGGAAATATTGCGAGTAAACGCATGTTTCATGATGCGGGTGTAAAATTGATTCAACTTCCTTATGATATTGAGGTTGAAACAAAGATCAATAATCGTTAAAGAAGTAGCTTATGTTACTTCTTTTTTGTGTTTAGCTTGTCATAGGTTTATAATTAAAGTTAGAAATGATAAAAGGAATACGTATGAAAAACAAATAAATCAGTTATTACCAACGCTTTTAGTTATGATATTGATATTGGCATTAACTGTTACAACCTATCATATTAGTTTTAAACAAGAAGAAGAAAGTTGTTACAACCGATTAGAAAATGCGAGTAATGCCATCATTCAAAGTATTCAAAATCGTATGCAGGATGATTTGAATTATTTGCGTTTGATTGGAAAAGATTTTTCCAATGAAGATCATTTGCCTACATATGAAGAATACAGCAGTCGATTAAGTATATTTGAAGATGTATCTTTGTTTGAACGCGTTGATTTATTGATGCAAAATAATATGTTATATACAATGCATAAAGATGTGCAACAAATCCAATCGAATGATTTTTTGACATTGAATGCAGATGCAGAATATATGGATCAAGTACATACAGATTCAATGACCAATAAAAAAAGTGTGAATTATTATGTGCCTATCCAACAAAACGATTCTGTCGTTGCCTATTTAGTTGGTGTAATTCAATGTGATACTTTAGACGAGAAGTTTTATACGCAAATATATAGTGGAAAGACACAAAATCTCATTATTGATACAACGGATGGACAGGTTGTGATGAATAATCAAGATATTTTAGATTATGACACTTTTTCAACGAATGGTTGTAAATTATTATCGCCTAAAAAAGACGTTATAAAACAAATACATGCTTTAAAATCAGGTGTCGTGAAATTTGAAAAAGATGGCATTAAAAAATATTTATGTTATAAACCGATTCAAGTTTATAATTGGGAATTAATTGTCATAGTGGATGAAGATGTAGCCTTTGCGAGTGCCTTGACATTGAAAAAGAATTATATACTCATGGTTATTTGTGAAGTTGTGATTCTTCTACTATATTGTGGGTTCTATATCACAAAAGTTCGACGCATTTCTAAAAAATCGAATGAATTTGAAAAAGACTTGAATGTATCACATACTTTGATTCAATGTGTTCGTAAACTATCGAATAGTACAAATCAAAAGGGAGCCATTGAGGATATCTTGAAAACTATTTGTGAATTTTATCAAGCGGAAAGATGTTATGTATTGGATTTAGATTTTGAAAAAAAACAAACGAACAGCATCTATGAATATGGAAATCGAAATGATGATGTTCATATTGATAATATGGTCCGTCTATGTTTAGAAAATATGGATTTAGTGCAGCGTTTCTTTGAAAATCAAAAGTCATATTATATTGAAGATGTAACTCGTGAAATTTCAAAGACGAGTCCCGTTTATTCAAGTTTTATTTCGCAAAAAATACATAGTATAATCCTTGTACCATTTGTGGATAATCATCAAATTAAAGGTGTTTTTGCGGTAGACAACCCTAAACAAAACTACTACCAAAAAGACTTTTTAGAATCTTTATGTTTCTTTATTGAAACGGCCATGACGCGTGAAAAAGAAAAGAAACATTTACAGAATTTAAGTTATGTCGATTCTTTGACTTATGCACAAAATCGCAATCACTTTAATGAATATCTTGATAAATATAAGTGTAAAGAACTTCATAGGGTTGGAGTGATTTATTTGGATTTAAATGGATTAAAAGAAATCAATGATAAAATGGGACATCTTGCAGGAGATACTTTGATTATTAGTGCTTCTTATGTACTACAAGAAATTTTTGCGGATAACTTATACCGAATTGGTGGAGATGAATTTGTGGTGATCGAACAAGATGTTTTGGAATCGGAATTTATGTCTAAATACAATAAGTTGCTCGTTCGTATGAAAGAACTAGAAATCAGTGTTGCGACAGGGTATATATGGAAAGAGCGTTGTTTAAATTTGAGTGAAATTTTACAAGAAGCCGATCAAAAGATGTATGAAGATAAAAAGCGCAATTATTCCATAGCGCAAAATGATCGAAGAAGGCGTTAAACACCGATTTTTGAGTATTTTTAAAATGAAGCTTTGCCACTTGGTAAAGCTTTTCTTTTCCAAATTTTTTCACAAATTCTTTGCCACAAGCATCCACTTTACTACCAGCCCCCTTTTCGAATTTAAAATCATATTTTTCTTCCATAAGATCCCAAGCTTCTAAAAAGGCATTGCGAGCAAGAATGCTTGCACAAGCTACCGCAAGATACTTATTTTCGGCCTTTGTTTCAAAAGTAATGCCACGAATCACTTCAGGAAAACCTTGGAGATAGCGATAATAACTTTTTTCCTGGACAAATTGATCGATGACAATCTGTTTAGGAAGCGTATATCCTTTATGGATTAGATTTACATAGGCCTGGTTGTGTAAACGACATTTCATGTCCACCATATTACAAGAATCGTGCATATCGTTATATTTTGAATTGGGCACAATCAAAATACTGTGTGGACAGACATCTTTAATGAGTGGGGCTAGTTTTCTGATTTTGGTATCATCCACTTGTTTAGAATCTTGTATGCCTAAATGAGATAATTTTTTTCTTGCTTCTTTTGTGACGATACAGCTAGCCACTACAACAGGACCAAAATAATCGCCTGTACCTACTTCATCACTTCCAGCCTGATCTTGTGCTTCTTTTTGAGGCGTTGCAGGTTCTAACCAAGAAAGATCAGCTCCCTGAAATACAACTTTACCACTTGTGTAAGCTGTAATTGTACACTCTTTTGTCTTGATCTGATAATACGTATATGGAGGTGTACTTTCTTTTAAAATAAAAGAAGATAATCGGTTTTTTAATTGAAAGATTTCTTCTTTTGTCATATTCTTTGTCAATGTTGCCATTTTAATCACCTTATTTAGTTTACCACAAAATTTATGTTAAAATAGGAAGGAATGGAGTGTTTTATGAAACGAAATTTTAGAGATGAACTAAATCAGGCTATTGATTTCTCGAGTGTATTAACTCAGATTTGCGCATTTTCAAGTTTTTCTTGTTCCAAAGAAAGATTTTAAATGCGTTGCCTCAATTTAATAAATTAGAAATACAAGAACAATTGAATTATGCTAAAGAAGCCATCCAGTTTGAACAAAAAGGTGGTTTATTGAATTTGTCAGGAGCAAATGATATTTCTTTACCTGTTTCAAAAGCTGAAAAACAGATGACACTAACAAGTAAAGAATTAATTTCAATCTATCATTTTTAACGGCTGTTAAGCAAGCGAAACAAAGTTTAAACTCTTCTGAATTTATAGAATTAACCAATCTAGCTCAATCAATGGATGGATGTACACGTTTGATGGATTCCATCATTTCCAAAATCGATTTAACGGGGAGTGTTAAAGAAGATGCGACACCTGCATTAAAGAGTATGCATAAGGCTTTGGTAGATACGCGTTTAGCTTTGCAGTCAAAATCAAGACAGTTTTTAAAGAAGAATAGTTCAAAATTAATGGAAAATATGACGACAACGGTTTCGGGACGTGTTGTTGTATTAGTTCGTGCCCAAGATAAAAATGCTTTTGGAGGTATGATTCATGGACAATCCAGTTCAGGTCTTGCCTATTATGTAGAGCCATCGAGTTTTGTAGCGGATAATAATGAGATTTCATCCTTAGTGATTCGTATTGAAGAAGAGAAGAAAGAATCTGTAAAGAATTGTCTATGCAGGTAAAGAAACATAGCACTCGCATTAACTTCGGCATTAGAAACATTAACAATCATTGATGTCGCTTTCACAAAGGCAAAATGGGC
>ENA-OQIR01000505-OQIR01000505.1-human-gut-metagenome-genome-assembly--contig:-NODE-505-length-16741-cov-3.741363_pt1 | contig 16741 bp, 19 predicted proteins | sample MGYA00242580_ERZ504745 | MGnify/ENA primary metagenome ERZ504745 (study PRJEB26092, sample SAMD00036214) | human gut metagenome | host: Homo sapiens | study: EMG produced TPA metagenomics assembly of... | reverse complement strand
TATCCGGAAGCTCAACCTCGAAGTTCATGATGCGGCCACGGGCAATCATGCCCTTCTGAATCACCGCGCTGATGGAGACAGTATCCTCATTGCCACCGGAAAGAATCGGCACCACCACATGCGGACCTGTGCTTCGGCGAACTTGCGCGAGCGCAGATTCAGGTGCTCAAGCGCGGCCAGAGACACGGCACCGGCAGCTTCGACCACCAGCTTGTGCTTCTCCAGCATGAGCAGGATCATCTCGTTGATGTCGCGCTCGGTGACGGTGACCAGATCGTCGAGGAACTCGTTGAGCAGCGCGAAGGTCAGGTCGCCCGGACGCTTCACGGCAACGCCTTCGGCGGAGGTACGCACCTGGTCGGCTGCGACGACGCGACCGGCGGCCAACGAATTCTTCCATGCCGGGCTGCCTTCCGGAATGCGCCGATCACGCGCACTTCCGGCTTGAACGTCTTGATGGCGAGCGCCACGCCCGCGCCCAGACCGCCGCCACCAAGCGGCACAACCACATCGGTGACGTTAGGCACGTCTTCGAGAATCTCAAGACCGATGGTGCCCTGTCCGCACAGCACTTCGTAATCGTCGAACGGCGGCACGTAAATCATGCCTTCGGTATCGCTGAGTTCCTGCGCGTGGGCGGCGGATTCATCGAACACCTCGCCGCACAGCACCACATCAGCGCCGTAAGCCTTGGTGGCGTCCACCTTCAACGGCGGCGTGATCTGCGGCATGCAGATGGTGGCCTTCGCGCCACGCTCACGGGCCGCGTATGCCACGCCTTGGGCATGGTTGCCTGCGGAAGCGGTGACGATGCCATGCGCAAGCTGCTCGTCGGACAACGATGCGATCTTGTTATACGCGCCACGAATCTTGAATGACCCAGTGACCTGGAGATTCTCCGGCTTGAGCAGAATCTCATGTCCGGTCATCTCGGACAGCACCGGGGACGGAATAATCTCCGTGTGGCGTGCGGTGCCCTTCAGTCGTTCGGCGGCCAGTTTCAATTCAGCGGCATGATCACGCCGCAATGCTTTGAGCACCTCGTTTTGTTCCATGGACGTTATTGTAAGCGCACGTCTGCCGAAAATGCCGTGCGATTGCCGAATCGCAATCGAATCCGTGCCTCAGAATCGCACGGAAAAAGAAACGTCCGACAGGTTTCGTGATGAACCTGCCGGACGTTCCGCAGAGAGTTATAGGGAAAGATCGATCAGAGCTGAATCACGACTCCCTCCCAGCGAGCGAGCTCGCCACGAGCGATCGATTTAACACTATGCATAGCATCATAGGTGCTGAGCAGTACTTGCGGATCGGACACGCCGTCGGAAAGCAGCTCCGCCACGTCCGAAGGCAGCGCCGCGGACCTGTCGGTGAGGTTGACCACGACAAGAATCGTGTCGTCGCCATTGGTGCGCGTGAAAGCATACACCTGATCGCTGTCGGCGGCGAGCAGATGCCATTCGCCAGTGGAGATGGTGGCGCTGTTGTGCCGCATGGCGATGAGCTTCTTGTAGAACGTGTACACGGAATCCGGATCGTCGAATTCCTCGGCCGCGTTGATTTCCACATGATTCGGGTTGACGCTGATCCATGGTTCGACGGGCGCGTCTGGCGCGGTGAAGCCGGCGTATTTGGAGGCGTCCCACTGCATGGGGGTGCGCGCGTTGTCGCGGCCGATGAGGCGAGGGCGGCCATCATGGATTCGGACGACTGGCACTTGGCTTCCTCCACGCGCTGGCGATAGCCGTTGAGGGCCTCCAAATCGCGGTATTGTTCCAGCTTGGTGAAGTGGGCGTTGGTCATACCCAGTTCCTCGCCTTCGTAAATGTACGGGGTGCCGCGGTGCATGTGCAGCACCATGCCGACGCCTTGGCGCTCAGCTCGCGCGAATCGCGGTCAGAGTCGTTGCCCCAACGGGAGACCACGCGCGGCTGGTCATGATTGCAGAAGAACAGGCTGGCCCAACCGGCCTTCCTCACGGCCTCCTGCTGCTCGGTCATACGGTCGCGCAGGTTTTTGACCTCGAACGGCACGGTATTCCACTTGGAGCCTTCCTGGTCGATGCCGACATGGTCGAACAGGAATAGCATGTCAAGTTCCTTGTTGGCCGGATCGGTGACGTGCTCGTTACGGGCCGGGGTGATGCCCGGAGCCTCGCCCACGTTGATGTAGCCTTCACGGCCTTCGAATACCTCACGGCGCATTTCGGCGAGGAACTCGTCGATGCGCGGACCGTCGGAGCAGAACGGGAACGGGCTGGAATAGCCTTCCTCGCCGACCGGCAGATCGGCGATTTCGGAACCGTCCTCGCCCGGCAGCCTGCCGTTCTTGTCGACGGTCTTGGAGATCTGGGTGATCACGTCCATGCGGAAGCCGTCGATGCCGCGATCCATCCACCAATTCATCATCTTGTAGACGGCCTTGCGCACCTCCGGGTTCTCCCAGTTGAGGTCAGGCTGCTTCTTGGAATACTGGTGGAAGAAGTATTCACCGCGCTTCGGATCGTACTCCCATGCGGAACCGCCGAAATAGGAGCCCCACTGGTTCGGCTCGGCACCGGGCGTGCCCGGCTCATGGCCCGGCTTGGCAGGACGCCACCAGTACCAGTCGGCGTGCGGGTCGTCCTTGTCGCGGGAAGCCTGGAACCAGGCATGCTCGTCGGACGTGTGGTTCACGACCAGGTCCATGATGACCTTCAGGCCGCGCTTGTGCGCTTCGGCAAGCAGCTCGTCCATATCGGCCATCGTGCCGAACAGCGGTCGATGTCCTGGTAGTCGGAGATGTCGTAGCCGTTGTCGTCCTGCGGGGACTTGAAGACCGGGGACAGCCACAGCACGTCCACGCCGAGGTCGGCGAGGTAGTCGAGGCGGCTGGTGATGCCCTTCAGATCGCCGATGCCGTCGCCGTTGGAATCCTGGAAGGAACGCGGTAGATCTGGTAGACCACCGCGTTCGCCCACCACGGATTCGGGGTGGCGCCATTCGAACGGACGGTGTCAGGAAGAGTGGAACGATTGAAATTCGTCATCGCGATTGAGCTCCTTTGCCTAAGTGGAATGGATGAACTTTGCTATATCCCATGGTACGTAAAGCGTTTTTTCTTTCTTGCCTGCGGCGCGTTTTGCAAAGCAGGAAATGAAAGATATATTGCAAGCGGGATGCGCCCTTCGGAATCACATCAATGCATACGAAAAGCGGGAATCCTCGAAAAAGGGGAAACGAGGATTCCCGCTCGGCGCTGTGAAGTTTTACTTCACAAGCAGACGTCCTACGGCCGCGTTGTTCCTGCCTTCGCTCGCCTATCGGCTCGCTCAGGAGGAGCCTATGAACAGTCCACAGGACTGTTCACTTAACGGCTCCTCTCATCACACCACCGACGACCCACTTTTGGGCGAAGATGTAGACGATGAGGACCGGGGCCATGGCCATCAGGTAGGAGGCGAAGGCCATCGGATAGTTCGACGTGAACTGGCTCTGGAACACGTACTGCGCCAGCGGAATCGTCTGATTGCTCTGGTCGGTCAGCGTGATCAACGGCAGCAGGAAGTCGTTCCATGCCACAGTGCGGTCAGGATGGCGATCGTGGCGTTGATCGGTCCCATCAGCGGGAAGATGATCTTCCAGAAGATGCGCCAGGTCGAAGCGCCGTCGATACGCGCCGCCTCTTCCAGCGAAATCGGAATCGAACGGATGAAGCCGATCGCAATAAACAGGTTCGTACCAATGCCAAGAATCGTGTACAGAATAATCAAACCAAGCTGATTATCCAAATGCAGGGTGCCCATTTCCTTGGCGATCGGCAGCATGACGACGGTGAACGGCACGAACATCATGGCCAGGAAGAAGTAGTACAGGAAGCGGAAGAACCGCTTATCCATGTTCCTTGCCACGGCGTACGCGACGAACGTGTTCGTCAGCAGCGTCAGCACCACAGCGCACACGGTGATGATCGCGGAATTGAGCGCGGCCTTCGGATAGTTCACCTTGTTCCACGCGTCCGCGAAATTATGCCATTCCCACGTGGTCGGCAGGCTGAACGTGCCCGCTTCGCCCGGCGTCTTCAGCGCGGTGACGACGGCGAAGTACAGCGGCACGAGCACCGTCAGGCTCAGCACGGCGACGGCCGCCGTCAGCCACCAGTTGATGCTGTGGTCCTTGCGGATCTTCTCCGGCTTCGCTTGCGATTGTCCGCTTTGCGCGGCGGCCGGCTTGGTTGCAACAGTTGCGCTAGTCATGATTTCTTCCCCTTACTCTCAGACCTTTTCCTTGCCGCTGAAGAACTTCAGCTGCACGAATGCGAGGATTGCCAGCACGATGAAGAACGTGACCGCGTTCGCCATCTGGTAGGAGTATTCGCCGTTGCCCAGGCCGTTCTGGAAGATCAGGTAGGAGACGGTTTCGGTCTTGGAATCCGGACCGCCCTTGGTCAATGCCATGACCTGGTCGAACGCGCCGAGCGAGTTCTTGAGGCTCAGCACCATGTTGATGGTGAAGAACGGGCCAATCAGCGGGAACGTGATCTGCCAGAAGTTCTGCCAGGCGTTCACGCCGTCGATGGACGCGGCTCATAGATTTCGTTGTCGATGGTCTGCAGACCCGCCAAGTACAGCAGCGTGGAGTAGGCCACACCCTGCCAGATGGACAGGAACACGATCGGGAACCATGCCAGATCCGGATTGGAGATCATGGATGTGGACAGCCAATCGATGTGCAGCGCCTGGCCGAGGGCCGGCAGCGGGGTCATGAAGATGTACTTGAACACGTAGCCGATGACCAGCACCGACAGGGTGTACGGAATGAAGAAGATGGCTCGGAAGCCGTTCTTGAAGGCGATTTTGGAGTTCAGCAGCACCGCCAGGAACATGCCGAGGATGTTCGTGCCGAGCGTGATCAGAATCGCGATGAAAATCGTGAACAGATACGCGTGGCCGACGCGTGCGTCCTGGAACATCGCGATGTAGTTCTTGAAGCCGATGAACTTGTAATCGCCGTAACCCTGCGAATTGGTGAACGAGTACATCGCGCCCTGCAGGAACGGCAGGTACAGGAAGATGCACACGAGAATCATCGCGGGAATGGTCATCCAGTAGAACGCCGGATCGACCTTGCGCTTGGAGTATTTCGAAACCTTCTTCGGCTTCTTTGCGGCGGCCTTGTCGGCCTTGGCCGAGATATTGCCAGTCATTGTCGTTCCTCCCCTCACCTAAAGTTCCTGGCTTCGATCTTGTCGTATTCCGACTGCATGCTGTTCAGGAATCGTTTAGTATTGCCCGACTGCACCAACGTCTGCAGGAAACCGGCGAGGTTGATGCTTGCCGGCACGTAATGGTCGCAGAAATCAGCCAGCTTGCCGGCCTTGTAGAAGTCGAGCACGCCATTCAACGCTTCATCGCCGACGTACGTATCCTTGTACGGGGTGAACGCAGACTGCTGCTTGGAGTAATCCTGCACGTTCTCCTCGCTCATCAGGAAGTCGACGAATTCGCGAGCCTCGGTGTAATGCTTCGTATGCGCGCCGATCGTCAGCATCACGTCGTCGCCGGCGGTCAGCTGCTGTTCCTTGACGTTGTCGGTGGCCGGCATCTGCGCGAACCGCAGATTGGCGTCCTTGTTGATCAGACGGATCTGCGGAATCGCGTACGTGCCGAGCGGCAGAATCGCGGCCTTGCCGGAAGCGATGTCCTGCGTAGCCTGCTGGTAGGTGACGGCCGGATTCTTCTGCGTGTAGTTCTGGTAAATTTCAATCAGCTTGCCGCTGACGGGCGTCCACAAGTCGGAGAAGGTCTTGCTGCCGTCCTTGAGATACGCGTATTCCGATTCCGGCACCAGCGTCGAATTCAGCGATGCAAGCGGCGCCTGCAACGTCCACGGATCGGCGGTGCTCGCCTCAACCGGCGTGACGCCCTTGGCCTTGAGCCGCTTGAGCAGCGCGATGAATTCGCTCCACGTCTGCGGCGGATTGTCCGGATCCTCGCCGGCCTGCTTCCACACATCGGCGTTGATGATGTAGCCGCTTGCGTTGCCCGCGTACGGAATACCGTACAGACGCTTCTTGGACTTGTCGGTGGTCTGCACGAGGCTCTTCGCGATGTTCACCATGCCCGGATTGAGCTCGTCGACGATCTCGTCGTCGGTGAAATCGTGGAAGACGCCCGCTTCGGCGAGCATGCCGTAATTGATGTCGCCGTTGATGGTGATGACGTCGGGTTCGCGGTTCTTCACCAGTCGCGTGCGCAGATCGGTGGTGGCGTCCGACGAATTGTTGACATTGACTTTGATGTTGGAATGGGTTTTCTCGAATTCACGCGCCTTGGCGGTGAACCAATCCGCCGCCTCGGACTTGAATTGGAAGAAATCCAAGGTGACCGTGCCGGCGGTGCTGTTGCCGCAGCCCGCGAGCCCAACCGTCAGCACAATCGCGCATGCAGCCGTAATAGCACGGCCCGCGATCCGCCTGAAGGTGCCTGTGTTGGCATTGGAATCAGGTTTCATTCTCTCGACTCCTTTGTATTTTCCTTTTTCACGGCAGGCCGGCTTCATTACCAGCCTCCGTTGCTTTTTAATTGTAGAATCGGCTTGTTTTCATTCCCAGTTTCCGCGCGCCCGCATCGAACGGAAATAAAAAACGGTTATTTTGTTATGCTTGGAAAGAAAATAGACGGTAAGGACGGTCCGATATGGCGATTTCCCCGATTCCACACTGGTTTGAAGGCTCGGAGTACACGCATAAGGTTGCGGCCTGCATTATGAAGTACGGTCCGATTTCGCGCATCACGCTGGCACAGATCCTTGGCCTTTCGCAAGGCGCGGTATCGCGCATCACCAGTGATTTGATTTACGCTGGCGTGATCGAAGAGACGCCAATGGCAGCGGGGCATGGCGGCAAGTTACCGAAAGATTTCTTGCGGAAATCGGCACAAAAGTCAATCCAGAAAGAAAATACGGAACGTCGCGGCCGTCCGCAGACCGGACTGCGCATCATCGCCAATGCGCGCACGTTCGTCGGCATGAAAATCAACACCACCCATATCACTGCCGTAACAGTAAACGCGCTTGGGCAGATTGTGACCGGCTGCCATGACCTGCCGATTGAGGACGATTCGGTGGAAACGGTGGTCGACGTTATTCGGCAGCTGACCATGGACTGCGCCGACGAGGCGATAATGGCGGGATTGCCTTCGCCATGCGCGGTCGGCGTCTCGTTGGGCGGACACATCGTGGATGATTCGATGGTGACGTTCGCGCCGTTCCTGCATTGGTCGAAGCCCGTGGAGTTTTCGGCGTTGATCCAGGAGGCGACCGGCCTGCGACCGGCATCTACAACGACATCGACTCATTGGTGGTGGACGCGTGCATGTTCGGCTCGGGCGTCGGATTGAACAGTTTCGCCGTGGTGACGATCGGCATCGGCGTAGGATATTCGCTCACCGTCAACGGCGAGCCGATCGACAATCCCGACAAAAGCTATGGCCTGGTCGGGCATATTCTGGTCGACCCCGACGGGCCGCGCTGCATTTCCGGACATAAAGGTTGCGCGACGTGCCTAACTGACAATTCAATCGCAACAGAATATTCGGAAATAATCGGACATCCGGCGACGTTCGACGAATTCGCAGCCGCAGCGCGCGCCAGCAAAACGCAGGCCACGAATCTGGTGAACCGCACCTGTTTCCGTTTGGGTACATTGATCGCGACCATCGCCAATCTTGCCATGCCCGACAAAATCATGATCGCTGGCGAATCGTCGTTCATTGCGAAACTCGGCATAGACAACCTGCGTAACGGCATCAATATGTATCGGCATAGTCAAGCCGCGCCGGTCGATTTCGAAATCGCCGAGCACGACTGGTCGCTGTGGAGCAAAGCGGCCGCAGCGCAAGCCATTCGCCAGTATGTAGGGTAAGTCGTTCGGAATCGCTGTCGCAGTGTGAGGCCGGTACGCGAAAGTACCAGCCTCACCATACAAAACAGATACTCAGATGCGGACTACTTTGAAAAGGACGGCCTGTGCGGGATGCAATGCCGGCGGACGGATGCCATAGGCGGCGAGCGCACGGCCGGTCATCTTCACACCATCGGCGGTCCACCAGCCGAGCGGGCTTTGGCCGTTGCCGATGTCCTGCTTGACTAGGTCAAGGCTTACGTCAAGCGGGGACACCACGTACACGGCGTCCGGGTCGAGGCCAGGCAGACGTACGGGGGCGGACGGATAGGTCTGCGATGTGGTCAGCTGTGTGAAGCGGTAGATCGCGGCGGCCTTGTTCGGCATGACGCAACCGTCCACGCGCACGGCCGGATCAGCCGCGTCGGAATGCACGACGGTGTCGACAGCGAACCATTCACGATGCTTCTTGAATTCGGCAGTCCATTCGGAGAGCTTGTCGATATCCTCCTGCGGTTCCTTGAGCAGATTCCATTCGATGCCCATGTGTCCGAAGAAGGCCGTGGCCATGCGCATTTCCTGCGAAGTGGCGCGATGCGTGGAATGCGCCGGGGAAGCGCCCACGTGCTCGCCGATCATTTCCGGCGGCACAAGCAGCGACGTGTAGCGCTGGATGTCGGCACGTTCCACCGGGTCGACGCAGTCAGACGCCCAAACGCGATCGGCTACTTCAAGAATGCCCAAATCGATACGGCCGCCGCCGGAGGAGCAGCTTTCGATTTCCAGGCCGGGGTGCGCTGCCTTCAGATCGGTGAAGATGCGGTATACGGCGAGCGTCTGCGCGTGCGCTGCCGGACGGCCGGTCAGCGGCGAGACTTCTTCGGTAACGAGCTTGTTGTGGTCCCACTTGATGTAGTCGATGCCCAGCTCGCTGACGAGCTTGTCCATCGCACCGTAAATATAGTCGTACGCGTCCGGGTTGGTCAGGTCGACGACCTGCTGGGTGCGGCCCTGCATCGGCAGACGACCGGCGGTGGGCTTCAGCACCCAGTCCGGATGGTTGCGGAACATGTCGGAATCGGGGTTGACCATTTCCGGCTCGAACCACAGGCCGAATTCGAGGCCCTTGCCGTGCACGTAGTCGGCGAGCGCCTTCAGGGACTTGTCTCCGTCGGGCCAGACGTCCTGCGAAATCTGCCAGTCGCCGAGGCCGGCGGTGTCGTCACGGCGGGCGCCGAACCAGCCATCGTCCACGACGAATCGTTCGACGCCGCTTTCCACGGCTTTGTCGGCGAGGGCGGTCAGGGTGTCGTAATCGTGGTTGAAGTAGACGGCTTCCCACGTGTTGAGGATGACCGGACGCGGCTTGGGCGCGATGCCATGGTCCACGAGCCAGTCGCGGTGCACACGGCGGATGTAGCCATGGAAGCGGGAGGCGACCTCGTTGAGCCTTCGCCGTAGGAACCGACGAGCCATGGCGTCGTATAGCTTTCACCGTGTTCCAGACCGACTTCGCCGCCGAAGAGCACTTCGCCGCCACCGATCACGCCTGTGGTGTAGGGCAGTCGTTCCGCGGACAGCACGCTGTTGCCGCTCCATGCCACGTGCGCGGAGTAGACGTTGCGTGGGTGAAACCGAAGCCGTGTTCGCCAACGCTGAGCAGCAGGGTGGCGTCGAAGTCGGGGCGGCCGATCATGGAGGATTTGGCGAAGCGCCCGATGGTGAAGTCCTGGCGCTGTGGGGAACGCTCACGCAGATGGTGACCGGTGGTGGTGAGGATCTCGTTGCGTCGGCGGGCACGCTGAATGCAAGTTCGATCTTGCCGATCTCGAGTCGTCCCTCGCCGGTGTTCGTCACCTCCGCATGCTGGCGGATGAGGCCGGTTTCATCGAGCTCACAGGTCCACGTAAGTTTCACGCATTGTTCCACGTCCTCGGCAGTGACGGTGACGGTAGGCGTCTGCTTGGGCTCGGAGGCCACGCTCCAGCTGGGGTAGCCGTCTTTTTCGGCCATGGTGTAGGTTTTGCCGGCGGCCACGGTTTCGGCTTTGATGTCGGTGACCTGGAACTTGCAGAACAGTTCCACGCCGTCACGGCGCACGTCGAAACGGTCAGAGCCGGACCACGCTTCGGACTGTGTCGGCAGCACGCTCGGCCATGCGGTGTAGTCGAGGGCTCCGGAAACACGCTGCGGAGCGAGCGCGTCGAACGTGTTGATCACGGTTTCCGGTGCGGTGAGCGGGCGACCCCAATGCACGAATCTCGGCAAATCGCTGCCGGGGAACACCAGAGCAAAAGCTGCGGCGGCAGCCGGCTGCTCGGCATACACGGCGGTAAGGGGTGTGCCGTTGGAAGCGGTGCCGTGGAAAGTCTGAATGAGCGTCATTGCAGCATCCTTTTCTTGCGATTCTTGGTTGGTATGACGCTTTGATGGTACTGCATACCGCTTTTCTTCTCGTCGCCCTGCGTGTTTGTTTCTTTCGGAAAGTAATTAGCGTCGGCGCGCGAAGAAATCGGTCATCAATCGCCCGCATTCTGCTTCGCGCACACCGCCAATCACTTCCGGTACAAGTCCGACGTGCGGATCGCGGGGAATATCCCATACCGAACCGCATGCACCCAACTTGGCATCCCACGCACCGAACACAATACGTCCGATATGCGTCTGCAGGCAGGCACCGGCGCACATAGGGCACGGCTCCAACGTAACGACAAGCGTGCAATCAGCGAGATTCCAAGTGTCAAGCGAGGCGGCCGCTTCAGCCATCGCCTTGACTTCGGCGTGGGCAAGCGGATCGGCATACGTCTCACGCAGGTTCCGCCCGCGGCCAATCACCCGGCCGCAGCGGCAAGCACGACAGCACCGACCGGCACCTCGCCATCCCGCGGCGGCTTCGCGGGCCAGGCGCGATCGCCGGTTCCATATCATCGTCCCATCGCATACGCCACAGTGTAGCGGCGGCCATACGACCGCTCCGCACGACTGGTCCGCACGTCCGACCTGCATGCCCGACCTGCGCGCCCAACCGAAGCGGCACGAACGTCAGCCCATGGCGAAACACGCTCATAACCGCCTCTTGGTAGGCTGGAAAAGGTTGAAAACACGCGCAAAGGAGGCACGTTGGCGGTATTCGAGTTGATTCTATGCATCATCGCTGCCGTCGTACTGTCCTCGTTCCTGAGCCGATTCATACCCAAGGTCTCCACGCCGCTCGTGCAGATCGCGTTGGGCGCGCTGGCATCACACTGCCGTTCTTTCCGGACGTAACGCTCAGCCCTGAACTGTTCATGGTGTTGTTCATCGCGCCGCTGCTGTATTTGGAAGCGCACGAAATCGATAAATCGGAACTGCTCAAATCGGTGAAACTGTCGTTGTCATTGGCGATCGGTTTGGCAATCGCGACGATGGTGGCGGTTGGTTTCGCGTTGCATGCCGTATGGCCGGCGATTCCGCTTGCAGCGGCTTTGGCGCTCGGTGCCGCGCTTGGGCCGACGGATGCGTCGCGGTGTCGTCGCTCGGCAAGGAAGCGGCGCTGACGCAACGGCAGACGAGCGTGCTGAAAGGCGAATCGCTGTTCAACGACGCGTCCGGCATCGTCGGCTTCCAGTTCGCCATCGCGGCGGCCGTCAGCGGCGTATTCGAAGTGGGCGAATCGGCCATGCAATTCGTGGCGTCCTTCTTCGGCGGCGCATTCTTCGGCATCGTCGTGGGCATGGTGGCTGACGTGGTGTTCGAAACGATGCGTTCCCTCGGCTGGGAAACGATGACCACACGTATTCTGATGGAGCTGTTCCTGCCGTTCATCCTGTATTTGGGCGCGGAAGCGGTGCACGTTTCCGGCATTCTTTCGGTGGTGGCCGCCGGCCTGCTTATCCGCTTCGACCGCACCGGCATCGGCCCGAACGTGGCGCGCACGAACATCGTCTCATCCAGCGTATGGGGAGTGCTGTCGTTCTCGCTGAACGGCACCGTGTTCATTCTGCTCGGCATGCTGCTGCCAAGCGCGATGACCACCAGCTGGGACGATCCGCACGTCAGCAATTGGCTGCTGCTCACTGCGATTCTCGTGGTTTCCGCAGTGGTGATCGTCATGCGCTTCCTGTGGATTTCGCTGATGCTGCGATTGGCGCGCGACACCACCACCGGCAAGCGGCGCAAGATGACGGCGAAACGCTGGCGGTCCGCCGCGGTGATGACGTTCGGTGGACCGAAGGGCACCATCACGCTGTCTCTGATGTTCACCATTCCGTACACGCTTGCGGCAGGCGCGAATTTCCCGATGCGTAACGAGCTGATCTTCATCGCCGGCGGTGTGATAGTAGTGACGTTGCTGCTGGCGAATTTCCTGCTGCCGTTGCTCGCGCCGAATCGCAATAAAGACAATTCGACGGAAATGACGGAAATCACCATCGAAGTGCTGCGCCGGACCGTCGAGGAACTGTCGGGACGCGTCACGCCGGAGAACCGACGTGCAGTGCTCATGATCATCGATTCGTATACGAAACGTATTACACGGCTGAAGCAACGCACCGGCGAAATCGATCCGCAAGTACATGAGACTGCAGATCGATGCGCTCAATTGGGAGAAGGAATACGTCAAGAATCGACTGGCGGGCGTGCGCGCTGCGATCAAGGCGAATCCGACCGGGAACCGCGCCGCGAACGATCTGGAAGCCGAAGCTTGCGAGCGCCTGCTCGACCAGATCATGAGCTCGTTGCGTCACATCGAAACGGAACATAATTCCGGTCGTACGATCTGGCGATTGAAGGGCCGTCTGCGCGCATTGCAGCGTCGTACAGGTACGCTGGTGAGACGCGTGAACAGCCGCATCCGGCGCACGACCCCGCTGTTCAGCGACGATGAGCTGTTCGCGCATACGCGTGTGGTGCAGGTGGATGCGATCGAACATGTGATCGACCGACTGTATGAGGAGATGGGCGGCGACACGTACAACACCGAGCACTGCTCCGGCCTGCTGTTGGACTACCGACGCAGCGAATCCGCGTTGCGGGCGCGGCCGAATATGGCATCAGCGCCGAAGCGCAGGAACAGGCCGAGGAGGTCAAGCGCGAAAGCTACGGCATCGAGCTGGGCGTGATCCAGGACATGTATGAGGCCGGCGACATCACGCGTGCGCAAAGCAAGCAGCTGCGACGCAACGTGTATGTGATGAGCGTGGATGCGGACGCGCAGATCTGACGTTTTTTCGATTTCCGGCGTTCGGATCGCGTGGCGACGGACGATTGCGCAATGGCGGACGATCGGCTGGAATCGCATCCAGCCGAAATCGTGTTCGTCGGGAACTGTGCCAAATTGCGCCTGAACGAAATCGCCATCGGATTCTCAGGAAGTTTTCAGAAAACACCAGACATGCGCTCAGCATCGAATGGTTATATATGAACTGTCAGCACAACGAGCCGACCAGGAACACAAGAGTTCCCGACAATTGAACCCTTTCTTCTTCTCTCTCCTTTCTCTCCCCGGCGGCCAATCCCGCCGGGGTCTTCTTTTTTCGCCGCTTGCTTCGCCTCCCTTTCCCAGCTTGTTTCACGGCTTGTTTCACGTCCCTTTTCACGGATCTTTTCGCACTGCGAGCGTACGCCACAATCGCACGCTATATTGGAAATCATGAGCGACGCAATCGAAAACACAACAGGCAGCGCAGACAGCAATGATAAGACCAAGCTGATCGGCCGCGAATCGGACGTGGTGCCGGGACGTTTCGGTGAACCGCTGCAAATCACGCATGTGCAGTATTCGCGCGGCGGCGGCAACACCGCGCCGAAACGACCGTTGTTCCTGTGTCTGCACGGCTGGGGGTCGAACGAGACGGACTTGGCCGACATGATGCGCTACGTCGCGCCATACAACGATTTCGCCTCGTTGCGCGCGCCGCTGACGTTGCAGCCGGCTGGCCGCTTTGCACCCGGCGCGTACTCGTGGCTGCATGATTGTGTGGATACCGGCGAGGATTTGGACCGTGACGCATTCGCCGCAGCGAAAGCAATCGACGATTGGGTTTCGGCGAACATTCCCGACGACCGTGCCGTGGTGCCGATTGGTTTTTCGCAGGGCGGTCTGCTGGCTATTCACTTGCTGCGCGTGCACCCGGAACGCTACGCGGCGACGATTTCGTTGTCCGGTTTTCTTGCGCCCGGCACTGTTACGGGAACCGCGCCGGCGGACGATCGCGTGGCTGACCTCAACATTCCGACGTTCTTCGGCTATGGCAAGAACGATACCGTGATTCCCATGCCGGAACTGTTCGCGACCGCCGCGTGGCTGGACGAGCACACGTTCCTTACGGAGAAAAGCTATCGTGGGCTCGACCATTCCGTAAGTATGGAGGAGTTCAGCGATTTGCGCGATTGGCTTGCCGCGCACAACATCGCGCCGGGCATCCTGTAGATCCGGGTCAGTTAGAACAGTCGGATTAGTCGGTGATGTCGGCCTTATAGAAGTTCACGTAGGAACGGCTCGGGGTCGGACCGCGCTGGCCCTGATAGTGCGAACCGGTCGTGGCGGAACCGTACGGATGCTCGGCCGGCGAGCTCAGCTGGAAGAAGCACATCTGGCCGATCTTCATGCCCGGCCACAGCTTCACCGGCAGTGTCGACACGTTGGACAATTCCAGCGTGATATGACCTTCAAAGCCAGGGTCGATGAAGCCCGCGGTGGAGTGGGTAAGGATGCCGAGACGACCGAGCGAGCTTTTGCCTTCAAGACGAGCCGCGATGGATGCATCGAGCTTCACATACTCCCATGTGGACCCGAGCGCGAACTCGCCCGGGTGCAGGATCCACGGTTCGTCCGGTTTGACTTCGAACTGTTCGGTCAGTTCGCCCTGATTCTCAGCCGGATCCACGTACGTGTACGCATGATTGTTAAACAAACGGAAGAAACGGTCCAATCGCACGTCAATCGATGCCGGCTGCACCATCTCCGGGGTCCACGGATCGAGTGAGATATGACCGTCGGCCTGTGCGGCGAGAATGTCGCGATCGGACAGCAGCATCGAAATTCCTCCAAAAAACGCCGGAACAATCGTCATACGAACGGACGCGCAACCAATGCGCGCCCGCCAATCGCAATCCAGTCTAGCGCGGCGGCGCTATAAGACGGACGCAACGAGCACCCATCCGCATTTTGCCGCTGCAACGGCTCACGACACAGCAAAATGCGGATTGGAGGCCGGAAAACGACAGGCTACTCACGCATCACACGTAGAACGCACTTACGCAACTCGGACGCGACAAGCACGACCATCGCCAATCCAAGGCATTCGACCCACGCGCCGGCGGACAGAGGCACCGTACCGAACGCGGTGTTGAGGAACGGCACGTAGATCACCGCCACCTGCAGCAATGCGGACAGCGCGATCGCGCCCCACAACCACTTATTGGCGAACATGCCTACAAACACCGACTGATCATGCGAACGCGAGCACAGCGCGTTAATCATCTGCGCGAACACAAGGATGGTGAAGCCCATCGTACGAGCCTCCGTCATCTGCGCGTCGTGCCCGATGGCCGCAACGGAACGGTCCGTGAACAGACCTCCGGCGAGGTGCATGTCCATGCCAATCAGCGTGACGGCAGCCATAATCAAACCGATGAAAATGATGTCGCCCCACATCTGTCCGTCGATCACGCGATCGGTGAGTTTGCGCGGTTTGCGTGCCATCACGTCGTCGGTGGACGGGTCGACACCCATGGCGAGCGCCGGAGCCGCGTCAGTAAGCAGGTTGATCCACAGCAGCTGCGTGGCGAGCAGCGGCACGGTCACGCCTTGGCTGCCCGGCTGCGAGATGCCGAGGAAGCCGGCCAGCATCACACCGCCGAAGACCGTGAAGACCTCGCCGACGTTGGAGCTCAGCAGATAGCGCAGGAACTTACGGATGTTGTCGAAAATGCCACGGCCTTCGCGCACCGCCTCGACGATGGTGCTGAAGTTGTCGTCGGCGAGGATCATCTTGGCACTCTGCTTGGTAACTTCGGTACCGGTGATGCCCATCGCGACGCCGATGTCCGCGGTTTTGACGGCGGGAGCATCGTTTACGCCGTCGCCGGTCATAGCCACGATATTGCCTTGCCGTTGCAGCGATTCGACGATTTTCAGCTTGTGTTCCGGCGCAACGCGCGCGTACACGGATATTTCGCGGGTGGCCTTGTCGAACGCTTGCTCGTCCGGCAGCTCGTCGAGTTGAACGCCGGTGAGCACTTTGCTACTAAGGTCGGCGCTGCCGACCGAGCTGCCGTCTCCGTCCGTTTCAATAATGCCCAGATCGCTGGCGATGCGTGCCGCGGTAAGCGGATGGTCACCGGTAATCATGACGGTGCGGATGCCGGCGCGATGCGCTTCGGCGACGGAATCGCGCACTTCGGTACGCGGCGGATCGATGATGCCGACCATGCCGACCCAGATCAAGTCGCTTTCCAGCACATCGCTTTGGTCGGCGATGTCGGCCACATGCCCGGCCGCGTTGATGCGCACGCCCGGCACGTCGGCGAGCGATGCTGTGCCGAGCGGCCGGTACGCCTGGCCCAACGTGCGGTACGCTTCGGCGGACAGCGTTCCACGGCGGCGAGATCTGCTGGCGATCGCCTTGCGTCATCGGTCGTACGGCACCGTTGACCGCGATGCGGCTACAATAGCCGAGCAACACGTCGGGGGCACCCTTGGCGAAGACGGTGAGGCGACCCGCATCGGCGTTGTCCTGTGCGACGACGGCCATGCGTTTGCGGTCAGAGGTGAATGGAATCTCACCGACGCGCGTGTAGTTCGCGTACTTGCGATCGGCCTTCACCTTGCGTGCGGCGACGATAAGCGATACTTCGGTCGGATCACCGACACGCCTAC
>ENA-OQIR01000504-OQIR01000504.1-human-gut-metagenome-genome-assembly--contig:-NODE-504-length-16797-cov-2.550690_pt1 | contig 16797 bp, 16 predicted proteins | sample MGYA00242580_ERZ504745 | MGnify/ENA primary metagenome ERZ504745 (study PRJEB26092, sample SAMD00036214) | human gut metagenome | host: Homo sapiens | study: EMG produced TPA metagenomics assembly of... | reverse complement strand
ACCGGATTCATTTGCTTTAATATGAAGTGGAGCTATGTTCGCAACTAATGCAGTACAAACTGCTAAACTTAATATTTTTTCATTCTCTATTTCTCTCCTTTATAAAATCAAAAATTACCTTGAATAATAGTCATTTAACCTCCTTCCAACAAAAAGCAATTTCTCTATCGTAAGCGCTTTCACCTCTATATTTTAAACTATATGGATATTATCGTATTTGCATTTTTTAATGAACCTTTTGTGCTTTTTGACATTTTTTGTGTAAATCTATTTAAAACTATAGAATTCATAATTTACAACATTATTCACTGCATAAGAAGTCAATCTTCCCTTTTTGTCTACATTAAACGAAAAATTAACTGTTTGATTTCCTGACTTCATCAATACGGTATATAATTTTCCCTTTTTTGTTTTTGTAATGACACCCTTTTTACAAGCTTTTCGAAACTTTTTAGCTTCTTTATTAAAACTTTTTGTCCAAGCATCAACCTCGCCTATTTCATCCTTATGTTCTTTTACATACTCATTTGTTAAATTCGCAAAATATTTTTCTTCATCAACCAACTGATATAGTATCATCGCACGATAACCAGATTTGCCTAAACTCGGAATGTCCACTGCGTTTCCATATTCGTCCTGATGTGTTGTTGTCCAATTTTCAAATGGAATTGAATCCAAATTCTTTTTAAAGTTTTCTTCACTAATCACATAAGCCCACTTGTTACTGTCATGCTTTATATATTTAAAACAAGTCTCTCCACTACCATCATCCACAGGATAATTATTAATCACTTCTATATATTGATTAGCAGTTTCACCATTGTAAATTGTACAACGCAACTCTTCACCATCTCCATATACATTGGCTACTGTGTATTTAAAAGAATCAAGTTTATCGAGTTTATTGACCGCCTTTTCAATATATGGATAGACATCCACTGTGTTCTCTGATTCGGCATATACACGATAAGGTGTCATACACATCATAATGAGTGCTAAAAACACACATAATAATCTTTTATATTTTTTAATCACTTAATACCTCCAAAAAGGCATAGCCGTTGCTATGCCTTTGATGTTATAAAATGTTGTTTTGTCTAATCCATTGATTCAGCATAGATTCAGTAATTGTTTGTACTTGAGGATTTAAATCAGAAACAAATTCACCTCCTTTTACATAATATACGGAAGGTGTATATTTAAAATTTGAGAAATAAGGACGTATTCTTGCCAAATTATCATTAGGAGTCGCATTCTCTTCATGATCTAAGTTAACTTCATAGATAGTTAGGTTATGGGTAGGTAGCCAGTTATCCAATAATTCATGAAAATCTTTACAATAACCACAATCTGTTTGTGTAATCATCACTACAAATGTATCCTCGTTATCAAATTTTTCCACCATCTTATCAATGTTAATTTCTTTGATTGTTCCTGGTTTTGATGATTCTGGATTTGTTTGACATCCTGTAACCATCACAAAAGCCATAAGTAAAACAATTATTTTTTTAATACACTTCATATACAACACCTTACTTTAAAGAATATATTCTCCCAAAACAGGAGAATATATTACTGATTACTTCTTACTTCTTACTTTTACTTTTTTTAAGCCTTTTCCATTTTCGCGTTTGCGATAAAGAATCGTTGCGATACCTGCAAGAGAAACAGCTCCAACACCTAATGATCCAAATAAACCAGCTTTATTTTCAACACCTGTATTTGCGCCAGATTGCCCTTTGCTAGGATTTACAATTGTTGTAGAACCTGAGCCAGGTTTAGTAGTTGTTGTTCCACTACCTGTTCCTGGTTTTGTAGTTGTTCCACTGCCTGTTCCTGGCTTAGTTTCTGATCCACTACCTGTTCCAGGTTTATCTGGAGTAGTTGGTACATCAATATCTTTCTTAGGTTTTACAGCCAATGCTTTAACAAGTTGTTTGATTACTTTGTTAGCGTCATCACGATCCAATTCTGGATTAGCCAATGCTTCTTCACCTTTTGCGATTGCAGCTTTGATAATTTCTTGATCTTCTTTACTGTAATCTTCTAACTTCAATCCTTTTAAGATATCCAATGCGTATTGGATAGAATCTTTTTGGTCTTGTGTAGTTAAACCATTTTGCTTGTATTTTAGATTTGCCTGTGCGTCTAATAATGCATTTACTAGAGTATCGATTTCTTCATTATTTGCTGGATCAGCAGCTTTTGCAACTTCTAAAGCAGCTTTAAATGCATTCAACTCATCATTATCTACACAATCTTCAGTTCTTACTCGTTCTGCCAATTCAATTGCAGCACTCAATTTTTCTCTATTCAACTTAGTTAATAACTTATAAGTATCATTTAAGTCTTTGATTTGAGGTTTCAATAATTCTTTTTGATTGATTGGGTCCGCCATTAAATTCTTCGCAATTTCGACCTTGTTTTTGAAAAGTGTAAATGCTTCATCTTTTACATATAAAGAATCATCCATTTGAACAAATCCATTCAATTCATCAAGATTATTTTGAATAAGTTCTAATTCTGACATTTCAGCAGCAAGCTCATAGTAAGCCATTTTCAAGGCTTCTTCGTCACCATTTAACGCTTCTGTTGCCTTTGCGATAGCTTTTGTCAACGCATCTTGAAGAACTGCATTTTCATATTTCACTTCGTTTGCTTCATCGATCAATTTTTGTAGTTGAGCTTGACCTGGAGCATTTACCGTAACTGTAACTGTAGCTTGTACATTATCATTTGCTTTCGCAATGATATTTACTGTTCCATTCGCAACAGCTGTAATCTTTCCAGTTGCATCTACTTTCGCAATAGACTCATCTTCACTTGACCAAGTGACAACATCTGTTGTTTCAGTCGGAGAAAGAGTTGCCTTCACTTGAGCTGTTTCATTAACGTTTAATGTTACTTCAGTTTTATCTAATGTAATACTTGTTGCAGGAATTGCTTCTTTATGCAATGTTCCAAACAATTTAATTTCAGCAGCTGAAGCATAAGTATTTACTTGATCTCCTAAAGACTCTAATGCTGTAAAACGAACATAACGAGCTTTGGTTGTATCAAATTTAACTTTCTTGAATTCACCTTTATCCACTAACATACTTCCATCGTGTTCAAATGTTCCAACGACAACCGTCTTGAAATTTTCTCCATCTAACTTGTTTCAACCATGTATTTTGTGATATCGCCATTGCCACTACCTGGACGAGGAAGATAATTCAATTGTTGAACGTCATACTCTGCACCTAAATCCATTGTTACACCTTGTGGAAGTGTGTGTTGTCCATTGTAATTTGAGTGCCAAATCGTTGATGTATCCCCATCAAATGCTTGTTTAACAGGGTCTTCTTGTGCTTCAGAAGTTGCTGTTACTTTTTCAGGATCAATTGTGATTTCAGTTTCACAATCCGGTTGTCCTTCATTTGAACCTTTATATTCTAGAGCTTGGATTACTTTGAACAAGTTGATTGTTTGTGCATTCACTTCTGTTTGTGTTGCATCTTTATCATTTAATACGGCATTTGCATCTTCTACTGCTGCTTTTAAAGTATCTAAAGAAGCTGCTGTATATAGGTGTTTATTTTCTAAAGCTTCATTCGCTTTATCTAATTGTGCTTTCAAGTCATCCACAATAACTTGACCAGCTACTACATTGATTTCGAATGTCTTCGTAATCTTTTTGCCTTCTTTATTTGTACTATTTGAAGTAATTGTCAATACAGCTTTTCCTTGTTTTTTCGCATGTAAAGTATAGTTGTAGTGATCACCATCGACTGTACGAATAACTGAAACAACTTCTGGTTTATCACTTTCAACAGAATACAATCCATTTGTTACATTTTCTGGAAGTACTGTAGCTTTAAATGCTTTTAATTGACCTACACCTATTGTAGAAGCATTGTTTTCATCAAATACAATATCTTCTGCATAAGTCGCTTTATTTTGATAGAATTCTACCTCATCAATATTTAATTTGTAGTTAAGTTCACCTTGACTATTCAATGCATTTAATTTAATTTTTTCTGCTTGTACTGGTGCATCAAAATGAATATTGAAACCTTGTTTAGAATCTACGGCTGTAATAGAGTAGACTCCAAGTTTTGTTTCTTCTTCACCATTAACTGCATACAATTCAAAGTCTTTTAATGCGCCTGTATTAATATTTGTGCCATCTACACGAACACGAATAGTCATGTCTGTGATTGTTTTTTGTCCATCAAAGTTGAATAATACCCAATAAGGAACTCTTGCAGAAACTTCATCTCCATTATTTCCCCATTTGAATTCGAAACGGTTTGCATCTGCACCCCATTTACCATCAATCAACTTATCTACACCCATTCCAGATTGTAATACACTTTCATCTTGACCTTGTACACTCTGTACTTTGATTTGTGAAACTGTAACATCTGGAGTTTTAATATCTTCACTAGCAACAGTTGGATTAATTGCATTCAAGTTGTTACTTACAAACATGTATTCAGAAGCATTGAAATAGTCTGGTGTTAAAGAAATATCGCGTTTTGCAGTAAATGTTACTGTTACAACATCTTTTGTACCTGAAATAGATTTTTTACTTCCACTATTTGTATATGTGAAATTTATATTTCTATTAACTGCAGCATTGTTTTCAGATTTCTTATAAGCTATACGATCAAATTTATATTCTCTCATATTAGCCGTAGCTAAAGTAGCTGATGTACCTTTGAAAGTTAAATCATCTGAGTTATAACCAATTTTTCCACCAATAGAGTAAACATTCTTCATGTCTACACCTGAAATAGTTAATGTAACTGTTTCACCTGCAGCATAATCAGTCTTATCTAATGATGTAATCAAAGAACCTTGAGGATCTTTAGACTGTTTTTTCACTCCACCATCTAAGTGAATCATTGTTTGCGCAATATCTTGTGCATCATAGTAACCGTTCTTATTGTAATCTGAACGTTTTACCTGATCCCAAGTTGGATCGCCATCTTCTAGACCTACATAGTTTTCAATTTGTGTAGCATCATTTTCATCGATAACACCATCATTGTTAGTATCTCCAATAACGTATCCTTCACTTCCATCTACGATATATGGTTGAAGTTCTGCAGCTGAGAAGAATCCACCTTTTGACTTCTTAACAACATATTTGATATAACGAGCTGATGTTCCTGTCATATCGATAGTCTTAGTATCTAAATCTGACATATCTTTAGAGTATGTCCAATCTGATTTTTGTTTACTTGAATCATATGATAATGTCCAGTTTACACCATCAATAGATGTATAAACATCCATTCTCTGTACAGTACCATTCCCCTTATTGTCATTACGAGGAGTATAGTCAATACGCTCTAAATCGTAAACTTTCTTCAAATCATAGATCAATCCTTGATCTTCTGTCACTGAATTTGTTGAGTGGAAGAATGTACCATAATCAAAGTCTAAAATGTTACTCAATTTACCCCATGCATCACCATAATCCCAAGATACTTTAATATCTTTTGGCACATTACGATATGGATCTAGTGCAGATTCCACTTCGATTGGATCACTCCATTTTGAATATCCATCTTTATTTCTTGAACGCACACGATACGTATGTTTAGAGTGGTATTCAAGATCTGTATGCGTATAACTTGTTTCTGTAATTCCAGATTGAATCATTCCATCTGTTTCTACTTCATATTCAGTCGCATCACTAACTGCATCCCATTTCAAAGGAATTGTTGTTGGAGTAATATTTTCTTCGTCTGCTTTAAAGTTAGCAGGAGTTTGAAGATTTTCATTTAATTCATCTTTATCTAAATTTCCATCATTCACAAATCCATCTACTGTTAATTCGATTCCATTTGAGCTTACATTTGTCTTTTCGAATTTTACATACAATTTAGGAGTTGTTTTGATTTCAGTCTTTTCAAATTCTGAACCCTCTGTCGCAAATTTGTTTAAGTTAGGCGCTTTATTGTAGAAGTATACATTGCCTGTGGCTTTATCAAATTCTTCTTGAGATTTAACTTCTTTTAACTCAACATTCGCATTTCCAACTTTTCCAGTTAACGCTGTTGGTTTCTTACTTACATTTACAATAAATGTAGTTTCTTTATTTGCATCATATCCATTGTAGCTACCTTGACTTGCTTCTGCTTTTAATACGGCTTTGCCATCTTTTACAGAACTTGTGAAATGAGTTGTCACATTTGAACCATAATTTACTTCTTCAAGATTTGAGTTATCAACTGTGTTTCCTTCATCTTCATATTGAGTATATTCTGATTCTTTATCTGGGTAGAATTCAACTAACCGTTTTGTTTTATCAATTCCACCTTTATTTGTTTCCGTTTTAGTCGCTGCATTATTGTGCGCTTCAAACATAGGAATGATGGCACCATTCTTTACAAATAATGGTAATTTCCATACTGGAGCATCAAAATTATTTAATGTAGTTCCACCACGATATTGTTTTCCAGTAAAGTAATCAATCCAAACTTGATTTGAATCTGGCAAATAGATACCATTTCTAATATCATTTCCATCTTTATCTGCAGCTGTATTTTGATATACTGGAGCAACTAAGAAATCTTTACCAAACATGAACTGGTATTGCATATTCTTACTATATGTATTCGCGTCTTCAGGGAATTCCAAGAACATTGCACGAACTTGCGGTTTACCTTTTTCACTGCCTTCTCCTAAGTTTGAAGAAGTATATGCAGTTGAATAAATGTATGGCATCAATTGAGATCTAAGTTTTAAATACATACGGTTAATTGATGATGTATCATCACCAAATACATATGGTTTTTTAGGATAACTTCCCCAACCATCCATATCTAATAACATTGTTGTAAATGTTTTCCATTGGATATCACGTGTTGTGATCAATGAACTACCACCGAAAATTCCATCAACGTCACTTGAAACGTTAGGGTTACCACTCAAACTCTGCCCAATATATGTTGGGATTTGGAAACGAATATATTCCCAGTTTCCACCTGTCTGGTCACCTGTCCAGATACCACCATATCTTTGTGTTCCTGCCCAACCATCAAGAGTAACGATTGTTGGTCTATTCTTAGTTTCTGCTTTAGAAATAATGTTATAAGCTTTATTGATTCCATGTAAACCGAAGTCATATCCAGAGCCAACCCATGCAACGTCTGTTTTTAATGTACGAATTCCACCGTTGTAAACTTCTTTTTCAAAATCACGTTGTAAATGAACTGGCTGATTTGGATCTGGTGTTAATGAAGATTGTGTCCATAGACCTGTACCAACACCTTTCGAATTCGCATAGTCTGTAAAGTTCTTTAGGTTTTGAATGTTGTTATCTAAATTTGCATCGTCTGTGCCATATCCACAACCATATCCATCATTCGGTAAGAACCAACCTAACTGCATATCATATTTTTCGTATTGATCGATTACAGAACGAGCTGAAAATTTATAATCTGTTTCGTTCGTTCCGTTTAATGATTCTAGAATGCCACCTTGTTTAATTTGTCCACCATTATTTTTTCTGTATATTTCACTTTATCATTCACAGTTTCTAATGGTGTATTTCCACCTTCGATCCATTCATCACGGTTATAACAGTTTAAGTGACCTAAATAGAAGGCTTCTTCAGGGAATAAAGCTGGATTTCCTGTTAATTTAAAATATCCTTGTAAAACACTTACTGGTGTATCCCCTACAAAATAATAAGCATCTAAACGTTTTTCAGAATGAGTTGCCTCTACTTCATTGTTGTTTGTTTTACCAAAATCATAAACACCTTGTTTAAATGTATTACGAACAACACCATATCCATTTGTTGACCAATAGAATGGATTTGGACTGGCAACACCACCACTTACCCAGTTGTTTTCATTTTTGATATTAATTGATTCGCCTGTGTGAATAAAACGACCATTTTGAGTACCACCACCAAAGAAGTTTTCTCCGGCATTTTTCACAAAAGTTTGTACTGTGCTACCTTTTTTATATTGCACTGGTTTTGCTTCTTGCCAAACAATGCTTCCATCAGCACGTTTTAATGTCATTGTAGAATCTTCTTTAGAAACCTCTAATGATACACCATCTTGAACGGAGATTGTGTATACACCAACTTCATTCTTAATTGTTGGAGTCGGTTTCGAATATTCACTTGAAGCATCATTTTGTTGAACGATACGGCCTGTATGTTCAGGATTATTAGGAGTAGCGTACTCTTTAAAGTCTTCATCCTTTCCATCTGGTTCCATATCTAAACGGAATAAATTATTTTCTAAAAACGTAATTCGAGTTTTTTCACCATTTACATGTGTAACAGTGACAATATTATTTTCTACAACAGGTTCGCTTGCTGGCGCACTCACAAATGTATAGCCACTTTTCGCAACATTTGTAGTTTCTTTCTTTACAGTCGTATTTTTTGACTGGATTGGCTGTGTGTTTGCCGACACACGAACCGGTGCTGCCATAGCTGTTACGCCCTGGCTTAATGTAACCATCGAAGCTAATAAGGCTTTCTGACTTTTTTCATCTATTCTTCTCCTAAACTTGAATCAAGTTTCAGTAGGAAGCTGACAACAAAGCGTTCAAGACTAATACAAATATTTTAGGTACGCTAAACCAAAAATAGACGGAATTTGCATATGTAAAGCACATTTCAGTAATTATTTGAAATCAGGGTCAACAAATAGCATTTTTTAAATACAATGCGCGAAATTTAAAAAATGTTAATGCCCTTATCCAATTGTTTACTTAAAAAAACTCTAAAAATCATACTTATCAGTCTTTTGTTGACCTACTGCGGCTCTAAAAAATGCGAGCGATACTTATTAAATCATGATTTATGCTTTTACTTTATCATAATTGTAAACGTTTCCATTTATATTTTTTAATGGACTTTTTGCACTTTTTAGCAATTAAATTTGAGATTTCCAACCATTTTTGACACATGAAAACTAACCAAATTTTCTAATTTCAAAGAGATTTACTGCAAAGCTATCACTAGACACTGCTTTAAAATCATGGTTTAAGCATTCATATACGTAATCGAATGTTATTGATTCCAAAAAGAAATTCATCATAAAAGATATTTGAAAACCAATACAGCTATTTTATGCAAAAAAAGATTTCAGCTTATAACCATTACTGAAATCCTTTTGATTGCTAAAAGAATCTAGGGATCTATTTATTAAATAGATCGTTATTTGTTTTGTTATTGTTTCTCCAATAATATATTTAATTCATCATTCAAATTTTGCATTGCCAACTCAATATCCTCATTTGTATCAATGACTCTTCGAATTTCACTATCTGCCATCGAATACAATTGATCATAGCCATCCAGCTTTTTTATTGTGATTGCTTGTTCCATCATATCATCAAAAAATTCTAAGTTATAATTTGAATCCAATGGCGCATCCTCTTGAATATACTTAGTCACATTTTTGGATGTCGACACATTCTTCAACACGGAGACACCCTGCGAATATTTAAACAAACTCTCTTGCGTTGTCTCATCATAACAAAGTAACTTCAAAAATTCCCAAGCCATTTTTTTCTTAGAAGACATTTTACTGATTCCACAAAGTAAACTATCCATTTGCGATACATTATTGCCACTAGGTCCTGCAGGCATTGGAAGACAATCCCATTCAAAACTTGAATATTTTTTAACGCTCCAAGGATTCGGTTTATATGTTCTATATTCACTAAACATCATTGGACAAAAGGCAACCTTGCCTTTATCAAACAATTCACTTGTCACATTCTGATTTCGATTTAAACGATTTAATTGACGCACAAATTCAATAGCTGAATACACATCCTGTTTCTGTAAAGTACACTTCATACTTTCTTCATCATACAACGCCTGTCCATTCGAACTTAGGGCATTTCGCCAAGTATAGCCATACTCTCCAAATTGATCGATTTCTCCATCACCATCCGTATCCACAGTCAATTTTTCACAAATTGAATAAAAATCATCCCACGTCCAATCCACATTTGGAATCGCAATCCCATTTTCTTCTAATAACGTTTTATTCACAAACATCAAAGTTGGTGAACTTTCATATGGAAGTGCATATTGATGATCATATATATTTCCTGCATTTAATGTTGTTGAAAAATAGCGATTTTTATTAAAGTCTGCATCCGTCTGCATAAACGTATCTAATGGTTCTAACATTCCCACCTTAGCATATGTAGAAAGATCATCACTCAACACCATAAACACATCGGGAAGTTTTCCATCTAAAGCTTCCTTTGAAACCCAATCTGAATAATCCTCTTTTAAGATTCCACTCACATATTCCACTTGCACATTGGGATGTGCTTTCTCAAATCGTTCAATCACATCATCAATAATTTTGCCACTGTATGGACTTGGCACATTCCAGTTACTACCCGCAAATACACCTATCGTTAAAACAATGGGTTTTTGTGTATAATAAAATGTAGCTGCCAAACAGCACACCAATATGGCTATCAAAAAAGTTCTTAATCTTTTTCTCACCATTATTTATTTCCCCTAGACAAATACCAAATAGCCAATTGTGTGCGATCTCTTAAATCCAATTTGTCCAAAATCACACTTAAATAGTTGCGAATCGTACCCTCACTAAATCCAAGTTTTTGAGCAATTTCTTTATTCGAATAGCCATGCCCAATTTGTGCAATGATTTTACATTCTGTATCACTCAAGTCAAAATCTTCCTCATGCTCAAAACTAAATTCCGAATTCGAGTTTGCCATTTGCGAAAAGAACTGTGCAACTTTTCCTGCCACATTCGGATTAAAACAAGCTCCCCCAGATAATACACTATGAATAGCTGAACTCAATTCTTCTAAGGAACAACCCTTTAAAAGATAACCGCTTGCGCCATATTTTAAAGCATCATAAATATATTCGTCATCATCAAATGTTGTTAATATTATAACTTTTATATTTGGATATTCTTTCTTCACAATTCGCGTACAATCCACGCCACTCATATTTGGCATACGCACATCCATCAAGATAATATCTACACTTTCTGTTTTTAATGAATCTAATACTTCTTGCCCACTACCAACCACTTTTACAACTTCAAAACTTGGATCCGAATCTAAGATGATCTTTAAGCTTTCTCGAATGAGCTGCTGATCATCCGCAATCATAATTTTAACCATTATTCTCTCCTCTTCTCATTGGTATTTCTACAATTAACTCAAATCCCTTATCGCCATAATAACGAATTCGTCCCTGTAATAAATTAATACGTTCCGTCAAATGATGAATACCAAAGCCCGGATTTACATCCTTACATCCTTGACCATTATCTTCAATAATTATAATCAAATTATTATCGGCTTGCGCAATCGAAACATAAATTTTTGTGGCATGACCATGCCTTACAGAATTGGTCATTCCTTCTTGAACTACACGATACACGATTTCTTCTTCATCTGCATTTAAATTCACCAAAGGCAAATGGCACAAATAAAGAATCGTTACATCCGTCAATTTCTGATAATCCATGATCATCATATCTAAAGCTTCTTTTAAAGAATAGCGTTCTAACGCATCTGGCTTCAACTTATCCACTGAACGTCTGACATCTGTTAAGCCTCGTTTTGCGCTCTCTTGCAAAATACCCAATTGTGCTTTTGTGACATTGACATCCCTATCAATCATCACCTGACAAGCCTCAAGACCAACACTTAATCCCGTTAAAGTATGCCCTAATGTATCATGAATTTCACGGGCAAGACGGTTTCTTTCTTTGGTTTCACCCATTTTTTCACGCAAATTCGCATAACCCTTTAGTTGAATATTCAAGCGTTTCAATTCAGCATTTAATGAAGCGAACTTTTGTGTTTCATTCATCTGCTTTTGTAAATACAAGAATATATAGGCAATAAATAATACAATATTTAAATTGGTTAAAGTAACCTCAATACCCATCAATAAGCCTTGTGTTCTTGAATTATATACAGACAAATATTCCTGGAATGAAATCATAGGAATATAATTGGATAAATATCCATAATTTGAAAACATATATGCCAAAAAGACAAGTATGATGCAAATTGAACGATCAAAAGGTTTATCTACATACATCAAACAATCGGCAATGACGATAAATAAGATACATGTTGCACTAAAGGAGATATTCTTCATCAAAATCAAATTGAATCCTAACTCAATAAAGATAGGAATCATTTGGTGATGATAAAAAAATTTGAGTTTTGGACGAATGGACACAAAACAAAATAACGCAATAAACATAAATATAGAGATATAAAAAGAACGCATTGGAACATTGGAAAGTGTAGATATATTTTTTATAAAATCGGATGCATAGCCACTTTTTGTCACATGTACCAACGTATAATACATCACAATTGCGGTGTACCACACAGTAAAAAAGCTAAAAACCCACATACAGACATAGACAAGCCATACATTATATTTTTTAATATCTTGTATCATTGCCAGCCCTCCGTAGAATAATCTTGAACATTCTCTTTTGTGATGATTTGCACAGGACTCATTTCATTTTTATTCTTAATTGTTTCTTGCGAAAACAACTTATAAATTACCTCCCAGCCTTTTTTCCAAACGTCTTTGGCGATTGTGCCACAGTTGCAGCCATTTTACCTTCTGCAACCATTTCTTTTGCCTCAGGCGTTCCATCGATGCCATAAACATATTTATCTTTCAACATATTATTTGATGAAAGTGCAGCCATTGCCCCCATTGCGCTTGGATCATTCAAACACATTACAACATCAAATTCGATTCCTTCCTCAATAAAAGATTCCATTTTGGGCATGGCCACCTCTAATTGTCCATCACACTCCATACGCTTGACCACTTTATAGTTCTCATTGGATTGAATGGTATCCTCAAATCCTTTAATACGTAAGTAGCCTGAGCGAGTCGTGGAATGTTGTAAAAGAACAATATTAGCATGATCAAGCTTGCGCATCATATCCTTTGCACATTGAACACCCGCATCATAGTTATCACTGACAATACTATAAGTAACGTTCTTATTATGTTTTACTTCCGTATCCACTACAATCACAGGAATACGATTTCTGTATGCTTCTTTTAATGAATCTTCTAACCCCTCATAATCAACAGGCGCGATTACTATGGCATCGACTTGTTGTTCAATCAAATAGTGAATTTGTTCCTTTTGTTTCTTTAAACTCATAGCTGAATCCAAAGCGATGAGCTGATCCCCATGTTCCTTTAAGATTCTAGAAATTTCCTCATTGATTACGGAATAAAACGTATTGTTGTAGGTCATATAAGTAGCTCCTATCTTACGTGGCTCCGTCGAATTATATATCATATTCGATTGCGTAGTCGTATTAATCAAGTAATTACTGCCAATCGCAAAGGCTAGACAAATCGTTAAACAGAAGATAATATACGCAAATGATTTTGGCTTCTCCATTCAAATCTCCTTCCTTACAGAAAATGTCGCATTACTGCGACACTTTTTTATAACACTTTTTGTAGAACATATACAAGGATTGCGATAACAATAGGTACAATAAAAATCATTGAATATCCACGTACAAATTTTGTTTCTAAAGCTTTAAATCCTAAATCATCATAATAGAATCTTTCATCATTTGTTTTACCAACAACACCTTCTTCTATTAGATTCGAAATTGTATAACTAATTGTTGAAGTAGCATAAGGCAAATTTTAAACGCAGCGGCAGCGGAAACGGCTGTGACAGGAGTTGAAATGGACAGGAAAAAGATAGAAGATGTAGATATGGATGCTTTTTTCCAAGAAAGGACGAGTGGAAAATTGATTTTTCTGGAAAATATAACAACCAGAGTTGATCTATCTGGGAAGAAAATAGAGGTAGAAGTTTTTGCATCAAAAGGACGAATGAAGATTCATCTGATACAACGTGCAACGAAGGTGAAACCAGAAGAAAAAGTCAGATGGAAAAAAATAGACTTCTGTAAAGCTGAAAAAGTGAAGGGAGAAGAAAATCAGATGGAAGAAAAAAGATAAATCAGCAGAGCAGAAGTGGCAGAGTCTGAAATCATAATAGACAGCGCACAACCGTATCGGGAGAATTATCAGATGCGGATGCTTAAGAATAATCGGATTCCCGGATTATTGAGAGTAAGTGGATGTGGAATGGAAGGCGCAAGTAGATATTATTATCATACAGGACATTCACAGTCGTTGGAAACGTATTATAAAAATAAAGATATCAAAGCAGAAGAGATATTAAAACTGACAAGACAATTTCTCAGTGTTATGGAAAAAATGAAAGATTATATGTTAGAACCAAATTATCTGATTGCTTTCAGAAAAATATTATTTTTGAAAGGATGAAACTATTTTTTCTGTTTTTTCCCAGAGAATGAGAAGACCTGGCAGGTGTCTTATCATGAGCTGACGGAATATTTTGTAAAGAAAGTTGATTATCAGGATCTGGAGAGTATTCAACTTGCCTGCATGCTTCACAAAGAAACGCTAAAAGAAACCTATGATCTGGAAAGCATACTGCAGCAGTATGAGGAAGAAGCAAAAACAGGAAAAAAGTCCAAAGAAGAGAAGATCAGAGAAGAAGTAAGAGAGAAAAAGACAGAATAGAAATGGAAGAAAATCAAAACATTGAGGTACAGGAAAACAGCTATTATAGCAAGTCGAGAGAGAATTATGCAGTGATGGAAGAAAAGAGATATGGTCCGATCAAGAAATTTGCAAAACGATTTAAGTCTGGAAAATGGGGAGAATGGGACGATCTGATAACAGAAGCCGATGACTATGAATGATATATGGGATGTGGTATAGTATACACAGATTCAAAAACATATCATAGAAGTCAAAAGGGAGTCAGGAAGAATGAAAAGAGAGACAAAAGAAATAATGACGATCACGTTGATAGGAATCAATATTCTAGTGTTTATTGTTCTTACTATGATCGGACGGACTGAGGATGGTTATTTTATGTTGCAGCATGGAGCAATGTATGAACCATATATTATAGAAAATCAGGAATACTATCGGCTGTTTACCAGTCTTTTTCTGCATTTTGGAATCTCACATTTATTAAATAACATGGTGCTTTTGTGGGCTCTTGGATCGATTTTTGAAAAAGAGGCCGGTAAAATTCGATTTTTGTTCTGTTATTTTATCAGTGGGAATAGGCGGGTAAATCTGCTGTCTTTATACTGGAATACCATGCACGACAGACAGATTGTATCTGCCGGGGCATCGGGGAGCAATTTTCGGACTAATGGGAGGGTTGTTTTGGATTGTATTTGCAAACAGGGGAAGGCTCGGAACGCTGTCAGGAAGAGGCATACTGATTATGGTTGTACTGAGTCTCTATTTGGATTACCAGTACAGGCGTAGATAATCTGGCTCACGTAGGCGGATTGATTTGCGGTTTCCTGACAGCGCTGCTAACCTATCGAAGAAAAAATCAAAAGATCCTAACGGTATCTGATATTAACGATATCTGATAGTTTACGCAGGAAGTGTGATCGATACGATTGTTCCATTGGTATGGTCAGATGTAATGTCGATCGTTCCATTATGTGCTTCAATGATTCTTTTGGAAACTGCGAGACCAAGGCCGGTACCGTTTTCTTTTGTTGTAAAGAATGGTTCATAAAGCTTATCAACAATTTCCGTTGGAATACCACAGCCGTTATCCTGGCATTGAATCAGAATTTTATCGTCAAGTTTCTTTGCACGAAACTGCAGACGTGGGGCATACTTACAATCGGCAAGAGCGTCTTTGGCATTTGTAAGTATGTTTAAGAAGACTTCCTCTAATTTGGTGCGATCACCATTGAACCTTTTATATTCTTGTCAATACTGGAAGTCATCTCAATCTTTGATTTCTCAAAGTTGAGAGACATAGCGAACAGAACAGCAGAGTTGCGAAGAACATGTCCAAGAGGAAAGGAAGCACGGTTTAACTGGTTTCCGTTGTTGAGTTCTGTCAGATCATCCAGTAAATCACACATATGTCTGGCGCCATCCATGCATTCTTCCAGACACAGGAACCTTTGGCAGTTTCAGCATAAAGAGAGCTCATTAATTGCATAGAAGAATAAAGAACCGTCATAGGGTTGCGGATCTCATGCGCAATTGTAGCAACAGCAGCATCATGGTTCTTCAGAAGCTGGGTGATAATCTCTTTTGCATCTTTGTTTGTTTCCATCAGGTGGTTCATTTTTCAAGATCGATATTTGTTAACATAATACTTACTCCTAATAGTTAGATTTTCTTGAGTTCGGTAAGAGTGTAGCACCACCGAAAACAGCATTCAATAAAAATCATTCGACTATTTTCGACCTTTTTCGACCTGGTGTCTAAAAAATGTATTCTCTTTTTCTGAAAAATGGTCTATACTACAGATAAAATAAAATGGAAAGAGGAAAGATCATGAGAGATGATAATTGTATTTCTGTAAATAGCAAATGGAGAGATTCCATCAGCAACATTATATGAGGATGAGGAGTTCAGAGTAATTCTGGATCTTGGACCGGCATCAAAAGGACATGCGCTGATCCTTCCGAAGAATCATTACCGCAATCTGTATGATATTGACGAGGCAACAGCTTCAAAAGCAATCTGTCTGGCGAAAAAGATGATTACAAAGATGACGGATGTACTTGGATGTGATGGTTATAATATCGTTCAGAACAACGAAGAGGTAGCTGGACAGACGGTATTCCATTTCCATATGCACTTAATCCCAAGATATAAGAATGACAATGTAGGTCTCGGATGGCATATGGGAGAACTTACAGAAGAAGATAAGAAAGAAATACTTGAAA
>ENA-OQIR01000503-OQIR01000503.1-human-gut-metagenome-genome-assembly--contig:-NODE-503-length-16805-cov-2.892013_pt1 | contig 16805 bp, 21 predicted proteins | sample MGYA00242580_ERZ504745 | MGnify/ENA primary metagenome ERZ504745 (study PRJEB26092, sample SAMD00036214) | human gut metagenome | host: Homo sapiens | study: EMG produced TPA metagenomics assembly of... | reverse complement strand
CGTGCAAGCGACTGGCACGACCAGACGGGGGAGAGGCGAAGCAGCTACGAGCTCAACGTGGACGATCTCGGCGCTCCGTCCGTTACGCCACCGTCCACGATCACCAAGGCCACCGCCAACGCCGGCATGCAACACGCTCCGCTGGTCCAACCGCAACAGCAGACGGCCCAGCCAACGAATGATCCATGGCCCACTGCCACACAGGACCAGTTCGCCGAACCACAGGAGCCGGCCTTCTAGAAAATCCCGCAGATTCGAGCCCATGAAAAACTCATGGGCTCTCTTTTTTCTTGGGAAGCAAACTAATAAAATGAAGGCAAAGAAGAAAGGACATGTCAATGGCTGAAGACAATTCGGACCGGGCAACGCCTACCATTGAATCCTCCATGATGTCCGAAAGGTCGGCAGAGGATCAAGCCCTGCTCATGTTCTGCGCCATCACACGCGGACAATGGTTCAACGACGGCAATAAACGTACCGCATTGATGGCAGCGAACCATGTGCTCATCAACGCGGGCATTGGCGTATTCGCCATAAGCCCGTCTCTGAAGCGTGATTTCACTAACAGTCTTCTTCGATATTACGAATCGGACGATCCCGCTCCGTTATGCGCATGGTTGAGAGATTATGCCATTGGCCGGCTGCCGGGAGGGCTCACCTCCGCGGAGTCGCGGAGACTTGAAACCGAACGGATCAAGTCGGGCGACCTTCCATCGGACTCCCGATACCGAATCCGACTGCCATCACGGAAGACACGGACAATGACGTCCGGTCATCGATGGGCATGTAGAGAAACATGATTGGACCACCGGCCACGAATCCGATATCGGCATGCGGGCCACTGGTCCAATCACATGCCGAGCGGCCGGCAGCAGAGTCGGAATGGCCCAAGGAAGCGCCATCGATGGACCCCGACCAACCGATATCGGAGCCAACGCATCGTCCCCGATATCGGACCGAAAAAGAAAAGGACCAGGACCATCCGGACCATGGACCATATGGTCCATGACCTCAAACCCTTGGAATAAAGCCAAAGGCTCAATTGACCCAAATGAGCCGAACCGATATCGGCATGCGGATCACGTGCCGATATATCGGTCCAGAACCGAAATGGTCCCTTATGGACCATTGATCACAGGCCGTGTCCATAAGGCTTGAAAGACAAACCACCAGCCGATATCGGAGCCGGGGCATGACCTTCGATATCGGGTCAAGCCCACGCCAAACCGATAGGCCAGAATTGAGCCGGCGCATCCTGACCCGTATGGTCCAAACTGCGCGAAGAGAGAGCCGAGCCGATATCGAATCCTCGTTCCGGACTTCCCACCCCGGACCAGAATCATCCGGCTCATGATCGGCATGGTCCCGATATCGACGCAGCCATGTTTGCACGTGAGCGCAAAAGCACTTTTCGTACGAAAACAATGATAGGGGAAAACGAACACAGAGAAGAAAGAATTCAAGAAAGAAAAACCAAAACGAAAAAAGATAGAAGAAAGACCATAACAAGAAGAAACAAGAAAAAAGACAACAACAAAAAAGAAGAAAGAACCACAACCAAGACAAAAAGACAGAAGAAACCAAAACAGACCCCAAAACAAAAACTATAAGCATAAAAAAGAAACCACGCGCGTCTTGCACCCTGCTCCGCGGCTGACGCCTGAAAACGGCGGAATACCGCCGTTTTATGGGTGCTGTTAATTCGCTGCCGGGGTTTTGACCCGATATCGGCGAATTAAGAGCGTGGCGAATGTGGGTTGGGTATGGAAAAGGCAGTGAAATATCCCCGTTGCCCGGTGTGCGGGAAGTTGGTCAACCAGAAAAGCGAGGTCTGTCAGAGGACCACGGAGGCGGGAAGGAAGGGCGAGTATCGGCGGTGGCATAGGAAATGTGCCAAGGCTTATTCGAAACGCAAGATTCGGATGGAAAAGACTGACGAGTGTCGGCGTATTGAGAAGGAGCGGGATGATCGTCTGCTGCAGGCGTGGCTCGACCGGCGGGACGCCTTGGATCTTTGGGTCGTGAGATCGCCGACTACAACGAGATCGCGCCCGAACATGACAGGGCGGTGGTCCGAATGGTCTACGAGCTCACCCGTCAGGCGATATTGATGTTCCAGATCAGTCCGATGATCCCCATCGATTACGGGGACGATTTCCGTTGGCTGTCCGCCGAGATCGGTTCGGACGGGATGAATCTGATAGCCGACAGCGTCCACTGGAACGGCGTGAGACGGTGGAACGACGATCCGGACGTGAGTCCGGAAGGCAGAGCGCCACGCACGTTCATGGGACGCATTGACGAACCGGGCGAACGACTCGAGGACGAATACACGGGCGACCTGGACCACAAGGAGACGACGGTCACCTATGAGACCGCGTTGAAGCATATCTGGCGCGAGGACAACATCGCGGGAGGCCGATGGGCCGACGATCGCGGTCCGTGGACATACAAGTGAGGATCGGTCATGGGAAAGAAGGAAGACCGGCAGCTCATCGGACTGCGCATGCGGGCTTCAGAGATCAAACGCAGACGGCACGAACTGGACGAGAGATACGGGCTGATCGATGGAATATGCCCCATCTGCGGCAAACTGATCCGCAAGCCCAAACGAGGACCGACCGCACGGTTCTGCAGCAGGTCGTGCCGAGCGGCGTATGCCCGGCGGAAACAGGACGCGATCGAATTTCAAAAAGAACAAGTCGGCGGAACTGGCCTTGGACCAGTTGAACAGGCAAGGCGGGGACTATCGGAAAAGGGCCGACGGGAAACGAGAATCCACCCTGAACGCGCACAAGGAAATCAAAAGCGCCAGGAAAACCAGTCGGTTCTCATGCATGTTCCAACTGAAAACCATTCTGAGCTACAAGCCGGAACTCATCGGACAGGCGACGGCGAACGGATACATCGCGAACCTCATGCGCGCTATTGACCAGTACGGCTCGCAGGGTGATGCGGAACGCCTGCTCAGGCATCTCGGATACACGGGGCCGATACCCACCGGAGACAAGTGAACAAACCATGTCAATGAACCTCACCAAACTCAGCAACGCCGAATACCCGCTCCGTGACGCGCGGGAGGCGATCGATGGCGACAACGCGTTGAACCCTCCGACCCAACGGCATACTATACGGCAACAGGCAACCCGCCAGGCTATTGGATCGGCAAAGGAGCCGAGCTCGTCGGCGGCAAGGTCGGCACCACGGCATCCAGCAAAACCGTGCGCGAGCTCATCAACGAACGACGCAACCCGTCCAACGGCCAATACCTCGGCGACGTGAAACTGGTCGAGGGAGACAACGGCGAAGCTCCGGTCGCCGGATTCGACTTGACCACACGACAGCCGAAAAGCATCAGCATCCTCTGGGCATTCGGCGATAAAGAGACCCGTGACGGAATCGACGAATGCATGCGCAGGGCCACGGAAATGACCATCGAATATTTCGAAAAGGAATACGCGACCACGCGCGCGGGCCAGGGCGGCGTCGCCAGCGTATCGGCCGACGGGGTGGCCGGCTTCGTGTTCGACCATTACGACAGTCGCGACGGCGACCCGCAGCCACACGAGCACGTCGTCCTCAGCAACCGCGTGCGCCGTTCGTCCGACAAGGTCTGGACCGCGTTGGACGGACGGAAGATCTACGCAAGCCTGGTCGAGATCAGCGAAGTGCATGAGAACCTGCTCCAGGACCTGCTCACAGAACGGTTCGGTTGGTCGTGGACCCTCAGACAGGACACCGGCACCAAAGCCGTGGTCAACGAGGTCGAGGGAGTGCCGCAGGAACTCATCGACGCCTTCAGCGGACGTCACGCGGAAATAGCCAAACTGGTCGAAGAGAAAATCAAAGAAGAGGAACGGCAGACAGGCAAGGAAGTCGGTCCGAAACGCAAGGCGCAAATCGATCTCGAAGTGTGGAGGAACACGCGCAAAGCCAAACCGGCAGTCCAACCATCCCTGCAAGCCAAACGCGAACACTGGTACCGCAAGCTCGGCGAAGTCGCACCGGATATCCAACTCGACCAGATGATGAAGGACGTGAACTCGCATAAAAGCAGTCTCATGCATGTGGACGCCGAATGCGAGGAAGACGTGGCCAGACTCCTGCTCGGCCAGCTCGCCGACCTCACCCAACTCGCCGGAGGCGGCGAGGAATACCTCGACCGGCAGGCCCAGGCCACAATCCAGGCCACGACCCACGCGCACACCACATGGACCCGCAGCAATGTGAGGGCCGAAGCCCAACGCCTGCTCCGAGGCGTGCGCATAGACCCCAAGCAGCGGATCATCGTCGCGAACAAGATCGCCGACAGGGCGCTCGGCCAATGCGTCAAACTCACACCCGACCGGTACAAGCTGCCGGAAGACATGATGGATGATCTGAGCCTCGCCACGCACCAGGCCGAAGCGTGTTCGACGACGCGGACCTCGACAAATACACGACCAAGGACGTGCTTCAGGCCGAACAGTACATGATCGAAGGATTCAACAAGACCGCCAATGTCGGCTACGCGCATGGCGAAGGCGAGAAATGGCTCGACCGGTGGAACGAAAGGAAACAAGCCCAAGGCGGCTATCCGCTGGCAGAGGACCAGAAAAAAGCGGCCGCGTACGCGTTGGAGAATCCACGACTGGTCAGCAGCATCATCGGACCGGCCGGCACGGGAAAAACCACGACCATGAAGGCCGTGGCCGAGGCATGGCAGGCTCGGTACGGCGCGGGAAGCGTCCTCGGCCTCGCTACCAGCCACAAGGCCGTGGAAGAACTACGCAACAGCATCGGCTGCGACAGCAAGACCATCGCCATGCTGATGGCCCTCAACGATCCCGAACGGATCAAAGCCGAGATCCAACAGGAAGGCAGACTCCAACAACAGTTGAGGAACGCGTCCAACCCGTTGGAACGACTGCTCGCCCGCATCAACATCACTGCCAACCATGTCACGGACTCGTCGAACACGATCAAACCCAACCAGCTGATCATCGTGGACGAGGCCGGCATGGTCGACAGCAGAAACCTGCAATGGATAACCAGGCTCGCAGAAATGCGTGGCGCGAAGGTCCTTCTCACCGGTGATCCGAAACAGCTCGACTCCGTATCCGGCGCGGGCGGCATGCTCGGCTACGCGGACCGGCATGACCAGTGCGCGAGACTGTCAAGCATATGGCGTTTCACCGCCAAAGCGGAGAAATGGGCCAACGATCCGGAAGGAGCCGCGTCCCGCCGCAGGTGGGAAGGTGAACCGGAAGCGACCCTACGGCTACGCGACGGCGGCGACCGGTTGGACGAAGCGAGCGTCAACCAGTGCCGGCAGCTCGTGGACGAATATCTGGCGCATGACCGCATCCACTGGGGCGAGGACGCGGACGTGGAGGAAGACGCGTACCAGATGTGCATCAAATGGCAGTCGATGGGCAAGTCGACATTGCTGATCGCCGGAACGAACGCGCAGGTACGCGACATCAACAAACGGTTCATCCTCGAACGGCGCGCGCAAGGCAAAAGCGAAAGCGACCCGGACAAACTGTTCCAACTGCGCGATGGGCTCGACGTGGGATCCGGAGACCAGATCGTCTGCCGAGACAACATGAAGGACATACACGGCCAGAACGGACGATCGCTCGAAAACGGCATGACGTTCAGGGTCATCTCCACCGGCAAGTCCGGCGCACGATGCGTGAACCTCTCCGATAACACCGTCTGGAACATTCCAAAGGAGGTCCTGCGGAAGGCTTGCGAGGCGGGCTACGCTGCCACCGTCCACCGCAGCCAGGGCATGACCGTGGACCGGTGCGCCGCCCTGTTTCCATCTGACTCGAACTCGGCGTGCAATCTGCAGTACGTGGCCGGCACGCGTGGCAAGGAGGAAAACCATTTCCTGTTCGGATGCAAAAGCGAAGAGGACCGTCATATCGACCACATGCTCACCGGCGCGGAAGAAGACCCGAGGAAAATCGCCATGAGCCGCATGCTCGACTCGCTATTGACCCACACGGAGACCATGACCGCGACCGAAACCATGGAACAGGAATACAAGGACCGGTACGATCTGAAACGGCTGCTCCGCGAACACGATTACGCGGCCGGCCTCATCGCCGGCCCCCACCTGCTCGCCATGCTCGGCAAGACGCATGACGCGAGGACCGTGGACAAGATCAAACGCAGTCCAAGCTTCGAATGGCTCCGTGGAGTCTGGTCCCGCGCCTACATGACCGACCCGAAGCGCGCCACCGCCATCATCAGACAAAGCCTTGAGAAGAAGCCACGCAGGCTCACGGCGGAGAAGGCCGAACATGCCGCCATCCACGCGGCACGCGGCATGATGCCCGCGGCCGGCACGGAAACAGGCGGCACGTTCACGCTCGACATGGACGCGCCATCCGACATGATCGAAACGGTCCGGCACATGATGGACGAGACCGGCATCCCATACCATGAGGAACCATCCCTGGACCCCGGCCGCAGCCGGTTCAGCATGGACGAGCGGTACACGCCGGCGGTCAAGGCCATGCTTGACGCGCATATACAGGCCCGGGACGATATCGACCAGTCCATGTTCCCCGAATGGGAAGCGTTGCGCAAAACCGCACGCGGGATCATCAACGACGATCCGGACCTGAAAAAGAAAAACCGGCCCGTGGAACCCGACTGGGCGGCGACCATAGCGGGACGATTGAACGCCAGCCTGTTGGACCGGGTCAACGGCAGCGTGCACGACGATTGGGTGGGTGGCATCCTGCCTCCCATACGCTCCCGCAAGCATGACGCGGCCCTCGACCTGGTGCGGCAGAACGAACGGCTCATCGAAACCAGGATCGACAGCCTCGAACAGGAGGCGCGCCGAACCAAGCAGGCATGGGTCGGCCAGGTACTCGCCGCGGCCGGGGACTCCGACAAGCGTCTCCTGCGCGACGTCGTCGTCTACCGCGCCATGTGGAGTGTGGAGGACGCCGACAATCCGCTAGGGGAGAGGCCTCCTGCGGAAAGCGGCAGACAGGAACAGCATTGGGCCAACCTCAACGGCCGCATCAACCACACCTTCACCACGGTCAAGACCACGAAAACGCAACGCATGCAGCATACCAGCCGATACAGGCCCAGCCGCACGTGGAACAGACGACACTGGAAACCGGTCACGAAAGGACAACGACATGGCATACACCATTCCAGGATTCCTCAAAACCCTCACAGAATGGCTTGTCTCAGTAAGCCGATGGTTCGATGGCTGGAACATCACAATACTGGTGCCGGCGCTCATCATCCTCACGGTGATCGCCGGCGTGACCGGCCGCGCGGCCACCGGGCCGAGACTCTGGATGCAACTCGTCTGGGGAACGGTGACCGTCATCCTCGGTCTGATCGAAGTCGCCATCATCTGGACCATCATCGCCCGTTACCTGCCGGTCGCGGACATGGGCACGCTCATCCAGAACATGCTACAACGCAAGCCGCTGCTCGTTACCGAGTAAGCGGAGGAACGGTCCCGCTCGAAGAGGCTGTGGGGTTGGAGGAACTCGGAGTGAAGGTTCCAACGCTCACGCTAACCATGGAATAACCTTATGTGTTGCAGCAATATGTGCTGCAACACATAAAAACAGTCCTGATTGAAGAATCAAACCAATCCACACGAATCAGGAAGAACTGTTCGCAGTTCCTCCAATCCAATAGGCGAATAGATTCATTAGACTTTCCCATCGAGTCCAAATCTGCCGGTCTGGATGATTCCGTTTTTCATAACCTCATACTGTTCCGCGAAGCATAGTAATAATGCATTGATATTTTGCGGCATGCGGAGTTCTTTTGGCTCACTTTCCTCGTCTTTGCTAAGAAGTGTGCCACTGTATCCCGCATCGCATTCTGGACGGTCGAGATGCACCGCCATCATCTGGACCATGGGACCGCCGTGCGGACTTTTCCAGTTCCTGCAAAAAGGCTTTCTCGACATGAACGATGATATCGGCTAACAGGGAAGTGCCGGTTGAGGCACTGCTAACCTCTCCCGTTCTTCACGGCGAGCAAGAAGTCTTTTGGGAGAGTCGAAACCGGCGGGGTGGTCTCATTTCCATCCCCCGACCAAGCATTGGGTCGGTGGATTGTCGTTTATGGGACTCCCTAGAATATAAACAATCTAAACATATATAAAACATTATATGCTTCTATAAAGCTCTATAAAACAGTATAGATGAATCATGCTTGAGTCTTTCCGACTTTTGTTGTACCATTTTCTGTACATGTAATTGTCGTTGAAGGAGGATGGCATGGTCACGGCGGTCGCGTACACCAATTTCCGCAAGGATCTGAAATCATATCTACGTCGCGTGAACGATGACGCGGATATGCTTCTGATCACCAACAAGGATCCGAGGGACAACGTGGTGGTGATGAGCGCCGACGATTACGATTCGCTTATGGAGACATTGCGCGTTTACCAGAATCCCGGATTGTTCGATAAAGTCCGCCGTGGCATGGCACAGGTACGCTCAGGTTCCACCGATTCACATGATCTGGTCGGAGAGTGATAATGCTGCGTTGGACTGATGACGCGTGGAACGATTACCTGTATTGGCAGGTTCAGGATAAGAAAACCCTCAAGCGGGTCAACGCGCTGATACGTGATGCGATGCGTTCTCCATTCGCGGGTCTCGGCAAGCCAGAGCCGCTCAAATGGGAACTGCAGGGTGCGTGGAGCCGCCGCATCGATTCCGCAAACCGCCTGGTATACATGATTGAGGACGGCGACTTGTGCATTCTGTCCGTCCGTGACCACTATTGAGAACGCGGTGGCTCTGGTCTCGGCAAGCTTGGCGTAAGACTCCGCTCGATAAGACTGTGGGGTTGGAGGAACTTGGCATGGAGGTTCCGACGCTCGTGTTGACCATGGACTGATCTTTTTATGCGTTGTGGCAGTGTAATCCACAACACATAAAAAGATCAGTCCACCATATGTTGTCCGCTTTTGCTTGACTTCCTAGTTTAATTGAGTTCGTGAGTTGCTATGCCGCAGATGTCTCATTATCCACTGATGGATCGGGCTCTGGTAAAGGATCGCTCTGCGTACTTTGGACGGCAAAATAAGAATCTCGCAGGTTTTCCAATTCTATAGGTGAATTGAAAAGAGCCTTTTCCATAAAACGACGAAGAGGAGCCGGATCCTTGAAGTCGGGGTCGAAAGTATTGTCAAGTACAAGAGCGTCTCGGAAATATTGGGCGTTGGACGCGAAAGGCTCATTGCCGATTATGAATCCAAGCTGTCTGAGGTACAGTATCGCGAATACAGCAGTCGTTCGAGTGTTTCCTTCACGGAATGGATGAATTTGCCATACTCCAGAAATGAATCCAAATGCAGAGGAAGCGATTTCATGCCTGCCGATTTGGGGATACTTGGCCTGTCGTCCTTTTTCTTGACCGAAATCATAATCCAGCATCTCTCCAATCAGATGGAAGGGAGCGTAAGAAACTGAATCTCCTTGAAGAACTGGCTCCTTTTTGGTCAGATTGACCTGCCTCCACTGTCCAACCCAATCATTTTTGAATACGCCGTCAAAAAGATGACGATGAATCTGCCTGAGCATCGGGGGAGCGAAGACGAATGATTCAGTCTGGAGGAGGGAACTGATTCTGGTGGATACGATGTCAGCTTCAAAATGCTCCGCCTCTTCACTATCCGCGGAATGGTATTCACGTAGACGATGCTCGACTTCGGCATAGGAGGCTTTTCCCGAAATCTGCTCCTTGGACTGTTCTATAGCGTAGTCTGACGGGGTAAGTCCGTCCGCGGCCTGCAGGCCAAAGCCAATGTCCCAAGCGTTGGAGCGAGTCGCCGGGGTTCCCTCATCGGTTGATACATAATATACGTCTTCAGGCAGCAAACCAGAGTCCTTTCATGCCAGGCAGGTGAAATCGTCTGTCGAACAATTCGAGTATATCCCCAGTATCTAGTGATTATTTGACCCTTCTTTGGTCCGATCATCCTGTTCAATGGCGTGGTAGATATCCACCGCCGTCATGCCCTTGAGCTGCCCGTGAGGAAATTCTCCCGCGAAACTGAGCAAGGACGTGAACGGGACGTCAAGGACGTCGCAAATCAGAATTGCCTCATCGATAGTCATCTTTCGCTCATGGGAGACAAGCCTGCGCAAACTGTGTATGGCAGGCCGCAATCGGGATGCCTGTCGTGGATCAAGGCCAGAAATCCATTTACATTGAGGTGTCTGTCCTTCAGGATCTTTCTCACATTGTCCATGGCTATGCAGGTGATCGAAAGAGAAGGTGGTGAAGAAGTGCGCATACGGTGATCTACTTCCTTTTCCTGTTCAGATCGTCGAACGACAATCCGATGCCATACTGCCGGTCCGGCACGAGACGCGCGTCGAACGTCTTGCCGGCCTTCGACTTCAGGCCGGACACCTTCGGACGTTTGCCCTCCAACGTGCGGCGGACCATGCTATCGGTCAGCTTCTTGCCGAACTTCTCCGCGAAGATCTTGTAGCCGCAACCCTCGCCGAGCTTCCAGGCACCGGCATCATCCTCACGCTCTTGTTCGACGAACACTGCCAGACGCTCCCGGTCTTGACCACGGGTTTGCCGCAACGCGGGCAGGGTCCGAACGACTCACGTTCGCCGGCCTGCTGCGCCAACTGTCGCAGGCTGTCCCGCTGGGTCATCTCCATAACACGGCCGGGCATCGCCGCGCAGGCCGTGCGGATCTCGGTCAGAAAGACCGTCTCGTCGCCCCTGCCATGTTCGATGTCGGCAAGGCTCTGCTCCCATTGCGCGGTGAGCTTCACATCCTTCAACTCGTCGATGGCGACGCCGACGAGCATCCGTCCGGCGGTGGTGCTGCGTATCTGCTTGCCCTTACGCTGCAGGTAGCCGCTTTTGACCAGGCTCTCGAGTATGCCGGCACGGGTCGCGGGCGTGCCGATGCCTCCCGAATGGCTCGTGTCGTCATCCAGGGCGGCTTTCAGATCGCTGTCCGCGACGAAACGGCTCGCATGCTCCATGGCGGACAGCAGTGTGGCCTCCGTGAACGGTTTCGGCGGCGCGGACACGCCCTCGGCGAGGAAGGTGAGCCGGACTGGGAGAGAGGTCCCTTCCCGAGGGAGTCCGGTATCCGATTCGCGGGCTTCTTCTCCGCGCCGTCCGTTTTCGACGTGTGCTCGATGGCGGTCCAACCCGCATCGACCGTCACATCGTTCGATGCGGACAGCGGAACCCGTTCCGTGGAACCATCGGCATGACGTTCATCCAATGCCGCATCGACTTCACCGTGTCGTGGACACGGTCCGTGGCGCAGGCGGCCCACATGCGCGTCAGGATCACGGTCATGACCTTGCGTTCCATGTCCGTCAGGTCATGCTGGAACACGTCGTATGTGAGACGCCGCGTCGGAAGGATTGCGGTATGACCTTGGACCTTGTCGTCCGCGACGCACCGCATCGGATCGAAGCCGCCGGCGGAATACAGGTCGTGGATCGCGTCGACGGGCTTCTGGTCCAGGAAACCCAACGCGTATTTCGGCTGCAGCAGTTCCTTCAACCCGTCCACGTCATCATGGGTGACGTATTTGGAATCGGTGCGGGGATAGGTCGCTACCTTCATCTCGTACAAGTGCTGCAGACAGTCCAGCGTCTGCTCGGCGGTCAGCCCGTGCCGGTCGCTCATGGCCTTCTGCAATCCGGTCAGGTCGAACAGGGTCGGCGGCTTCGCATGCTCGCGACGCCGTTTCACCTCCAGAACATCGACGGCCAGTCCCTTGGCGTCGGCCAGCACGCGGTCGGCCGACGCCCGGTCCTCGATCTTCCCGCTTTCAAGCGTCCACCCGTCCATCGGCACGATGAGTCGCCAGAACGGAGTCGGCTTGTGTGATTCGATGGCGAGATCACGTTGGACGACCATGTTCAGCGTGGGTGTGCGCACTCGTCCGAGCGACAGACTGCGATGCCAGGCGAGCGTATGGGCGCGTGACGCGTTCATGCCGACCAGCCAGTCGGCTTTCGCCCTGGCGTCCGCCGCGTCGGCCAGACCATCGTAATCGGATTCCGGACGCATCCTTTTCCACGCGTCGCGGATCGCCTGCTCGTCCAATGACGCGACCCACAGGCGCAGTGAAGGTTTGGAGACCTTCGAGGCCATGAGGATACGTCGGAATATGGCCTCGCCCTCACGGTCCGGATCGCACGCGTTGACCAGCTCGGTCACCTTGTCGGAACGAAGCAGTTCGGAGAGGGAACGGTATCGTTGCACCGCGCCCTTCGCACCGCTCAAACGCCAACGCCATGATTTCGGATCGATGGGAAGGGACTCCATCGTCCACTTACGCGCTGACCAAGGCATGTCCGTGTATTCCTCCGGATCCGACAATTCCACCAGATGGCCCTGCGCCCATGAGATGAGCGTCTCTCCGGCCGAAACATACCCATCGCCCTGTCTCACATCACCCAACGCCTGCGCGATGGCGAAAGCCACGGAACGTTTCTCAGCGATCACAAGACGCACTTCAATTCCTTCCCGATATCGAATGGTGCGTCCCTTCCACACGCATCCCAACCGATATCGGTTTTCATCCTCGAAAAATATCGGCGGCGAAAAACCGGGGCATGTGAACGGGAGGAAGACGGGATGGGCCCGTCGGAAAGGAAACCATCATGGTCGACGTAAGCCAACGGTCGGAACTGTCCCTCCTGGACCACGACGCTCTCGCACGCGCCGTCGGGAGCATCCTCGACCGGCATGAGGAGATCCAGGACTGGACCATCCTCTACACGCAACGGGAACTCGGCATGAGATATCCGGGCATCGACTTCTCCACCGCGTCCACACTCGCGAAGATCGCCACCGATCCCGGACTGTCCAAGGAATTCGACCAATCACTCACCGCCGACGCCATCGAACGCATGCGGGCCGTCCCACTGCCGGACCGTCCGGAACGACGGTCGGACGCTGGGCTTCCCATGCCGGATCCCGGCATCGACCCGAACTCCGGCAACGGTCCCATGGGTCCCGGAATCGGAATGTGACGGAAAGGAGACGAACATGGAAAACCCGACCTTGGAACGGATGGAAGCATGGCGCGACCAGGCGACCGAACGGTTATCGCTCTTCGCACGAAGCAACGCCATCGAAGAGCCGATCGGAATCGGCGAGGAATGCTATCAGCTCGGAGAGGACTGCTACAAGCCCGACAGGTACGACCAATTCCGCTGGGTCACCGAAGACCAGTTCGACTCGGTCCTCCCACCGGGAATCGAACACGACCGGTACATCGCCATGACGAACATGACCGGCTTCGACGACGAGATCAAGGAATGGTCCGCGAACTGGAACGACCCCGGATACTGGCATGATGCCGCGGCCGATGCCTTATGGTCCAGCAACGACGGCGCCTATTGGACCACCCGCGACGAAGACCCGTCGGACGCCGTCATGGCGCGCGCCACCGCCGCATCGCAGATCGCCCTTGAACTGGACGCGATAATCTCATCGAACGCACGCCGGAGAACATCGGACTGCTGCACGACATCGTCGATACCGTCCACGGCATGGACCCGGAAAGCGACCTCGGATACTATCGCGCCTACCCGTCCGAAACCGCCCGCGAAACCGTCGGAGAGCATCTCATCGATGGCGAGATCGCGGAGAAAACCATGTACGGCGGATGGAACCCCGACAGGGACCGGTATCTGAGGGTCAACAAGGACGGCGACTGGGTCGGCATGGACCAGACCACCGCGGACCGGCTCGTATGGGACAACCGTACGCCGATCCTGGAAAGCGTCGGCGCATACGCGGACGACATGCCGGCCGACCTCACTGACCGCGTCTGCGTAATGGACGAACGATCCTCCGCCGCACGCGTGAAAGCGCCGGACCCGTGGACCGGCGTCGACTTGGACGCCTTGTTCCAAGCCAGCGGGCCGACCATTCCCGATCCGGATCCCGGCATCGACCCGAACTCCGGCAACGGTCCCATGGGTCCCGGAATCGGAATGTGAGAACCAACCATGTCATCCATCGATATGGAACGGTTCCGCGAGGACATCAACCGGTATCGGAACAAAACCGGCATGCCTTGGGCCGCATTGGCCGAAAAAGCAGGCGTGAGCCCGGCGATGTTCACCCGCATCAAAAAGGCTCGGCCGTCACCCTCGAGGCATTCGCGCAACTGTGCTCCTCATTCCAACTCAATCCCATCGACTACATGCCGGAACTCCAAACAAAACCAACGAAGGAACAACCAATGGAAGACGTGAAAAGACTCAGCATCGACGGCAAGGACTTCACCATCGAGGACGTGGAACTGCGGTCTGGCCCGGCCTGGGCGAACGGTCCGAGACGCGCCGACGCGGAACTGCCCGACGGCAGGTCCTCGGCAGCATCGTGGCATCGGACGGCGAATGGCTCTGGCGTCTCGCCGGAGAGAAATGGAACCATACGGAACCGGCCGAAGGCCCCATCGCCGAATACATCGGCCATGAACCGAACCGCCTCTCGGCCATCAGAAGCCTATTGCAGGCCATCGAGGACCGGTATTCCGCCACAGCGGCCGACGACCCATGGGCATCCATGCCGGATGCTCACTCCACCACCACCATGCCGGATGCCGTCAGCCAGACCCAACCGGCACAGGTCGGGGATCCCTGGGCTTCGGCCTTCCCGGACGCGAACGCCCTGCCCGACCCGGATCCAGGCATCGACCAAGGCGCCATGCCAGCCACCGGACCCGGGATCGGAATGTGAAAGGAGACGGACATCATGCGTGACGACAAGACCGGAACGGACGAGGAACTGAACACACCCGACACGGCGAGAACCATTCCAACACGAAGGAGGAAGGAACCCGAGCCTCCGGCGACGGACGAGTGGCGTCCACCCGCATCGCTGAACCCCTGGGCGCGCGCGTTCGACGGCGACAGCCTGCCGGACGAACCGTACATGGGAAGCAACAAAAAACCGAAACAACTCTCCGACATGCTCCCGTACCCGAATCCGGCATCGGCCGACACGGCGGACGACAAGCCACGCCCCACATTGGAAGGCATGCGGTGAGCCGAATGGAAGGAACAGCCACAATGATCGACGAAAACACCAGCCGGCAGGTCGAAGAACTCTACCGCTCCGACGATTGGGCCGAACTGCGTTGGGCGCGCGAACATTCCACCCCACAGCAGATCGCACGGCATCTGCTCGACCCGCAATGGCGGAACCGCGACTACAACGCGTTGGACGAACTCGTGGAAATGACCCACGATGCGGACCTTTCCAGCCTCGACGAGGACGATCTGGAAACCCTCGCGGCCAGCGGACTGCCGGAACTCCGCCAGGCGGTCATCCGCTATGCCGGCACGCCGGCACGTCTGCTCGAGGACATGGCCCGCACCGAAAGCAACACGAGACTGCTGCAGATGCTCGTCGAATCAGGCAAACTCAGCCAGAACGCCATCGACTGTGCTGCTGGAACCAGACGGACAGCCGACTGGCGGCAAGCATGCTGCCGAAAGCCTCGGACGACCTGCTCCACCGTCTCAGCGGCCGCGACTGGTGGCCATCCAGGAAGAACGCCGTCGAATCCGGCAGGCTCGACCGCAAGGACCTGGACGACATGATCAAAACGGAGAACCACCCGGACGTGGTCTCCGCCCTGATCGGCACAGGCGAATTCGACATGGACAGCGAAGCCGAAGCCATCAGACGGGTCATCACCTCACCCGGGCTTCTCACGGCATACACCAATCCGATGAACCGCAGGTACAGCCTCGACCTGCCCCGGCGGGAAGTCGTCCGACAGGCCGCGAGAACCATGCTGGAGCACGCTCCCGTGGGAATGATCCTCAGCATGCCCGACGGCGATGATGAGAACTGGCGCACGCTCATCGACACGGCGGCGACGGAATACGCCGGGGAACTCGGCAAGGACATGCTTGGCCTCATCGCCCAGTCGGAAGGCAACACCCAGGCACGGACCATCCTCGCCGGACGGGGATTTCCGAAAGCCGCGGCATCCAACGCGGAACGGACCCTGGCGGCATCTCCCGGAGCGGACGGAACCTACGGGTTCAACCTGCGGCTGCTCGGACGCCTCAAGGACGACGTCGACTATTTCCTCGGCCCATCACATGCGGATAAATACCTATGGGCCGGCAGCGTGGACGCACAGATCGCGAAACTCCGCGAGATCGACGGGACAATCAGGCCGGAAGACCGTCCCGAATGGTTCACCACGGAGTGGATCGACCAGGCCGAACGGGAGATGAAAGCCCCGTCCGACAATACGGGAACAGCCCTTGACGCCGCATTGTCAGGCCAATACGCGGCGTTCGAGAATGCGGTCATCGGCTATATCGACGCGCACGACACGGACGCGGGAACCAGCGAGAACGGCGCGAGCCAGTTCGCCGGATACGAGGTGGCCGCACGCGACGCGAACGGAACGCCCATGGCCTACCGGCTCGACTGGTTCGACGATGAAGGCATGGTCCACGAGGGGCCGGAGGCCACGGAAACGGAACTCAGGAGTCTCCGCGAAGGCATCTTCGACAGTCCGGACTCATGGGACTCCTTCAACACGGCGACGGACACGCCCGATACGACCGCCGCCGATACTTCCGGAACGGCCGGCACGAAGCCCGGACATGAGACGGGCCACGGTCCGCAGATCGTCTTCACGTCACTGGCCGGCGGACATGGCATGCCGGAAGGAACGGTGGAACTGCTGTCCGACGACGCCGCCCGACAGGTCTCGGACATCCTCGACGCCGGAGGAACCAGTGGAGGACGGCCGGAACGGGCAGCCGGACAAGACCGGG
>ENA-OQIR01000502-OQIR01000502.1-human-gut-metagenome-genome-assembly--contig:-NODE-502-length-16816-cov-2.216969_pt1 | contig 16816 bp, 18 predicted proteins | sample MGYA00242580_ERZ504745 | MGnify/ENA primary metagenome ERZ504745 (study PRJEB26092, sample SAMD00036214) | human gut metagenome | host: Homo sapiens | study: EMG produced TPA metagenomics assembly of... | reverse complement strand
GGAAAAGCTGGGTGACATGGATGACATTGTGATTTGTGTACAGCCGTGACGGCATTGAAATTGTAGAGCACCCGGACATTGCGAGGTCACCGCTGGCCTGTATGAGGCGTGCCAGGAAGAGATCAAGAACCGCCGCGAGGAGTTTATGGAAGTTTACCGCAATGTTGCGCATCCCGATCCGCTTGACCGCGTGGCTGAGGCGTTTGAGGAGATTGCCAGCGGCATCAAGAGCTTGAGCGACCCGGATATGCTAGTGGAGATTGCTAAGAAGGCGGGGCTGACCGGAAAGGAACCGGAGCATAAGGAGCCGGTGGTTCTGGATGTAGTGAAGAAGGAGTGATTACGGGTGGCTAAAACCGTAAATTCGATTGCAGCATTACAGAAAGAAATGCAGCGGCGTATCAATATTGCACTAGAAGGTGAGGCCAAACAGGTTGTTGAGGACACCATCAAAAAGCATGTGCAAGATGATGTGCTTGGTGCTTATGAACCGGTAATGTATGAACGGCGCGGCAGCGGCGGTATTGATGATGAGACTAACATCAAAAGTACCGTGCGTGACCATGTTTTGACTGTTAAGGATGTTGCACCGTTGGAAGGACGCGTGTGCCTGGGTATACAGCCAGCCGAGCCAGCCAGACTGAATTCGCAAAATTGCTGGAAGGATATGGCAAAGGCATTGCTGACCCATGGGGATCCCGCTATACGAATTGGCGTAAGCCACGGCCGTTTGTTACAAATGCGAAAGAAGAAGTGGCACGGTCAAATAGCCGAGCAAATGCAAAAATAAAAAAAGCTATAAAGAAACAGTTTCCTGAATGATTTGTTTGGGCAGAGGCTTCGGCCTTTGTCTTGAGCAGTTAGCTATAAATAACTGTTGAAGAGAAAGGCCGAAGGCCATAGGAGGTATAGTATGGCAGAAGATTTAAGTATTAAGGTAAAGGTTGAACCGGATGTAAGCAATCTATCTAACAAATTGAAGACCGCTGGAAATGGAGTTGCACCTATCCCTGTTAAGGTCTCATTAGCAAACATTGGAGACATTAAGAATCAGATTGCGGCACTTGGCACGACTGTTGATGTTGGTGTAAATGTCAAACTAAATAATACTGTAGACCTCAATTCTATTGCATCGAACTTAGATGGTAAGGATATTGAGATTTCGTCAAAATTGAAGCTTGATGCATCAGATATTCAGAAAGAGCTTAACAGGATTGGGAAGACACTTAAACTGAATTTAAAGGTCAATGATGACAGCGGTCTAATTGACAAACTTGAAAAATCCTCGAATGCGGTACGTGAGTCTGCAAACAAAATCCAGCAGGCTATGAATATCAAGTTGAAAGATGGATTTAAGGTTACGGAAAAAAACTGTCACATCTTTGAGTTCTGGGCTTGAGAAAATCAGACTGAACATTGGGAAGATTAAGGATACCAGTGCAAAGAACCGGCTGCAGAAAGATTACGACGCCCTAAAATCGAATTTCAACACCATGCTTACCGGACGAGAGATTTCCGTTTTGGATTTTTCCGGTATTCAGAGCGGTCTTACGCGCTGACGGAGCAGTGTGGAGATGTGCTTCGGCTGAGAAAACGGTTTCGGATGAAGCTACTACGATGAAGAAGTCACTGGAGAATGCTCTATCCGGCATCAAAGACAAGTTTAGCCAGACGGATTACAAGGGTCTTGGCGGAGACGAAGCTATTAAAGCCATCAAACAGAAGTTCAATCAGCAGATTACTGCGGCTAATACTGCGATAGGCGAATATAATAACGATCCTACCGCGACAAAATATGAAGCAGCGAACAAAGCACTGCAAGCACTTGTATCTACGCAGAATGAGCTGAACAGCACAATTAACACAACTGTTGGCGAGAGCGATAAACTGCAGAAACGGTTTGAGGCTGTTGATAATACAGCAACAAGTATACAGACACGGTTTGCTGGGGTCGATTTCGGACGGTTCGCAGATGTGACATCCGTCAAAACGGCCAGTGAAGATTATACAAAAAAACTTGAAGCCGTTGATGCTACGCGGGCGGCGTTGAATAAGAATTTCTCGTCAGAAAATGTTGATGCGTATGATGCGGCTGTAAAAGCACTCGGCGATAGCCTGAACGACCTTGTACAAAAGCTGACGAAGGCGCGGTCTGCGCTATCTGGGTTTGATAATATTGAGCGCCGGTATAATACGGCCATGAAGAAGAATACCACAGCACAAAATGCTGGATATGCGAGCCTTATGAACCCGGAATCTTTGACAAATTTGGAGTCTGCTTGGGCAGCAGCGAAGAAGGCACGCGAAGCTTTTGAAGCTGATATGTCTACGTCTAACCTTAAGGCGTATGATGATGCGATGTACGAGCTGGATCAGAGCTTACAGGCATTTCGAGCGATATAAATAAAGCCAAAGGGAGTTCTGACAAAGCATTTGATGCGTTGCCTGGCAAGATTACAGCACTCGGCAAGCAGATGCAAACATTGCAAGAAAGCAACCCTGAGACTGATGAAGTTAAGGCCGTTTTGGCGATGTATGAAGCTGTATACAAGCGACTTGTGCAAATAAACGATGTTTCAAAAAATACTGGCGTGCGCAATTATGAAGAATTAAATAGTGCATTTAAAGATTTTGAGTATGTAGGCACGAGTGTTAATAGCACGATTAGTAGCTTGGACGATTTGATGAAAGCTCTAAGCGCTAATGCAAGAAATGCGACACATTCTGTCAGAGAATTTAATGCGGAAGCAAAAAAGACTCGTAACACCAACACATACGAAAAGAGTATGCAGAATACGATGTACACTGCGCAGCGGTACTTCAACAACAATAGCAAGATCTCTACGAATACTGAGGCGTATGCTCGGTTTGTTGACTTCTTCAACACTTACGATGAAAAGATCAAGAGCAAGATGTTTACGCAGGAAAACTCCAGCCAGATGTCTAAGGATTGGTCTGAACTGAAGAAGTATATTCAGGATGCCGGGTTAGAGACGGACAAGTTGAGCGTTAAGCTCAAAAAGCTGTTTGAGGTCAACATCAAGAGCCAGCTGGCAAATCAGGTGATCAATGCGTTCCAGCAGGGACTGCGTCAGGTGTATCAGAATGTTGTGGACATTGACAGCGCCATGACCGAGCTGAAGAAGGTTACGGATGAGACGAGCGGGGCATACAGTAAGTTCCTGAGTGAGGCCGGAGATAGAGCGAAGAATCTTGGTGTTAGCATTAGCGATGTTGTAAATGCTACAGCTGATTTTGCCCGACTGGGGTACAACCTGGAAGATGCGACGAAGATTTCCGATTCTGCTGTCATGTTCAAGCAGGTAGGCGACGGTGTGCAAAGCATGGATGATGCAACATCTGACATTATCTCTGCAATGAAAGCATTCAACATTGAAGCTGATAAATCCTTAACGATCACAGATCGCTATAATGAGGTGGGTAATAGCTTTAGTATAACTTCCGCAGGTGTGGCGGAGGCATTGAAGCGTTCGGCCTCGTCTTTGCACACTGCTGGCAACGACATTGACCAATCGATCGGTATGATTGTTGCTGCTAACGATGTTGTTCAGGATCCAGACTCCGTAGGCGCTGGGCTGCGTGTGATTGCATTGAGAATTCGTGGTGCCACGTCCGAGCTTGAATCAATGGGTGAGGAAACTGACACTGTGGTTAAGAGCACAGCCAAATTGCAGGCTGAAATCAAGGCCATATCTGGTGTGAATATTTTGGAAAGTGACAATGCTACGTTCAAATCTACATATCAGATCATGGACGAACTATCTGCTAAATGGTCACAGCTATCTGACATTCAAAAAGCCACTCTGACGGACAAAATCGCTGGCAAAAACCGCGCCAATATTTTCTCTAGTATGATGGAGAACTGGGAAGACGCCAAAAAGGCAATGGAAACTTCTAAAAATAGTGCAGGCAGTGCAAACCAAGGAGTTAGACACCTATCTTTCTAGTATCGAAGGCAAGCTGTCCAGATTCCAAGCCACCTTCCAGTCCTTCTCGTCTGATGTGCTTAATAGTGGAGTTGTTAAAGGTTTTATTGATATGGGAACGGCCGCGCTTGATTTCGCGGACGGATTAGTTAAAGCGGGAGATGCAATGCCGACGATTCTTACGGCGTTGTCTGCAGTTGCATCTATGACAAATACCAAGGCCGGTGTAAATATGCCACTTACGCAACGGGAATAGCTGCGTAGGATGCAACCTTGGTGTACAAAATACCCAAATTGCTGGGAAAGGCTAAGAGCCGTGTGACCAAAACAGGGGAGTAATCCCTTGTGACGGTGCCGAAAGGCTGAAGCAACAACACGGATGCGATATGCTGAGATAAAAGCTGTAGTCGCGTAAGTTGACATAAAATATTAAAGGCCGCTGGCCTGTGCGGTGCCAAAAACAGGGCGGTGATTGATTTTGAGGTGGAGGTGTGGTATGATAGATTCTGATAAGAGAAACATGATCGGATGGAGCGAAGAAGCCAAGGAAAATGCTAAATGGCAGAGGATCATATGGGAGAACTAACCGCAAAATATGGAAGCGGGTGGATCTTGGTTCTGAACCAAAAAGTCATTGCCTGGGCACCTTTTGTAACATGGATGCCTTTAGATAAGATGGGGAAATATGATGATTCAGTTTGTTGCGAATTGCATTGGTAAGCATAAGCGAAATTTCACGAAACAAGAAGGCTCAACGGGGAAATTTTCTGTTTTTAATGAACAAGCATCGTTTACAAAGAGGTATAATTGCTCCCATAAAGTTTTAAAAGTAATTGTAACCATCTCAGCAAACGGGAAAAGCAAACAGGTAGTTTCAATAATTGATACCGGGTGTACAAATACATCTATCCCGCACAGCGTTGTAGAATTTCTCGCCTTAACACCTAGTGGATACCAAAAAATGAGTGCAGTAACAAAAGTTATGTTTGCAATTTTTATATTTGCAGTATGATTATTGAGGACCAGATCCAAATTGACAATGCTGTGCTTATGGAACTACCTCAGCTGGAAAGCGAAAGCGAAACAGAAAACTCCTACTGCAAACGAAGAAATGATTCTTGGTATGGATATATTGTCTAAGTGTGATTTTGCAATTACAAACCAAAATGGCAACACAGAATTTTCCATGGCTTATCCCTCCAAGCGCAACCTTGATTTTACAAAAGAATAACCGTAGGGCGGCACCTACGGCGAAAAAACTACCCGCTGTCATAATGACGGCGGGCTTTAATATTTTATGTCAGCTTATGCGGCGGCAGTGCTAAGTCGCGCAAACAATGCTTAATCAGCAGCCGGAGACCCGTGCAGTTTACTGCACAGATGGAGGGTGTGACCTCTGGGGTTTTGGTTCATCGACTGTATGGGTAGCCCTATTCCACGCTTAGGCCGGATGAGAGGAAAGACAGTCAGAACATCGTGGGAAAGCCACGAGAAGGTTATAAAAATACGAGACCGTCCCACACGGAGCGGCCTTTTGTTGTTTTTGCACTTGACAGCAAGTTCAGTTGAACTTATAATAAGTAGTACAACAGGTTCAGTTGAACTTCTAAAAGGAGTGCTATTTATGGAAGAAATCAGTCTTGATGGGTTTTCGTTGGTTAATTTAACCGCCGCGTCTACATTACATCAGAAGCGACTTGTATTGGAATTGACACAACAGCAGGTTGCAGATCGCGCCGGGGTTGATATTCAACAATATCGCAAGTTTGAATCTGGGGCAAGAGATATTCGCAGAGCATCGTTTGATGTGGCCTGCAGGGTGATTCGGGCGCTTGAGATGGATGTTGGTAAATTCTTTGACGGAGAATACAGCCTTGGCGAAGAAATTTACAGCGAGAACGGTGAGTTAAAATACAAAAAGACAGGGCGTTCTACGAAAGACAATATTGACGGGTAATGTGTGGCTCCGCTGTGACAGGCGGGGCTTTTGTTGTTTGTGGGGCATTCAAATGAACACGAACAGTCTATTGCACACTTTGCATCGCCACACAGCACGCATACGCTTTTCGATTGGATAATGCATATAGGTCAGCATTTTTGTGTCGCACACGGGGCAGTTCTTGAATTCGGTTCGCGTTATCGCACCGGGGAAGTATGAGTTAAATGGGCGCGGCGGATGGTCTTTCCATGAGAATCCGACATCTAAGACATTGTGGTAATGGATTCCGGCGTAGTGTTGTTCTTGATGAGACATAGAGATACCTCACAAATCTTACCACTCGTACCCGCAGGAGTTGCAGTGGAACTGGTGCTTAACCTTCTGGGAGAAGATTCCAAACAGACCAACAGATGCCGCTTTTGAGAGACCGGAGATTTTGCGCGTGTTGGTGCTGCCACAGGTGGGCAGGTGACTTTGCGATACGGATTAGGTTCGCCGTAAACCTCTTCGCGGAGGGCGGCTATTTCCTCTTTTTTATGAGCATCTATATAGGCAACACGCTCTCTTAGAGCACGTTCGCGCTCGTTAAACTTGGTTTTACTGAAGCGTGGGTCGTTGAATACATACTTTTGGCGGATATATTCGGAGGTCATAAGACCCAACTTGTCTAATTCATCATGCGGTTCTTTGATTAAATATTTCTTCTGTTCATCACAAGACATCTTTTTTTAATCTGTCTTGAATTTCTCTAATTTCATCCTTAGATACGATAATAACATCTTCGTTGTTACATGATTCACAAATGGGGAAACGATCTTCTGTGGCAGCCCATTCACCGCAAACAGGACAAATATATCGTTTTCTCTCTGCCATAAGTTGCACCTCCAAATGTTCCAGATTATAACCTTTGCCTTTATTGTATCACACTACAGTAAAAAGGTAAACAAAAAGATACTTACTGCTTTTGGAACAACTGGAGACACAAAGAATTTTGGAAAGACCCAGTTTACCCTATTGGGGCAGACGGCAGACGACCTCAAGGAATTGAAAAAGTCAATGGAATCGCTCGGATATGGCAAATTGGATTTTACAAACTTGGGGACTTTTGGAAAAACTTCTTCTGGAAATATTACCGCATTCTTTAAGGCAATTATGCAGGGAAGTTCCGATACTGCAGCACAATTAAAAGTAGATACAGAATCAATACAGAAATATATTGACGAATATTCTTTGAATGGATTAGACGCAGCCAAAAAGAAATATGATGAGTTTATGTCCAATGCTTCTTCTCAAGCAAAACTTTATGTCCAGCAAACAGATGCTGCTGCGCTTTCTACTGACGCATTCGCTGAAAGTCAAACTCGTCTTGCTAAGATTTCCAATTCTGTAGTTGGTGGCCTAAAAGACATTGGTGCTGCAATCGCTTCTGCAGGATTGACCCTGATTGCTTCTGCTGCAATCAATTTTGTCGTAAAAACAATCTATGAAGAAGTCACCGCGATGGAGCGAATGCGTGATGCGGGCACAGAGGCCAGCAAAACGGTTGACAGCAATGCTCAGTCTATCAGTGATTATATTTCACAGATTTCCACGCTGAAAGAATCTCTTGACAGCGGTACGCTAAGCGAGAACGAGGCATACGATGCACGCAAACAGCTTCTCTCTATTCAGGATGGTATTATCGCCAAATATGGAGAAGAAGCTGCAGGCGTGGACCTGCTGAACGGCAGTTTACAAACACAGATTGATAAGCTGAACGAAATTGCAAACTCGGATATACGTGACTGGCTAAGCGACAATTCAGAGGCAATCGTAGACGCGCAAAATAAGATGTCTACGAATAAAGAGTACATGACACAGTACCTTGGAACACTTGATAACAGTGATATGGCCGAGGTAAATAAACTTGTAGACAAATATTCCTCTAAGGTCTATCGCTTGAAGACACCTCGGATGGTGTAGTGCTCAAGGTTACCGCCGATATGACGGACGCAAAAGAGGTTCTGGCAGATCTTAACAATGACATAAAAACTAGCGGAAATTTGAGCGAAAATACAGCTGCGATACTTGAGCATAGTGTTAAGTTGGCAAGTCAAAATGTTGAATCCGAACTGAATACATATCAAAGTTATGTTGATAAAGCTTCCGAGTACCAAATCCAGACCAACGATCATTATCGTAAGTTGTACGATGATTTGAAAGATGCCAGTAAAAAATACACGGAAGCCGTTGCAAAGAATGACGCAAACGCTATTGAGGATGCGCTAAAAACCAGTCGTTCAGCCATTGAGGCATTAAACGAAGACGCTTTTGACCAAGCGACACTAACCACGCTTGACAATAAATTTATTAAGCAATACATGCAGGCACAGGTTGACCAGCTTGAGGAGTCCACTAAGCTCAAAGCTGCGCAAATCGGCTTAAATGCTGCCATTAAGGATGGGTCGGCTGTGCTGACCGACTACCTTAATATCACCGAAGAAGATGCAAAAAGCACCATTGATACGATCAAGTCCAGCGTGCAGAGTCTTAACGGACTGGACGATCTTGATTTGTTTGATATTGGCAGCTTGGAGAATGCCGATACGGAAATTACTGCTTACACCAAAGAACAGGTACAGGCTTACGATAACATGAAGTCTGCCGCGGACAAACTTGGCATTTCCATGAGCGACCTGATCGACATTTTGGTCAAGGTTGGACTTGTCACTGGTGAGAGCATCAAGTACACGAACGAGTTCACCACCAATGCGCTTTCTGCGGCGACCAATGCGACGAAGGCGATCAGCCTTGTGACGGCGGCGATCCAGAGCCAGAGCACGACGGCGGGTGTTTCCAGCGATAGCTATTCCGAGCTGATAAAAGAGCAGGGCGAGTACGCTGCTGCGCTTGATTTTGAGAATGGCTATGTCAAGCTGAACACTGACATGGCTAAGAAAATCACACAGGCCAAGATTGACGATGCCGAGGCCAACATCAAACTAGCTTACAGCCAGAATCAGATGAAGTACAGCCAGGTCAAGGCTGACTTGGAAGCACTGAACACTGCGGTACAGCAGAATGGCGAGCTGGAAGGTGAGAATGCAGAGCAGGTTGAAAAGGCACGTGCTGAGCTGGAGGGCCAGAGCAAGCAGCTGCGCGAAAATTGCCGAAACCTGCAGATACAGTACAGCCTGCTTATGCAGAACAGCGGTGCGTATCAGGATTGGGTCAATGCGCAGAACGCCAGTGAAGCCGGAGATATGTATGATAGCATCATCAATGCTAAGAAGGCGATTGCGGAGGGCTTGAAGAACGGCAAAATTGGCACTGAAAAGTTCAACTGCTGTCGAACTGACGATCCCCGAGGATTATCAGGACGATATTGCCAAGTACATGAAGCGCCTGAATCGCTACTTTAAGCAGGCCAGTGATGGCAGTGCTGATGCAAGCGGGTTGAACAACTTCCTGAAAGACTCGATCAAGGCCGGTCTTATGAGCAAGGATGCCAAGGACCAGATTACGATTGCGGCCAATAAGACCACAAAGGACTTTGCGGATGCGCTTCATATTTCGATGGAGGATGTGCAGAGTATTTGGGGTGAGCTGCAGGAGTACGGCTGGGAGTTTGACTGGGGTAGCCTGCTGGGCAACCCGGTTGACAACCTGCGTATGCAGATAGATGACATTCAGGACCAGATGGACGCCTTGGGCGAGGACGCGGAGAACAATCCTGTTTGGCAGGCACTGAACGAGCAGTTGACCGACCTGCAGGAAAAGCTAAAAGAGACCTTTACCGGCATGGATTCCAGCGAGATCAATCAGACCATTGATGAGATTATTGAGGAGGCAAAGAAGGCTAACGGTCAGCTTACGGACAGCCAGGCGGATGCGTTGTATGAGATGGGTCGCGTGCAGAACATGTACGACCTTAAAGAGGCACAGGACAAGCTTACCGAGGCGCAGAAGGAGTACAACGCTGCCGTAAAGGAAAATGAGCAGTCTGATGGTGAATACAAAGACATGAGTGGTGTTGCCACAGAGCTTCAAAATGCGCAGGATCAGGTAACGAAGCTTACGCAGGCGAAGGAAAAACTTGGTGAGCCGACACCTATTGAGATCCAGACCTTTGCTGTGAAGTATGCCGCAGGTGAAATTGATGGTATTCAGCACGACGCGAAGGAAACCACAGAGATGCTGGCCAACATCGGCTGCTCGGTTGATACCACACAGGCACAGAGCGAGATCGAAACACAGAACCAGATGGCTGACGAGTTCAGAAACAAGTTTGACAATGTCCCGGTCACGCTTGATACCTCTACTTGCGAGACGAAAATCTCCACTGTAAGCAAGGCACTTGATGGGCTGAAGAAGGATATTCCTGTTACGCTGAATTTCGGCATTAAGGGGACACTGATCACCGGTATTGCGAATGGACTGAGTTACAGTAAGGGTGGTGGCAGCAGCAAGACGAAGGGCACGGGCCATGCTGCCGGTACTCCGAACGCGCCTGGCGGTAAGACGCTTGTTGGCGAAATTGGCAATGAGCTTGTTGTGAACCCTCACACCGGCAAATGGTACACTGTTGGCGATAATGGCGCTGAGTTCGTAAACCTGCCGCATGGTGCAATCGTGTTTAACCACGAGAAAACGCAGCGGCTACTGAAGAACGGTTTTGTCGGTGGCTATGGTGATGCGCTTGTAAGCGGCACTGCTATGGATGTAGGAAGCCCGGGCGTGGTTCGTTTGTTGGCACAGCCGGAAACAACTATATGCCAGGCAAGAATCCGCTGGTGAAGAACACCTACAAGGCTACCAAAGCCAGCACTAAGGCAACTAAGGATAACTCCAAGGCCCTTGAAGAAAATAAAAAGGCACTTGAGAAGCAGAAAACCGCGCTGGAAAAGCAGAAAACCGCCCTTGAGAAAGAGTCCAACAAGCTGAAAATCTATGGTCAGGCTGCCATTGACGAGATTGAAAAACGCGAAAAGGCACTGAACAAGGAGAAAGAGGCGCAGGACAAGGCGTTTGAGGCTGAAATCGATCATCTGAACGAGATCAAGGATGCCAAGGATAAGGAGCTGGACGCTGAAACCAAGCGCATCAAGAAGAAAAGATGCCAAGGATAAAGCATGGGAGAAAGAGAAAAAGCAGCTTGAGGAGAAAAAGGAAGCACTGCAGGATGCCAACGATGAGGAAGACCGTGCTATAAAGCTGGCCGAGCTGAAAGACGCTTTGGCTAAGGCGCAGGCCAATCGCACCGTGCGTATCTACAACCGAAACCAGGGCTTTATCTGGGCTGCTGACCAGGAGGCAGTGAACGACGCACAGACCGCACTGGATGACCAGATGCGAGACTGGAACGCGATGATGTTATCAAAGCTGTTGAGAATGAGATTGATGCAATCGACAAGCTGAAAGATGCCTACGACGAGGAAACCGATAACCGCCTTGACGACATTGATAAAGAAAAGGAAGCCTTTGATGAAAAAATCGAGGCTGAGATCGATGACATCAATAAGCGTAAGGATGCCTATGACAAGGCCATTGAGGACGAGATCGAGAAGCTGGACGAGGTCAAGGAAAAGTGGAACGAGGCCATGAGCCTGATTGGAACAAGCTGGGAGGATTATCAGCTCCAGTTGGCGGCAGCGGCACACTTTACTGATATGAGTCTGGACGGCATGAGCGGTGAGATTTCCGGCTACAAGGATGACGTTCTTGCCAACATGAAGGAAATAGGCGGTGTTACTGACCAGATTGACGCGATTACAGAGTCCATTGAAAAGTTAGAAGAAGCTATCAGTAATGCGAAGGATGCCGCGAGTGGTGGCGGCGGCGGCAGTAGTGGCACTACGGACTACAGTAGCTTGTTCCCGACTGGGGATGGTTCTGATGTAGATACCGGCAATGACGATTCCAGTTCTGATGGCATTGTAAGTAAACTTGAAAACCAGCGCAATGCAGTTGAAAATTTACGTGCAGCAGTTGAATCTGCATCGGCTCAGAATAAAGAGTACACAAAGACAGAGCAAGAACTTTCCAAAACACTAGAGGACGGAAATCTTGTCGGTGCGCAGCGTGCCGGAATTATGCAGGAGTATACTGCTGCACAAGGTAATACACGTCAAAGCTTCGATTTGCTGATTCAAAAATCGAAAGAATATACACAAGCAATCATCGACGAGAAAGATATTTCTCAAGGTGCCAGAGATGCCGAAGTAGCTAGTCTCGCATATTTGCTTGAGCGACATGTCGGTACGTCAGACACGATTACGCAGATTTTGTCTGACTATGCAACTGCGCTTACAGAAAACACAAGTATCACAGGTGAGCAGTATCAAAATTCGATTGATATGTTGCTTGGAGTTTCCGACCAGGCACAGTTAAGCGGAGATCAGATGCAGACTGTGCTGGAAGCAACAACCTATGCGGTTGCAAGTAGCACACAAATGGATAACGAGCAGCGCCAAGCTCAAATGGATAGTCTTATTGCACTGGCGCAGCAGCATGGTGCCAGTACAGAAGAAATTATTGGGTATCTTGTAAATGCTGACATCAAGATGGAAGAATCTGGTGTTAAAACTAAAGATGCGCATGAAAAAATTTCTGCCGCTGTAAAAGATGCCTGCAAGTCACTTTGTCTTGATTATAACACTGTAATTCAAAAAGTTGATGAGGCCATTGCCGCTTATAAGCGTGAACAGGAAGAGATTTCAAAGCTTGTTCAGGCGCGAAAACAGGCCAGTGTTATTGCTAACGGATTTAGTGTAAATGGCGGCGGTGGAAGTCTTGCCACACAGAGGGTTGCACGTTATGCCACCGGTGTTCTGAACACTGCAACCACCCACATTGCTATCACTGACGAGAAAGGCCCCGAGATCAAGATGCGCAAGCCGAGTTTCGGCCAGTACAGCTTGATTGAGAAGGGTAGCAGCGTTATCCCGGCACAGCCGAGTGCAAACCTGTGGAAGTTTGGTCTTGACCCGGAGAGCTTTATTGCATCGCATATGAACCAGCGGAGTATCAAGAGTGTTGAGATCACGCAGCCGAATATGAGCAGTACCCCGGTGGTTAATGTGGGTGATATCCAAATGTACGGTGTGAACGACCCGGACAGCTTTGCGCGTGTGCTGCATGACAGAGTTGGTGGTATCTTTGCCCAGGAGTTCAGTAAGAGATAAGTTTTAAGGATTGATTTGTAGTGGAGTGCGGACGGTGCATTTGTGCCGTCTGCGGGTGAGTGGTGGGCGGTTTTTCTATTTTGTAAAGGAGGTGGCATCTGTTGAACAAAGAAGTTGTTGATGCCATTAAGGAGTTGGCTGTACAGATCCATAAAGGCTGTGAGCGGTTAATCAATAAGGCAAGCTATGACCGGACTTCGATCGGGCAGGTGACGGCTGTGAATGATGGCGGCATGTATACAGTGGCTGCTTTTGGTGGTACATACACATTGCCGTATAAACAAAGTTTGGCGGTTGGAACGGTTATCCGTGTGAAGGTGCCGCAGAACAACTGGAAAGACATTTACATCGAATCGACGGAGTAAAAAATGCGCAGCTGTGATGAACACGGCCGCGCAGGGATTGACAATATATCCCTTCATTGCTATAATAAAAATGAGCTAAGGAGCCGAACATAGACGGTCAACCTCAGTTCAGTATGTACATAATGGCAAAACCATCATAGCACAAGACCGTTCTGTGGTTCGGACAGGGCTGTCTTACCTATAAGATATTATCTGTGATGTGTTGACATTTAGCGGCACATCGCATATAATATAGATGAGCCAAAAACTCATAGCGTTTCACAATGTGCGCCATTAACATTGTTTATGCAAGCACGTTTCGCAATGTACGGCGCAGAAACATTGCCAACACAAATACGCTTCACGATGTGCGGCACAGAAACATCGCTTAACAATCCCTCGGCTGGTTTAGTCGGGGGGTATTTTTCTTTAGGATGTGTAAGAAGTGATTGAAAAAGGGCTGTATTATGTCAATGATGATTTTAAGACTTTGATAAAATCTGTTGGCGGAGAATGGAATGATACAAAACGCCGTCCAATAGTGTGTCTGATAGAATCAAGCGAACAAAATGGTTTATTTTGGGCTATTCCGATGGGGAAGTTGAACCATAGGGACACTAAACAAGTAGAACGGCTTAATAAATATCTAAATTTCCCGTCACGAGATATTAGGTCTTGTTATTATCATATTGGTCGCACAACAACAAAGTCTATATTTTTTATAAGTGATGCGGTTCCAATCACAGATAAATATATAGAAACCATACATGTTGATGCTTGTAATAATCACTATATTATTTAGAATCCAAAACTTATTGCAGAACTTGAGAGAAAATTGTATAGGATTTTGTCGATAGAAAATTCAAAACAAGACAGCTTTAGACAGCACATCACATCCATAAAGAAAGTATTGATAAAAGAATTAAATAACGATTGAATTCAATCTACACCGCTCAATGGTCGTTTTGACTGCTGGGCGGCTTTTTGTTTTGTTAAAAAGGGGAGTGATGAGAGTGGCACAGCCGGTGCTTTATATTATCCCATCGTTTGACGCCGCTGTTGGCGCAAACATCAACTTTGCTTATGAAGGTGAACAGGTCTTTGCAAACGAGCTGGTCATCTATGATAATGAAACGGGCAGTCAGGTCTACAGCAAGAAAACGGAATGGATGCGTACCTATCATGTCATCAATGGTGGGGTCTTACAGAATGGTAAATACTACTATTGTGAAATCCGCGTGTTCAACAAAGAGGGTACGGCCAGTGATTGGTCGAGCCAAAAGAGCTTCCGATGCTTTACAACGCCGCAGTTCGGCTTTAGCAATATGCTGACGGACCAGATCGTGCAGAATAGCGAGATAACTGTCAGACTGAACTATAGTCAGGCAGAAAACGAACCGCTGAACACCTATACCGTCGGGTTATACAATGCTAACCGTGTGCTGATCACCAAGAGTGGAACGCTGTACGGTGTGAACACGCTGGAGTATACGGTAAAAAATCTGGAGGACGGCACAAAGTATTACCTGCGTGCAACGGGCGAAACCCTGAACGGTATGGCGGCTGACACGGGATATGTACCATTTAGCGTCAAGTTTATCACGCCAACCTACTGGACCTATGTTGACCTGTCTGACAACAACGACGGCACGGTGCGCATCAGCTGCAATATCCGAACGGTGACTGGCCGTTATGAAGGTGGCGATGAACCGGTCTACATCCATGACCGGCACATGATCGACATGCGCAGCCCGGGTCAGCGCGTTATTTTTGACGACGGCTTTACAGTGCAGGGAGATTTTACGATCAAACTTTTGGGGTATGGTTTACAGAGGGCGAACGCATCATGGAACTGATTGACAAGTCCGGCAATGTTCTGACCCTGATATATCGCGAGGGCTGGTTTATGAAAAGCTCTGTGATGGCGGGAGATGCTGAAGCAGATGACGATATGTTAGGCGTCAGGGTTAAGTATCTGGAGGTACAATGCATGAGTGCCAGCGGCAGTTTGACCTATTCGATCCACAGTGGAGCTATGCCGACGCTTGGAGACGGCGAGGAATATCTGATCCAGCTGCGACGCATTGGCGAGGTGTGCGAGGTCAGAGCTGTTGCCCGCAGTATTGAGGCCATGATCACGGACCAGAACGCATAAGGAGGGAAGGACTATGTTTTTTTGTGGAACCTGCGTAGCCGGATACAAGCATAGTGCAGACAACACCTATGTGATCACGGACAACGCTAACAGTTTAGTTATTGAGAACGGCGTATTTGATCACCTGTATGTTACACGCAGCGTGGAAGATCAGGGAGAAGATTTCCCGAGCTGGGACTATGACACGATCATGAGTGCAGACCTGGACGGCAGCCTGCGCGGCGGTAACATCAGTTACATGATCCGGCAGATCAGCTCCATCCGCATCAAGCGGCGCAGAACCGGCAGTTATAATTGGGTGACGCTGTTTGATGTGCCTGTGCATGAGGCGAAAGATCTGGAATTTGAACGCTATGATCGCTATGCGGCCAATGGTGTGGGGTATGAATATGCACTGGTACCTGTTGTAGACAACAAAGAAGGTTACGTCAACAAAAATGGCATTACGCCGCACTTTGTCGGCTGTTTCCTGTTTGAAAAAGAAGTTGGCTACAGCAGTGATCTGGAATTGGAAAAGGGAACTATCACACGGAATGGGCAGAGCAATACTGTTGTGCCATTGAGTGGCAAGTACCCTGTTGTCATTCGCAACGGTGATGCTGACTATGACAGCGGTCAGTTTAAGATGATGTTCCTGCCGAGGGGGTCTGACGGCGAGTACATGACAGAGGGCGCGTATGAATATCGTGAGGAAATCAAGATTTTTTGAACAATGGACGTCCTAAGATTATGAAATTGACAGATGGCCGCGTTGGATGGTGAGTATCACCAATGGTGTCACGGAGGACAACGACACGATTGAAGGCTATGTACATCACAGCTTTGACTGGGTAGAGATTGGTGACCCGGAGAATTCCCGCGATCTGTATGACAACAACTTTATTGACTGTGATGTGGAGGGGTGATCATGTACGATGTACAGCAATCTGACATAAAGCTACTCCAGCAGAGAGTTAAGACAGTCTATACGAAGATTCAACTGCTGAACGCGAAATTCATGGTCATTGATGAAATTCAGGGCGTGTTTTTGGATGGCAGCATTTCTACCGATGCAGGCAGTGATGTGCGCAACACCTTTGATGCCACGATTCTAGTAAAAGACAAAAGCTACATCACGGCAGAGACGTCGAGAATCTGGATCGACAAGCATGTGCGGGTGTTTGTGGGGTTTTTGAACCAGAGGACAGGGGAGGTTGTGTGGTATTCAAAGGGTGTCTACAATTTCAATGATAATTCCTTTACCTATGACGCAACCACGAGAATATTGA
>ENA-OQIR01000501-OQIR01000501.1-human-gut-metagenome-genome-assembly--contig:-NODE-501-length-16819-cov-2.766116_pt1 | contig 16819 bp, 20 predicted proteins | sample MGYA00242580_ERZ504745 | MGnify/ENA primary metagenome ERZ504745 (study PRJEB26092, sample SAMD00036214) | human gut metagenome | host: Homo sapiens | study: EMG produced TPA metagenomics assembly of... | reverse complement strand
ATCGTTCCGGACTTCCAGAGAGAGGTCTGCAATGTTTTGACATACAGAAGGCTCGCCGCAAGTGTGATAACCAGCAGGGGGAGCGCAGTCGGGCTGTTGAAACAATAGCAAAGCAGTCCGCCGCCAAGGCAAAGCCCGAGCAGCAGCGGCACTGCCCATGCCGCAAGCCTTGCGGGCGGCTGCTTCAAATAAGAGCGCACCGGAAAATACGCGAGCAGCAGACCCGGAAAGACCACGGTGAGCTCCAAAATCGGGCGCAGGAGGTCCTTCAACCCACACGCCCCCTTTGCAATAGAAACTCCATAAATGCCTGCCGGGCTGCCTTTAAAAGCTCCTGACTGACATAGATGCGGCTGCCGTCCGTCATACAAAAGGCGGCATCCTGAAAATCGGCAGCGTTCTCCATATTGACGATTGCACCGCGACCGCAGACGAAAAACCGAGGGTCTTTTTTGAGCGGCTCTGTGAACGCCTTGAAGCTCTGGCGCGTGGCAAGCGTTTTGCCGGCGGTGGTGCGGATGCTGATCATGTGGGCAAAATGCTCGGCGGAAACGATATCCCGGTAGCACAAACGGATGTCACTGCCATCGACCTTCACCGTCAGAATCGGCTCGGGGCGCGGAAGCTTTGAGAGCATCTCATCCAGCAGGGCAGAAAGCTCGGCTTCGGAAAAGGGCTTGACCAGATAATGAAGCGCCCGCACCTGAAAGCCCTCCAGCGCATGGTCTGTCGAGGTCGTGGTAAAAACCAGAAGGCAGTCTGCATCGGTTTTTCGCAGCTCCTTTGCCGCCTCCATGCCGCTTAAGCCTTCCATGTAAATGTCCAGAAATGCGGCGGAAAAACGCTGCTCGTTTTCTGCCGCCAGAAAAGCCTCTCCGCTGTCAAATTCCAGAAGCTCCGCCTCTGTGCCGCGCGCGCGCAGCTGCCGCACCAGGCGCTCTTTCAGTTGCGCGCGCTCCGCATCGAGGTCATCGACAATTGCAATTCTCATGCTATACCGGAAAGCTGCTTACAAACAGCTTCCAACCTCCTCTATAGAATCTTTCATCCTGATTATAGCACAGTTGCCCGGTTCTGTCGCAGCAGAAACCGGGATTTCGTGCCGGAAACCGGGCTTTCGTGCCAAATGCCTTGAAAAGGCTGCGCCTGCCCGTATACTGAAGACAGAAACCCCCAACGACGGCAGAAGGAAAGGAGGGGTGTTGTGCATCGAATCGCCGTGCTGACAAACAGCATGGCGCAGGAAGCCTTTTTAGCAGAGCAGCTCCTACGGTTCTGCGCCGAGCATTGTTTGTTTCCCCAAATGGATTGTTACCGCGATCAGGAAAGCTTTTTTGAAGCCGCACACAACGAGCCGCTGACCAATGCCTTGATTGCCCTGCCGGGTGTCGATGGCTTGAACGCGGTAGAGCATCTGCGCACACTTTGTCCCCAAACGCGCATCATCTGGTGCAGTGACCTGAATTTTTCGCTCCACGCCTTCCGGCTGCGCGCAGACTACTTTCTGCTCGAGCCGGTGACCGAAGACGCTTTACGGCAGGGCTTTTGCAGCTGGCTGGACAAGAAAGCGCCGCTCCGGTCTGACCGCAACGAACACAACAAGGAGAACGGTTTATGAAAAGAGAAATATCATCCATTCTGCGTTAAGCCTGTCCCTGACAGCTGCCCTGTGCCTTTCCATGGCTGCCTGCGGCGGAACGCAGCCCCCTGCGGACAGCAGCGCCGCTTCGGCAGCTCCCGCACAGCCTGCTGCGGTACAGCCCGCGGCGGAGGAACCCACCTCTACGGCACTGCCCGTGAAAGCCCTGCACCCCAAGCAGGTAGATGAGAACCCCTACATGGCAAAGAGCGATGCCAACATCCACCATGACGGCTACAATACTGACTCGACGGATGAGATCCTGCCGCTGGGCATCTACCCCGAGATCAACGTTTCCTACGAGAAAACGAATGCAAATGCTTCTCCCGCCATCTACTTTGACAACTACGGTCATGCCGTTGTGCCGCTGCTTGGCGGCATCGCCATCCGGGATCTGAACGCCGAAGAAACAAAGACGCTCGGCTATTTCTCCCCGAAGAAGCATGACGGCGGCGGTTACGTTATCCAAAGCTCCTATACCTTCTTAGATGCGTCCAACCGCATCGTCTGCCCCACGAGCAACAATCATGTGCTGATGCTCCGCGCAACAGACGAAAGCGGCAACGTGCTGCCCGAATTTGAAAAGGTGCTGGACATCGACATCAAGGCTGCAGCCGAAGCTGCACTTGGCAAGGAGCTGACCCAGAATCTTCTGTCCGTGGTTTTTGACTACGATGGAACCTCTGGTTTGCAACGGGCGGCTTCCGCATTTATCCGCAGCGCCAGCAACAGGGCGTTATCGCTATATTGCCCATTCCGCCATTGATGCAATTTTGAACGGAGAGCAGGCCGACCTTTCCAAGGCGGTCTTTGTCCACGAACTGACCCCCGGCGAGGGTGCAGAAAACGGCATCGCCGCCTCCAAGGATGGCGCGGTCATCCTGACCAACCAGAACTGCTACCTTCTGCGCGCAGAGGACGGCGTAAACGTTGTGTGGTGCACGCCGTACAAGAGCGCAGGCGCAAAGGTGAGCGGCGAAGGCGACAAGACCACCGGCGGCGGTCTTGCATGGGGCGGCGGCTGCTCTCCCACCCTGACGCCGAACCTTGTGCTGTTCACCGACAATCAGGACCCGTGAACCTTCTTGCGCTCGATATGAAGACCGGCGAGGTGGTGGCAAGCACCCCGGTGCTGGATGATCTGCCCGAGGGCTATCAGGTAGCCGTTGAGAACTCTGCCATCGTCTATGATGACGGCGAAGGCACCGTAAGCACCATCGTCTGCAACTGGTTCGGCGCGGGCAACGCAGGTCTGGCAGACCCCAACAACGACTCCTCCATCCAGAGCTACGCCAACATCTATGACATGAACTGGCTGACAAAGGGCAACTGCATGATTGCGCCCGGCATCGAGCGCGTGGACACCGTGAAAACCGATAGCGGCTATGAGATGAAGAGCATCTGGTCTCGAAATGACTTGAGCGATACCTCGATTTTCAAGCTCTCCACCGCCACCGGCTATCTGTACGGCTATGTGCAGGATGTGACCACCGGGATGTGGCAGTACATCGTGCTGGACTTTGAGACCGGCGAGACCGTTTTCACGATGGATGTTTCCAATAAATACGGTTACAACAACATGGCTATCGGTATGTATGCCGGAAACAGCGGCAACGCGCTCTACTGCCCGACGGGCTATCTGGAGCTGCTGCGCCTGCAGGACCGCTTTGTTTATCTGCCCGAAATGCCCTACCGCAAGGTCGATCTTGACAAGGCTGCACGGAACGTGCTGACGCAGGCACAGTTTGAACAGGACGGCGGCGAAGGCACTGTTGCAAGCTGGCGCAATACCGCGACAGTCGAAAACGTCCACCCCAACACCACCGTCGCCTTCCGCATGAACGACCTGTCCGGCAGCACCTCCGCGCTGACCCTCTACGCCTACGGCGCAGACGGCAAGCTGGCAAAGGTCGAGCCTGCGCTGTGGACGATCACGGACGAGGACGGCAAGACCGTAACAGAGCTTACCGCCGGCACGCTGTACGAGCTGCGCGTGACCGTTGCCGACGGCGGCGCGCTCGATCAGAGCGAGGAGGAAAAGGAGATCAGGCTCTCCGTTGTACTCGGAAAATAAACATAAAACGCCCGCCCACCGTGTCCAAATCTCCACGGTGAGCGGGCGTTCCGCTTCCTTTTGAAGGCAGACCGCAAAGCCTATCAAGATCAAAAGCAGGTTCAAAAGCTGGGAAACCAGCGTGGCGATGGCAGCACCGGTAACGCCCATAGCGGGGGCACCCAGCTTTCCGAAGATGAGCAGATAGTTCAGCCCGGTGTTCGCCGCTACCGCGCCAAAACTTGCCCAAAAGGGGACAGCGGCGTGTTCCTTGCAGCGCAGCCATGCGGACAGGACGGTGCTGACCGCCATGGCAGATAAGAGAACGCCACGATGCGGAAGTACCCCGCCCCCACACGGAGGATGGCGTCATCTGCCGTATAAAGTCCCAAGACCTGCGCCGGACATCACGGAGAAAATAAGAGTGAAGTTACTGCACAGTCCCACGCTGCAATACCGCTTCGCCCAGCTGCCCAATCATGATCTGATCCACGATAGAAAAGGAGGCTTGTAGCATTCCCTGTAAGGTGACCGGAATGGCGATTTTGCAAAGGGTCCTCATAAAGTCTGACATGGCAGCCTCCTTGTGCTTTCCCGTTCCACCAGCTCCACCGGCAGAACGATGCCGGCATCGCAGGGGGTGCCGTCCCGCAGCTTCAAGGCGGCGGATGGCAGTCCTTGCCCAGAGCGCCGCATCCTGATGAATGGTGGTCAGAGCGGGAACGCTTTCCCGGCTTGCCAGTGTATCATCAAAGCCAATGATCTGCACATCCTCCGGGACGCGGATGCCCTATCCCTGCAAAAATCGCATAAATTCCAGCGCATAGTGGTCGGACACCGCAAATACCGCCGTGATTTTTTCAGAAAAAAGGCGGGGAAGGTTCTCACTGTAAAACGCCATTCTCTCCCTTGCCGCAGCAGGGACCTGCCAGAATAAAGTTTCTCCCGGCGCAAAGGCGCTGCGGAAACCGTCTATCCGCTCCTTGTCCATTATACCGTTTTTTATCAGTACATTCCACTGCTTTATGCAGTCACATGGGTGGCATTCTCTTTCACCGAATTGATCGTATCCATCAGCTCACTGCCTGTTTTGCCATCAAACAGGCGGGTAAACAGAATGGGCTGGTCAAAGGGTGGTTTCATCAGAACCGCCTTGCTTTCCACATAACCGTTCTGCTCGATGTAATGAATAACCTTCTGCACAAACGCGATCTGCTTTGCATTCAGCGATTCGTCGTTGATGAACTTGGAAAATGCCTGCATGGCAGCATCGTGGTCGAGCTTTGCCACCTTGCGCACCAGCAGACCAAAGGGCGTATCCCGAAACTCCCGTGCATAGTCCTCTTTGCTGCCCAGCTCACAGGTGAAGATATGTTCCAGCTCGGTATAGTCACCCCGGGAAAGCGGAATGTTCTGAGTCAGCTTGTGGATGGCCAGCGTATCGCTGCGGTGCTCCATGATGTAGCGGTTCACACGTTCCCGGTACTCGCCAAAATCGTAGCCGGAATCCAGCGTTTTGCCCTCGGTCTGTTCCAGTACCGGGTCGGCAAGGGCCGTGTAGACAGGCTTTTGCCCTTCTACACCGTCCACCAGAAACTTGATAAGCTCCCGCAGTTCCTGCCGCATTTCCTCAAAGCGAAGAAGGTCATGCGAGGTCAAAAATTCGTCTGTCTGCACCTCCCGGATGAGGGCAGCTTTGCCTGCACCTGCGGGATGGTAGCCTTCCCTTCCAGCATTGCCGCTGTATTGCGCAGCTGTTTCTGGGCGCGGCTCAGCCCGGCAGACCCTCCAGCTCACAGAGCAGCAAGCATACACAAAGTTATCGAACCGCTTGGCGGCTTCATCTTTGTCGTCCAGCGAGATGAGCGGTGCAACCTCTTTCATCAAGGTGCCTTTGTCCGTTTCGGTCAGGCTGACAAAGGCTTCCGGCTTTTGATAGTGTTCCACGGCCTGTCGGTGCAGCCGCACGGATACCAGCTCCGGGTTCAGCGCTCCTACTTCGGCACGGCAGGTCTCCGTTAAGATCTTGCGCCAGTTCTGGTATTTTTCGTCCCCATAGGCTCCATCCTGCAGCGCGGCGGCGATTCGCACCTGCTTGCAGAAAATGCTCTCGGACAGGCTTTTGGTGTCCGCGCTCTCGTAGCCGTTGGGTTTCTGACGGAAAAATTCAAAGTTGCCGCAGTAGTCGAAAATCAGAAAACGCCGTTTGCCCGTATATTCGCCGTCGATGGCATCCACGCAGGCAAGGGATGGGCAGAGCCGTGTACCACGGCCGATCATCTGCCAGACTTCGTTTTGCTGCGTACTTTTTTGAAGAACACCAGATTCGCGCACTCCGGCACATCGATGCCCGTGTCCATCATATCCACCGAGACCGCAATAAACGGCGGCTTGTCCGGCTGTTTGAAGTCGTCAATGATGGACTGTGCATAGGCATCATCGCAGACCACCCGCTGGATGAAACCCGGGTGCTGGGTCTCCAGCTGCGGGTAGAGCTTGCCAAAGCGTTCCCGGATAAACTCCGCGTGGCGCTTGTTCTGGGCAAAGATGATGGTTTTGCCGATGCGGTCGCCGCCCGCCGTCTGGATGCCGCGTTCCATCAGGTCTTGCAGCACCGTGTCCACGGTGTTGGCGTTGAAGATGAACTTATTCAGCTTTTCGGATGGGATAAAGGTGGGCAGGGTGTCGTCCTCGGCAAAATCGTCCTCGTAGCGAGCCTTATCCTCCGGTGAAAGCTGGTCGTAGTGGATGCCCTCTTCTGTGAATTTCGTCTTGACCTCGTAGTTGTAGTAAGGCACCAGCACATGGTCGGTGTAGACCGCCGTATCGTAATCGTAGGCGTAGGTGGGGATGCCATGTTCCATCTCGAAAAAGTCGTAGGTGTTGCGGTCTACATCGGTTTTCGGGGTGGCGGTCAGACCCACCAGAATCGCATCGAAATAATCAAAAATGGCGCGGTATTTCTTGAAAATGCTGCGGTGGCTCTCGTCCACGATGATAAGGTCAAAGTGGGCGGGCGAAAACAGCGGCGCGCGTCCTTGGTCTTGGCGTTGTCAATGGCGTTGAGCATGGTGGGATAGGTGGAAAACACGATGCGCGCGGCCTTATCGTCCTTAGAGGAGCACAGATTGCACAGCGACTGGTCGGGCAGATACTTTTTGAAGTCGTCCTTCGCCTGCTTGACCAGCGCGGTGCGGTCCGCCAGAAAAAGCACGTTGGTTACATGGCCGCCCCGGCTCAGCACATCGGTCAGGCTGGATGCGGTGCGGGTCTTGCCCGTGCCAGTAGCCATGACCAGCAGATTGCGCCGGAAGCCCTGCGCGATGTGGGCGCAGACAGCCCGGATGGCGTTTTTCTGATAGTAGCGGTCGGTGATTTTATCATCAATTTCGATGGTGTCCAGCGGCTTTTTCTCGGTGCGGCGGTTCATCAGTTTCTGCAAGTCGTCCTTGCAGAACACCCCGCTCACAGCACGCTGCGGGCCGCTCTGCTCATCCCAGAAATAGGTGGTGTAGCCGTTGGTGGTAAACAGCATCGGACGGCGGCCAAACTTCTGCTCCAGACAGTCTGCATAAAGCTGAGCCTGCTTGCGCCCGATGTTGGGGTCTTTGGTGCTGCGCTTGGCTTCAATGACCGCCAGCGGCAAGCCGTCCTTGCCCATCAGCACATAGTCCGCATAGCCCTTCTGCCCCAGCACGCCGTTCATGTTGTCCACTTCGTACTCGGTGCGCACATCGGCGTCCGGCCCGGTGAATTTCCAGCCCATGGCCTTGAGGTCGATGTCGATGATCTTCCGCCGCGTTTCGGCCTCGGTCAGGTCGGCGGCGGTGAAACTGCGGCTCTGCTGGTTCTGCTGTTTGCTGGCCGTGTACGCCGCCGAAAGGCTCTCCACCTGCTTGCGCAAGGCTTCCAGTTCGACATCTTTCTGGGTCAGCAGGCTTTCCTGCTCCCGGATCTTCTTTTCGTCCAGCGTTACCTTTTCGCCGGGGATGGCTGTTTCATCAAAGGAGCGCTCCACATAGTCCGTGCCGTAGCAGTAATCCACCCACTGGATGAAATCGAACAGCCCCCGCAGGCTGAACACTGCATCCGCCGCCGACACACTATGTCCCGTATGTACCGCCAGATTGCCCGCCATCACGATGCTGGGCAGCACGCTCCACACATCCCGGTCCACCGCGAACCGGAAACTCGGCTCATGCAGCAGGGATTGCAGGTTGTCTTTGTAGGGCATCGTGATGGTTTTATCTGCCGCATACACCCACTTCACCGCCAGCTCCAACGCCTTCCGGCACCCCACCGCGCACATCGCCGGAGAGGTGGAGAACACTTTCTCAGCCTCGATGGCGGCAGATGCGAAGAAGGAATATTCGGGGCGGGTGGAGAGATAGGAGAAGTTGGACATATAATCAGCTCCTTTTATTTTTGAAATTCACGAATTCAAGTAGGTTCTTTTACCATAACGATTAATTGTATCGTTACACAAGCCTTACAAAACGCCTTTCCATAATCAGACAGTACAACCACACCTTCTTTCAGAACCGCCTTATTTTGATCAGGGCGATCTTTAGCCTGTTTCATCTCATCCAAAATATATTCATTGTTTTTCAACGGAGCATATAAATTCTTATCAAGTAGTGCAACCGTATTATCTATTGAAATCAGCCCCAGCCTTTGTAAATTATCAAAATAAAGGCCTATATTATGCGGCGCCACGCAATTTATCAATTCTCCAACATCAGAATAATTTTTTATAACATCAAATCCTGCGCCTTTTTCATCTTTAAAACGTAATGTAATAATTGGAAGTGTCGTGCGAAGATGCATATATCTCAAGATTTTCGCTTCATCGGATGAAAGCTGTTTTATTATTTCAACAAATCCAGGATGAATTCCTTCTTTTGTAAATTTATCCATAGAATTTGCTAATACCGTCGCATACATTTCCAAAAGATCCTGCTCTTCTGTAAGGCTTGCATTCTGTAAAACAGGAACAACCACATTTGCCTTAGGTGGAACAATATTTTCTGTCGGAATCATCTTCAGGCGTTCCTCTGTTAATTTCTGCACTGCTTCTAGAGCTTCTTTCTGCAATTGTGGGTAGTATTCACGAAAAATTTGAAAGGCCATTTGTGTAGCCTCTGTCACAGTCAGCCCATAGTTGTTTTGATTTGCAACTACGGTATTTCCACCTGCTCCTGGCAATACCTTTTGAGTAATCTTCACATCACTGCACATATTACTTTTCCTTTCGGTCACGCTGAATTCCAATAACCGTATTATGATTTCCTGTAACAGTTTGATTAACTGTTGTTTTTGCATTTGATTTTGATTTATCACTTTTCTTGAAGAGTCCGATGATTGCTGCTCCAATAACTCCAACTGCTCCGATAATCGCAATCCAAATACTTTCCGTCATTATTCTACCTCTTAAAACTTATCATTTATTGCATTTTTAAGATGCTTTTTAGCATCTCGGCTTTTATACCTTCATTCAATACTTGCTGTTGATGTTTCGAATCCAGTTTATTCATCGCTTCTATAAAATCGAACATTGCTTTTACGGCTTTCTGAACTTCTTCATCCTGATTGTAAAACTGGTTCATCGTATGTGCTCCTTTCGCATCGTCGAAATACCATATTTTTCCTCATTGTAGCATACACCTTATGGTATTTCAATGTTTTATACAAAAGGACGCAAATTTCGACATGTATTTCAGAATTTTCACCAGAATCATGGTGCTTACAGGGAAACTCCCTCCGTCACGGCTTCGCCGTGCCACCTCCCTCTAAGAGGGAGGCTTTTACCTTACCTCTACGTTATAGGCTCCCTCCAGAGGGAGCTGGCAAAGCCGCTAGGCTTTGACTGAGGGAGTATCTTCCAGTTCCTGAACCCGCTTTCTGACTTCCAAATCAATTGCACTGCAAACTTCTTGAAAGCTCTGCTCTATTTCCAGATTAGAAAACCGAATCACCTTCACACCATATTCGGCAAAAATGGCAGAGCGTTCTTTGTCGTATGCCAGTCCCTGCTCATCATAATGCTGTGAACCGTCCACTTCCACGACCAGCCTTGCAACGTGACAATAGAAATCCGCAATAAAGCCATCAATCGTTTTCTGACGCTGAAACCGCACGGGATAGCTGCGCAGAAAATCGTACCAGAGATGATTTTCCTGTTTGGTTGCGCCCTTGCGCAGTTCTTTTGCACGAGGGATCAATTTTCCTTGATATGGCAATGACATCTGGACGCGCTCCTTTCTGGAACTCCCTCCGTCACGGCTGCGCCGCGCCACCTCCCTCAAGGAGAGAGGCTTTTGTCTTACCACCACATAAAGGCTCCCTCCAGAGGGAGCTGTCACCGAAGGTGACTGAGGGAGTTACCCAAAATATTCCTGCATCAGCGCCTTTTTCATCAGTTCCAGCTTTTCAAGGCTTTGCTGTACGGTCTGCTTCTGCTGGTCTACGCGCTCTACAAAGGTGGCAAAATCATCTTGAAGTTTTTTAGGCGGCAAAATAACATTTATTTTCTTCAACATCGCAATCGATAAGTATGCCACTGTCGAGCCAGCTTGCAGACTTTCAATTTGTTTTTGGATATATGGTTGCGCAAACAAATATGAAATATAAATACTTGAAACTTTCGGACTAAAATTGGAGAGCCAGCTAATCATGCCATCTTGAAAATAGAATTCATCATCCGATTGAACGATATAACACTTTCCAAGAGTTCCTCTTGAAGTTATAAGAATATCATTTTCTGTGGGTGTTAGCTCTTTATGCAAAAGCTGTTCGTATCGTTCAAGAGGAATAAATGTCGAACATGAATATTTTCCCGTATCAATCAGCTCGTTCAAGTCCGCCACTTTTAAGAAAGGAATACTTGAAAGCCATAACACTGGTGTACACGGTGGAGGAAATTGCGCAGATGCTGTCCATCAGCCTGCGCTCTGCTTACAACCTGTGCAACAGCACCACCGAATTCCGTGTTCTGCGGGTAGGCGGAAGCATCCGCATCCCAAAAGACAGTTTCGATGCGTGGCTCCGGGCAGCTTGAAAAGGAGATAACGTATGGCATATATTACGAAACGCGGTAGCTCCTATGGCGTCCGCTATACTTACCAAGACGAGCAGGGTAAAAACTGCAACAAATGGGAAAGTTTTTCTACGAAAGAGGAGGCAACAAATCGCAAAAAACAAATCGAACATGAACTGGCAAACGGAACGTTTCTGATTCCGTCCACCATCACCGTCAAAGAGTTTTTGATGGAGTGGCTTCCCAAGCAGTGCAACAAGCACAAGTGGGCACCCTGCACCTATCAATCCAATCTGGGAATCGTCCAGAACCTCATTATTCCGTATATCGGCGATATGCAGATGCAAAAGCTCAAACCTTACCATCTGGAAGACCTGTATGCCACTCTCAGCAAAACGCCCTGCGGCCAGTATTATGAGGGCAAAAAGCAGGCGCTCTCGGAAAAACAACAGCAACGTTTTCTCTCCGGCACGACCATCCACGAGGTACACCGCCTGCTGCGAACAGCGTTTCAGTATGCGGTGGAGTGGGGCATCCTCATCAAAAGCCCCGTTCCGGTGGACAGCCCTAAAAAGTCGATTCAGGAGCGTGCCATCTGGGACGCGGACGAGATGTGGCCGCACTTGCCAGCATGGAGGACCCGATTCTGCATCTGGCTGTTCACCTCACACTGGTGGGCGCACTGCGTGAGGGTGAAGTTGCTGGCCTGACCCCGGAAGATCTTGATTTTGAGGAGCAGACGGCACAGGCACGTTCCGCATCAACAAGTGTATGCAGCGTGTCCAAAAGGCATCGCTGGCAAAAACGGGCAAGGGCTGCATCTTGCAGGAGCTTGAGGATAAGCGCGAGGGTAGCACCACAACGCTGGTGCTCAAAAAGACTAAAACAGCATCTTCCAACCGAACCATCTTCATGACGACAGTGTTGAAAGAAGAACTGAAGCACTGGCTAAAGCGTCTGGAAATGGACGAAGATGTTGACCCGGAACGCTATCGCAACAGCGGAATGCTCCTGCGTCTGCCCAACGGTCTGGCGGTAGAACCGATCCTCATCCGCAAGAAGTTCATCAAGTGGCAGGACGAACACCCGGAGTTCACCCGCATCGTGTTCCATGGCCTACGGCATTCCAGTGCCACCTACCAGCTGATGATCTCCGGCGGCGATGTGAAAGCGGTACAGGGCACAACGGGCCATGCCAGCGCAAATCTGTTGGTCAACACCTATGCACACATCCAGCAGGATTCCCGTAAAAAGCTGGGTAAAAAGTTTGAGGAAGGCTTCTACAAGCCGGGAGCAACACTTGTGCAGGCTGCCCCGGTTGAAGCAGAACCGACCATCTCCGTGTCGGCACTGTTGGAACTTCTGAAGGACGCAGACCCCTCTGTAAAAGCGCAGCTCCGCTTGGCTTTGCTGACCTGAATTGCAAAAAATAGCACGGATTGCAGAGTAATTCACGGACTTACTCCATCTGACATGAAAAATGCGGACCGTGCAAAAACCGTACAGAGACCGTGCAAATGGCGTATAAAAAGAAAATCCCACGAGGGAACTCGAATCCCTGGCCCTCTGATTAAAAGAGCTAACCTTGATGGATTTTTGTGCTCCGAGTTGTTGTGAAACACACGATTTTACGGCATTTTTGCATCACTTCGCCATGTGGCGGCTTCTCATGCATTTTCGAGTTGTCGCATTTTTGTCGCACTTTTTTGCAGAACTATAACTGCTACCTTTTTTCATCAGCCATGATAAACAAGGGTTCAAGATCCATAATTTCGGCTGGATAGAAATTGCACAGTTTAGCTGCAACAGGAAGAGTGATCCCGGGTGGTTCCCCTGCCATATTTCAGGATGTTGCACTCATTGAAATTTCGCCGGAGTGAGTTTGGCGGTGGGTGTGGGGAAAGACGAGAGCTATTGTTTGGTATAGAACTTTTTATATCAAAAACTATACCGCCTATTTGAGCAGTGCAGCTTTAGAGTAAAAATGTTTCCGTCTCAGGATTTTATTCCAAACCGGATGTGTCTCAATAACCAGATCCGTCCCATATCGATCAGCGTACACACTGCATAAATGATCACAACACATACAACAGCATGAGGCACAACATTGCCAACCGTGTACGCGCCGACATTGTTGCAGACATCCCGCCATAGCCAGCGGCGCATGGTGTCGCTGTTGGCATGGATCATGAGGACACCGAACGTAGATGCTGCGATGGTGTTGATACATTTGCTGTATCCAAGCTTCAGGCTGCGGAAGAACAAAAATAGGCTGCCCCCGGTGGCCAACGCCAGAACCTTATTGGAATCCGACACAAAGAAATAACTGAGCCAAATTCCCTTTTCAGCTAAGCGGCTGAGCCATGCAAGTATCACAACGCTCCACCAAGAAAGTATCAGCAGACCAAAGCTATCATACCGGTAATTCGACTGCTTTCAAACCACGACTGTGGATACAGGCGAAGGTAGGCTGCAATAATATATAGAATACTGAACCATGTAACGTAGTTAAATGTCACTTCTGCTTTCGCAAATGAAGGTAATACCACATAAACACATAGACACCACATCATCAACAAAAAATGCTCCTGCTGCGTTAATGCATGAATCATTTTATTAAGGAATGGAATCAACAGATAGAACAATAAGAAACAGCTCGTGAAACCGTTGCTACTGAAAAAAATGGAAACAATACTTGCAAGAGGTCTTTCACCGAAAACGCCTCATACCCAGTCAGGAGAAATACCGCCCAAATTCCGATTGTATAAAAATAGTACTCTCCAAGCAACTTACAAAATTTCTGTTTTGTAATATGAGATGTGCACATAAAATATCCAGTAATCAAAACAAAGCAATTGATACCAGTCTTGCCGCCCCAGCCAAATAGGAGCGAAAAGTAGTCTTTCAGTTGTAATTTTGTCTGCGCGTCAATGCACTCGAGCAGGCCTGAGTTCACCACATAATGATGGGCCACAATCACCAGCATGGAAAGAATCCGAAAAAGCTCAAGGTTCGAATCTCTCCCCCCATCAATTCAGACGTTTCTCCGTTATATTTAGGTTCATCTTTTTCCATCACAGTTTCTGTTCCAGAACGATTTTGCAGATGCGGTCGACCTCCTCCAGCGGCAGATCAGCATACAGCGGCAGGGTCAGTACCCGCTTGGCAATCCGCCGGGCCACAGGAGTCTCATCCACATCGTACTTTTTATGGAAGCAGGCAAACGTATTGGTCAGCGGATAGAAGTACTTCCGTGCACCAATGCCATTCTTCGCCAGCGCATCAAACACCTCGTTACGGCTGGAGCCAAACAGTTTTTCATCAAACACAACCGGGAAGTATGCGTAATTCGACTTTACTTCCGGCTGCTCCACATTCAGCTGCAACCCATCCACACCGCTCAGATGCTCCCGATAGCGTTCGACAACTGCCTTGCGCTTTGCAATCTCCTCGTCCACGTGGCGCAAATTGCACAGACCCATCGCTGCGCAGAACTCGTTCATCTTGGCATTGGCACCCACAGCATCCACTTCTTCCGGGCCATGAATACCAAAGTTCTTCAGTTCATACAGCTTACGCCCCAGCTCGGGGTCCTTATAGCAGACTGCACCGCCTTCGATGGTATTGAACACCTTTGTAGCATGAAAGCTGAAGCAGGATGCATCACCAAAGTTTCCGATACCCTGACCCTTATAGGTCTCACCAAAGGTATGAGCTGCATCATACAGTACCTTCAACTCGTACTTGTGTGCCAGCCGCTCGATTTCCTCGATATTGCATACGTTGCCATACACATGCACCGGAACGATAGCGCAAGTACGGTCAGTGATCAACCGTTCCAGCTTGGTCACATCCATCGTATATGTAACCGGATCAATATCACAGAACACTGGCTCTAAACCATTGCGTACAATCGCATGAGTGGTAGACGCAAAGGTAAACGGTGTGGTAATGACCTCTCCCTGCAGATTCATTGCCTGAAGGGAAAGTTCCAATGCCATGTGACCATTGGTCAGCAGCTCCACGTTTTCCACACCCATGTACTGCTGAAGTTCTGCCTGCAGGTTCTTATGCTCCGGGCCCATGTTGGTAAGCCAATGGCTGTCCCAAATAGGGCGGATTTCTTCAATATATTCATCCACACTTGGCATGGATGAGCGGGTCACTAATATTTTGTTATCCATATGTTCTACCCTTAAACAAGCTCTTTAATCAAAAACGTACTATCTCGATCAGATGTATTCTCAAATTGAAACCCATTTCTATCATAGAAATCTCGTGCTTTGGGGTTGTCATTATCAACCTCAAGTCGAATTTTTTCATTCCAGCCTCGACAGCCTTTTCTATACAATGTTGTAGCAGGATACTTCCGTAGCCAGACTTTTGAAACTGCGAACGAATTCCAATCAATGTAATAAAGGCCGCCTTGTTCTCAGAATCATTGATATACATGGCAGCTACTCCAAGCACTCTATTTTCATCTTTCAATAACACTGTATATGAATGTTCCGCTAGCTTTTGACTATACTGATTCAAATCCACTCTCGATTTCAATGATGAAAATTCCGTGCTAAAACTTTGTATCGCCCTATAAATAGCATCTTTTTCCTTTAGACGTTCAAATTTCATTTTCGAACGCCTCCGCAAAAAAGATTTTTCTGTAATCCATCAACCAAACGGGCAGACACAGGACAGTTTTATTTATACCCCCCCCCCATTTTTATATGATTGTACATTTCGTATTTCATATCTTTAACATTGTTAAATTAGTCATACTGGGGGTTATACTCAAGTTCCTCCACCGCAGGTGTAATATCCATAATGTACTGCGGAGCATTTGGTTTGTCTGGGCGCATAATTATTTCAGACTTTTTCCCTGGTGTGCCAAATACATCAATCATCCCTTGAATTTGATCCAATAAAGATGTTCCCACTCCTGTACCAACATTATAGTAACCACTATCGCGGTCCACGAATAATGCCTTATAAAGCATCTGACAGAAATCTTTTACGTAAACCATGTCCTTTACACGGCTTGCATCACCCCAAACTTCAATGGGTTCTCCTGCAATCGCTCTATTAATCAAAAGTCGATAGCCAATTTTTCTTGGTTCTCCATCAGCATAATATGTATCAATAGGAGAGTACAAATAAATTGAAGGAAGGCGGAAAATAAAACTCTTTATCCCATATAATTCATGGTAATTTTTTATCATATCTACTGCAAAGTTTTTTGACATCACATAAATTGTATGGTCTGTATTAAATGCAAATCTTCTCGGAAGATTCACTGTCAATAAAGGATTTTTTTCACTATACTCTTTAATGTCACCAAAACTCTGTGTAAATAAGATTCTATCCGCATTTGCCGAGCGGCAATAATCAAGTATATTAAGTGTTCCCGTTATATTGACATCAATATACCTTTGAGGTTCATATCCCTTCATCCGTGCAGGCATCATACCTGCCAAATCTACTACCGCATCAACACTTTGTGGTAATTTTTCGAACTCATTCTTTTGGGTAATATCAAGTTGCAAATATTCAATTTTATAGAGTTCAAATTTAGTTGTTTTTCTTGTTCCAACTGCGATAACTTCATTTTCCTTAGTAAAACCATTTTCGAATAGATATTTTATAAAATATGTTCCTGTGTCGCCGCTAGCTCCAAATACTATAATCTTCATCAGGAATCCCCTCCCAATCCTTATTTCTTCACTATCACTCTATAGTAGTTCTGAATATTGTTGGTAATCTCTTGCATTTCCTCAATGGTATCTGCCTTAAATATCATTGTACCTAAAGAATGCGTTGTGTTTTGATAAGCATGTACTACATCTCCAGGAGTACTTGTGCAATATACATTCAAAAGATTTTTTTCTTTGAATTTTTTATCAAACCAGATATTCTCAAAAATTCCATTCTCCGTGCTCAGCAACATATAATTACTCCAGCAACCCAACTGTAGGCACCATTTTCAGCGAGGAACAATCTTCTCCATCGCCGCACGGATTGTATAATCAACCAAATCTACACCCGTTGCATATTAATTAGCTGCGGAATATAGCTTCCTCCATTTCTGGGTCCAAGC
>ENA-OQIR01000500-OQIR01000500.1-human-gut-metagenome-genome-assembly--contig:-NODE-500-length-16823-cov-2.962686_pt1 | contig 16823 bp, 23 predicted proteins | sample MGYA00242580_ERZ504745 | MGnify/ENA primary metagenome ERZ504745 (study PRJEB26092, sample SAMD00036214) | human gut metagenome | host: Homo sapiens | study: EMG produced TPA metagenomics assembly of... | reverse complement strand
TTATTATCCAGCACATCTCAGTCAGAGTATAGCCGTTATGCAGGAGACGCACCCCTTAAGGTGTTCCCGGATGGTGGTGATGAGCATGTGACTTCTAATCTCAAGGTCGACAGTTCAGGCTCCAGACGGACCCAGACCGGCATAATATTCAAAAGCCCCTGCCCCTCACAAACGATGAGGGACCAAGGCTTATTACATCGTGACCCCGGACGGCTCGAACCGTCGACCTTGAGATTAGAAGTCACATGCTCTATCCAGCTGAGCTACGGGGCCAAACTCGTGTAAGTCTAGCCGTAGGGGTGTAAAACACCTCGGCGTAACGTCGGCTTGCACCGGTACCATCGGCGATATGGGGACAACGGAGAGCAACGTAGATCACGCCGCATCGGGCCAGACCGTCGCAGGCGATAGCGGTGAGCTCACTTTCACATACGCACAAGGTCGTTTTGCCAGTGAAGGCAAGGATTGGGAAAGCCCCGTTGTGACCAACATGGCTGCATCCGTCTCTGCCGATGCCGGTAATGCCCCCGCCGGCAGCATCACCAACACCGGCACCAACAACACCTTCACCAGCACCACCGAATCGTCGCTTGCCACCCTGCTGTCCAACCAATGCCCGTTCGTTATCAAGGCCACCATTTTCGAGGGCAATGGCAAAAACGCCATTCGCGAACGTCACACATTCACCGGCTCGGTGCTGCGCCAGCTCGACCAAGCCAGCGCCCTGCTGAACGGCATCAACGAATCCGGCCAATACCCGGCCATAGCCCTGCGCGAAGCATTGGTCAACGCACTGGAACATCGCGATTACACGTACTCCGGCCCCACACTGATCAATATCTTCGATTCCCGCTTGGAAATCGTGTCGCTCGGCGGCCTGACCGATGGTTTGGAAATCAACGATCTACTCAACGGCGTATGCCAGCCACGCACCCCGCGTTTGGCTGAATTGTTCGCCGATTTGGGCCTCTGCGAGAACTGCGGTACCGGCATTCAACGCATTATGGACGCCTACGCGCAGAGCGCGGTCAGTCCGCAACTGCGCGTGGGCCCCACTTCGGTGGCAATGGTACTGCCTATCCCTGTATCGGCCGAGGCCGCGTCCTCGCATCGGACCGATGCCGATGCTTCCGCCGCGCCCAGCACCACTGACGAAGCACAGCATGCCAAAATGTACTCATTCCCCACGATTCAGCGCATGACGGATAACGCCGCAGATGCTTTGGCCGGCGCACGCATCATCGGCTGCGCGCCACTGCAGACGCTGATTCTCGGCAGTGGATTCGGCGAACGCCCGGACGGTGACGATCAGGCCAGTACCCGCCCGCTTGATACGGCAACGCTGGAACCGTCGCCTCAAACGTTGGAACAGTTCACGCTCAATTTCCTCGCGTTCCGCGGTGTGAAGCTCAGCCGTAAAACCATGCAGAAAGCGCTTGGCCTGAACAAGGATCAGATGACGCAGCTCTTGGACCAGCTGGAGTTGAGCGGCAAGATCGAACGTCATACGCACGCCAAGTCCACTACGTATTCGCTGGCACATGCTCAGGACGGTAGCGACCAGGGCGACAACGACCAAATCGTCAACAACCCAAGCAGCAACGACCAGAGCAATACAGCCCAAGGCGCGATAAAGCAGCAGCTCAGTTCTCGAATACGCGATCGCGAATCATGCGACCGGATTCGTCGAGCGCGGTGGAGAACCGGCCATAGCCGGACAGAATCACGCCCATGTACAGCATGTCCACGAGCGCGGTATCGGCCACACGCGAGAAAATCGCATTGCCATAGATCGTGTGCGAATCACGACCCGTCAGCAACGTCACGTCGGCCCAGCTGGCCAGCGGCGCGCCGATGGCATTGGTTATGGCGATGGTTTTCGCGCCATGCGACTTCGCCAATCGCAACGCTTTGACCGTATCCGCCGAACTGCCCGAATGGGAGAAGGCGACGGCCACAGCGCCGTGGGCAGGTGCCCGGCACCGATCTGCTGCAGGTAAGCGTCGGTATTGAGACGGCATGTCAGTCCCAGGTAGCCGAGCTTGGTGAACAGATCCATCGCCGGTGTCAACGAATTCTCCACGCCGAAAATGTCGATGAACTCCGATTCGGCGAGTAGGGCGACCGCCTTGCGATAGGCCTTGGGGTCCAACGCACTGTGCAGCTCGTCGATCAGCGCCTTCGCGCCATCGGCCGCTTTACCGGGAATCTCATCTTCGCCATCCCACGGATTCAGATCGAATCCGGCCAGCGGATTGAAGGTCACTTTGTGTTCGGCGGCCGGGTTGCGCAACACGTACCGCAGTTCACGGTAACCGCCGAAGCCGAGCTTGCGGGCGAACCGAATCACCGTCGGCTGGCTGACGTGGGCGATGTCGGCCATCTGACCGACGGTCAGGTCGGCCGCCTCCTCGATATGATTCCGAATATACTGGGCCACGGCGCGCTCCGCCGGACGCAGCGACGGATACACGTGGTCGATGCGCTCACGTATTCCCACCGAGGATTGCACAGCCGCGCTCCTAGTCGTCCGTATTTTCCATTCCTGTTTCGAGGTTACCGGCTGTATACCGGCGAACAGTCGACTTGGATTGACCGCAACATGAACGGTGAGCGAACTCTTCCGTTTACCTTTCCGCTCCATTCCCTCTACAATCGAAACCATGGTGCGGATTAGCGTGGGAAGCCCCACCCATCACACAAGCGGGCGACTGTACGGCGTGTTCTTCGAGGACATCAACCATGGTGCGGATGGCGGCTGAACGCAACATGGTGAACAACTACAGTTTTGACGGCGTTTATCTCGACCATCACACGTGGCGTATGGCCGGTGCCGAACGGTGGCGTACGCAGGCTGATTCCCTGCGTTTCTGGGATTTCATCAACTGTTCCGCCGCCAGCTTGGCAGTGAGATACGCGGGATTCACGGCCAGCGGGTGACCACCGACTGCCCCGCCCGCCAATTCACGCACATAGCCGATACGCTCGCATCACGTCCGATGTTCCTTCCGAAACCGGCCCTGCATATCTGGAAAACCTCGGCTATAACGGAGGCGGCGACAACGGGGGCGAGCCCGCGTTCTCCATCGTCGCCGACCACACCTATTCCGTCAGTCTCGCGGTACGTCCGGTTCATGGGCGGGCCGAGCTGTCCGTCGGCGTGGTCGATAGGTACGGCCTGCCGCTCACCAGTATCACTCGATTGTCGTATATCGTGGACTCCGATCCGCTTGACGATACGGAAGAGACCGGTCTGAGGCAGGACGATGGGGCCGATGCGCAGGATTCCGGCGTTTCGATCAGTCCGGATTCGTCGGATGGTGCCATCGTCATCGGCCGTGACGGCTGGTACCGGTTCAACGCCGACGTAACCGGACTGAACACCGATTACGGCAAGCTGCGTATCACCATTGACGCCGGCGAACGCACCACGTTCGATCTGGATCTGGTGCAGTTCATGGATGCGGACTATTGGGGCGCGGGCGACCCGAAATGGCGTTACGGCAAGCTGCGCCGCGATTTGGTGGAGACCATTCAGGCGTTGCATCCAGCGTTTCTGCGATTCCCCGGCGGCTGCATCGTCGAAGGTGTGACGCCCGGCAATGAGTATCGCTGGAAGGATACCGTCGGCTCTCTGGCCGCGCGACGCCAACAGTATTCGATGTGGTCGTTCAAGATGCCGGATGGTTCCAGCTATTCGCAGAGCTATCAGATCGGTTTCTACGAATATTTCTGCCTGTGCGAGGACCTCAAGGCCAAGCCGCTGCCTACTCTGTTCGCCGGCATCGCATGCCAGTCGCCCGGCCGAGATCCGCGCCACATGGATATCAATTCGGCCACCTTCCGCAACAATGTGATTCAGGACTACCTGGACCTCATCGAATTCGCGAATGGCGATCCGGAGTCCAGCTCGTGGGCCGCGGTCCGGCGTGATATGGGCCATCCAGAACCGTTCGGCCTGGACATGATCGGCGTGGGCAACGAAAATTTCGGGGCTGACTACGTGGCCAAGTTTGACATGATCAGCGAGGCCATTCACGAACGATACCCGGATATGCTGTGTGTGATGAGCGCCGGACTGTTCCCCTTCCAGCCGACGATGAAACGCAGCTGGGACCATGCGCGAGCGTTGGCCGCAACCGATTCCGGGGCACATGATTCCGCCACCGGTGACGCGATTATCGTCGACGAGCATTCCTACCACTCCCCCGAATGGTTTGCATCCCAGGCGTCACGATTCGACGCTTACCCGCGTTGCGGCGCCGGCGTCTATTTCGGCGAATATTCAGCAACGGCTATTTTGCCGGCCAACCACAGACCGAACAAGGCGCGAACACGTGGAAGTCGGCACTCGGCGAGGCCGCGTTCCTGACCGGTTGCGAGCGCAATTCCGACGTGGTGCGCATGACCTCCTATGCGCCGCTGCTCGCGCATATCCCGGCCAAGGGTGGGCGCAGAATCTTATCGAATTCAATCCGGCGCATGTGAACCCCACGGTGAATTATGAGGTGGAGCGGCTGTTTTCCACGCATCTGGGCGACACGACGTATGCCGTGTCCATCGAGCAGACCGCGTCACGCCCCGCCAAACATCTGTATGTCAGCGCCACCGGGCATGACAGGGATGACGCCTGCCGTTACATCAAAATCGTCAATATCTCCGATTCCCCGGTGGATGTGACGTTGGAAATCGCGCGCGGACTGGCCGGGCTGGGCGCTCGCCATCGCGACCGGTGCGTTTGGAGGTGACGACGTTAAGCGCCAGTCCGACGGCGAAAACCACTATCGGATACCGCGGCGAGGCTTCGGGGGCGATTGTGCCGGAACGTCGGGCTTACACATTGCCGTCGCCGTCTTCATTGCTGGCGATGAAGATCAAGCCGTACAGCGTCACGCTGGTGGCTTCGCGCTGATCGACATCGGCCATTAGGCCGATTCCTTTGCCGTTAGAATCACCCTCAAGGATGAGGGGGAATCGTGCAGATTCAGGGAATAATAGGGGCTATCCCCCATAGCGAATACAAGCACGGGAGGGCAGGATGGAAACCACGGCGGCCAGAAGACCGCCGGCCAACGATGAAGGAGTATGCGGTATGTTTATCAATCTGTTCCGCAGGCAGCGCCCTGCGCTCGCCCGGCTGGCCCGCAACTCCAACGCCTATCGTCAGCCGATGGTTGCGGCCGTATCATCGTCCGCAGTCGGCGTATCCAGCATCACCTCTGCAGCCAACACAGCCAACACAGACGGCGTATCCGGCGTATCCACGCTGGATGCCACCATCGGCCGCATCCACGACATCCCGCAGTCGGCCATGAGCCGACTGACCGGCTCCCCCACCGTATACGCGCGGTAGACCGGCCCAACCCACAACGGCGGCTCAGAGACTCGGCTCGATGATCCAGCTCAAGGTCAGCAATACGGCCAAAAACAGAACGTTGACGGCGGAGTAGACGGCCAGATACCGGCCTTTCTTGTGCGGGTATTGGCGCACGACGTTCTTGTAAGAAATAAGCGAGGCCATCGAGCGATGAGCGTACCCATGCCGCCCAAATTGGTGCCAATGATCAGATCGCGCCATTGGTCGCAGAAGCCGGAAAGCAGAATCGTGGTGGGCACATTGCTGATGACCTGGCTGGAGCCGACCGCCACCTCCAGCGGATGGCCGCCGACCAGCGAGCGCGCCAGTTCGTAGAATTCGGGCACGCGCTTCATGTTGCCGATGAAGATGAAGAACATGCAGAAGGTGAGCGGCAGTCCCCAATCCACGTATTTGAATACGCGCCGATCGGTGAACAGGAACACGACGACCACGATCACGCACATCACCCACAGGGGAATCACGTCGGAGACGGCCAGTAGGCAGACGATGAACAGCAGCGAGTAGACGATGGTGCGCCAGCCGCCATAACCGGCGCCGTAGCCGGTGATACGAATCTCGTCGGGCTGGTGTTTGTTGCGCTCGGGAGCCAGCACGCCGGTTTCGAGGTCGCCCAGGTCGCCGACCGGTTTGCCGCCAAACACCACGGAAATCACGATGACCAGCAACACGGCCGCCGTGCCGGAATACGGTGCCATGATGCCGAGGAATTCCATGGTCGCATGCCGGTCAGGGCTTTGAGATACAGGTTGTGCGCGTTGCCGATCGGGGTGAGCATACTGCCCACGTTCGCGCCAATGGTCATCAGCGTGACCACGAGGATGGTCTTATCCTCTTGCCCAGCCATGATGAGCACGGCCACCGCGAACGGCACAAACGTGACCAGCGCAACGTCATTGGTGATGAACATCGCGGAAAAGAACGTCAAAGCGACAAGCGTAATGACCAGTCCGCGCATGGTGCTGACCTTCTCCAGCAATCGCGAACCGATGATGCGGAACACGCCGATACGCTGGAATCCGCACACCACAATCATCAGGCAGATGAGCTGGCTGATGGTGCTGGCGTGAATGTAGCTTTTGTAATCGGCGTCCGGCGGCACAATGAAACACGAAATCAGGGCGAGTATTGCGGCGACGATGAGAATCGTCTCATTTTTGGCTACATTGATCAGCCAGCGTCGCATCCATTCCTCCGTGAATAACCCAATATCGCAACCATTCTATTTTACGCGCAGACCAGCATAAGGTACGTAGTCGCGTTGCGCTGGCGGACATGAGTTTTTGGACCGGTGCCGCACATCAGCCGCGCTCGTTTTTTTATTTGGACAAGGAAACATTGAGTTTGCATGTCTTCCATACAATGAACTGCCGCGCAATGCTGTGCCCGTATATACGGCTGCATCATTGTGTGGCAGGCCAGACACGAATACCGTACGTGGCTGGCTCATACCAATGGAACATAGTTTCATTCGAGGAAGAGGAGCGATGAAGTTGCGTATTACCCCAGTATTCCCGGTCAAACGTTTCGCCGCCGTGTCTGCACAGAACGTGAAGAACGTGCAGTTCGATTACACGAACATGCCCACGTACAACACGATCACCAAGTAGCGCGCACTGCCGCACTGATCGGCGGCACTTGCCGCATACATGAATGGCCGGTGTGCTGCGGATTCCTTACCAAGAATCCGCAGCACACCGGCCATTATGATATATGCCGCAATACAGGGGGCAATCAGCCCTGCACCTTACCTCCTTGCGCGCTACGGTATCCGAAGTTCATCATCTCGCTGTTGTAGGCGACCACGCCACGGCCGACCGCCGGCAGAACGATCATGCCGCCATCGCATGATGCGCGGCGACTTCGTCCAAAGTGGCCGTCGCGGCATCCTCGACGTTCTCGCCGGAGAAACGCACACGATCCGACACCTGATGGGCGGCGACCACCTTGATGAACGCCTCGCCGATGCCGGTGCAGGACACCGCCACCGTGGACTGGTTGGCGAACGTGCCGCAACCAGGCAGCGGCGAATCACCCACACGACCGTGCATCTGGTTGGTGATGCCGCCAGTGGACGTGCCAGCGGCGATATTGCCTCGGCATCGCGCGCCACGGCACCGATGGTGCCATGCTTCTCCCACTCATCGCCACCGGACTGAGCCTCGGCCAAGGACTGACGACGCTGTTCGGTGATGAAGTACTCGTTGCTTTCGGTCGCGACGCCCCAATCGGCGATCTCGGCATCGGTCGGGTCCGCGAACAGCACATGCTTGGTCTGCTCTTTGACGGCACGCGCCGCATCGATCGGGTTCTTCACGGTGCTTACGCCGGTGACCGCACCGACCTCGCCATCGCCGGTCATCAGGCAGGCGTCCATCTGGGCGATGCCATCGCTGGTCAGGGCGGCACCACGGCCGGCGTTGAATTCGGGAGCGTCTTCCATGACGTGGATGGCGGCGACCACAGCCTCATGCGCCGGTGCTCCGGATTCCAACAACTGGTATCCGGCATCGAGGGCGCGCTGCAGATCAAGTTCGACCTGGGCGATGCGTTCAGGCGTGCTGTGCTTGCCACGACTGCCCGCTCCGGCGTGAATGACAAGCGTGATGCCGGTTTCGCTGCCCGCCAGTTCAGTGGTCACCGGCGAAACGGAGGATGTGGTCATATCGTGTCCCTTTCTGGAGTCAGATGGATGTGCTGACGCCAACGTATCGTTGCTTCCGCATGTATGATAGCCGTTGATGGCCGCGACCGGTTCCGCATTTCGCATCATCGGCTCGCGATGGCGTGACTCGTTACTGCGCCACCTCGCCACTACGCCAGGGGCAATGCGATGCCGGCTCGATCGGCCAGGTCACGCAACGACCACGTGGTCTGCCCCGTTCGCCCGACAACGCTATGCGCATGCCACAGCGAACTGATGATGCTTCCTCGCTTATTCATTCGTCGAATGCACCATCGATGTGGGTATGCAGCCATCAAAAACTCGACAACCGCAATGAGCCAGTCACTTGGCTACATCTGTGCTATCGTCTCGCCAATGATTCGAATGCCGGTATCAATGTCAGCAGCATCCGGGCGCACAAAGTTGAGACGGATGTGGGAATCATCCATTTCGTCAACGTCGAACACGCTGCCCGGCATGAACGTGACGCCTTGGGAACGGCAGGATTCCAATACATCCAGAGAGCGCACGCCGTCCGGTAAGGAAACCCAAATATAGTAGCCGCCTGCAGGCACGGTCCAATACACTTCATCCGGCGCATACCGCTCCAATGCTGCGATTGCTGCATCTCGTCGAATGCGGTAAGCCTTAATCAAACCGCGCAAATGTTCGGCGACGCGGCCTTCTTTAAGCAGTTCCAGGCAGATGCGCTGCGATGACGTGCTCGTATGCTGGTCGACCATGCGCCGCAGAGCCGCCAGCCGGTTAATCACATGCGGGTCGGCCACAACCCATCCGTGCGCAGGCCCGAAGTGACGGTTTTCGAGAACGTCGACAAATACATCACGTATCCCGCATTCTCCATGCCCTTAAGCGGTATGGGGCGATGTGCGTCGGACGATTCCCCGCCGTACCACAAATCGCCGTAAGCATCGTCTTCCACGATCAGACACTGATAGCGCCGCGCCACGTCGATGAGTTCGCTGCGTCGTTCGGGCGGCAGCGTGGTACCGGTGGGGTTTTGGAACGTCGGGACGGTGTAGATGAGCTTGGGCCGGAATCGCGCGCAATAGCCGTCCAACAGGTCTGTACGCATACCGTGCTCGTCCACTGGAACGCCGATGATGCGCGCATCCGCCGAGCGGAAGGTCTGCAATGCCGGGAAGAACGTGGATTGTTCGACCAGCACGCAGTCGCCAGGATTGACGAATGCACGCACGATAAGATCGATGCCTTGCTCGGAACCGGAAAGCACCATCACGTTTCGTACATCGCACTGCACGCCGCGTGTGCTCATATGCTCGGCAAGTAATGCGCGGAGTTCATCGAATCCTTCGATAGGCGATTCTGGCTGACCGTCGAATTCGCGCGACTCAAACGCTTCAATGCTCACTGAACGCAACAAATCGTCGGGAATATCCGCCGGATTAGGCGAGCCGGTGGCAAAGTCGATGATGGTATCGCCGCGTTGCGCCCGCTCGGCCGAGGCAATGTCGTGGTAGGTGAATCGGTTGGAATAGTCGGAGAACAACACCGACCACGGCGGCCGCACAACGCTCGGTTTCGGCTCCTCGTCAATCGGCTCATGTCTCACTACAGGAATCCGGCAGTCTCAATATGCTGCAACGGCAGCACGAACGTGCCTTTGCCTACTTTGGAGGCGATGAGTCCCTCATCTTTGAGTTGCTGATAGGCCTGTAATACCGTGGTGCGATTGACCTCGAGGCGTGAGGCCAACTCGCGTTCAGGCGGCAGACGATAGCCCTCAGCCATTGCGCCGGAGACAATCTGTTCACGCAGCTCAGCAGCCAGCTGCCGGTACATCGGCACCGTGCTGCGCCGGTTCAGCGTGAACTGCATGGCAGATCGTCTCTTGATTCGTCGGTCGAATACCAGTCTAACGGCAGACGAATCGGCTACAGCGACAGGAAGAGCTCGTGGATGCGGACGTCGTCCGTGAGTTCGGGATGGAAGGCGGTGGCGAGGATGTTGCCTTGGCGCAGGCCCACCACGTGACCATCGACTTCGGTTTCGACCGTAGCCTCGGGGCCGACCGACACCACGTAGGGTCCACGGATGAACACCAGCGGAAAGTCCGCGATGCGCTGTGGGTCGTCGGCTTGGCCGAAATCAGCGATGGCTTGGAAGCTGCCGAGCTGACGACCGTAAGCATTGCGGCGCACTACGGCGTCGAGCGCGCCGAAGTAGACGTTCTCATCATTGTCGAGCTTCTTGGCCAGCAGAATCATGCCAGCGCAGGTGCCAAGCACCGGTTTGCCGGCCTTGATGTGGGCGGCGATCGGCTCGAACAGGCCGGTGGAACGCAGGAGTTTGCCTTGCGTGGTGGATTCACCGCCAGGCAGGATGACCCGGTCGATGGATTCATCGAAATCCTCGGCCGCGCGCAACAGCTTCCACGGGGCGCCGAGTTTGTCGAGCACCGCCGCATGTTCGGCGAACGCGCCCTGCACGGCCAGAATACCGGTCACGCCGTGCGTGGCGGTTTCGGCGTCTGCGGATTCTTCTTTGGAAATGTATTCAACAGCTACAACCATGTTGTCCTCTCCGGCTTCGACTCCCGTCACTCGCCGCGAGCGGCCATGATGGTCTGAATCTCGTCCTCGTTGATACCGACCATGGCTTCGCCGAGGTTTTCGGACAGCTTGGCGAGCAGATCGGCGTCCTGCCAGTTGGCGGTGGCCTTGACGATGGCGGCGGCGCGCTTGGCCGGGTCGCCGGACTTGAAGATGCCGGAGCCACGAACACGCCTTCGGCACCGAGCTCCATCATCAGGGCGGCGTCGGCCGGGGTGGCCACGCCACCGGCGGCGAAGTTCACAACGGGCAGACGGCCGTTGTCGTGCACGTACTTGGCCAGATCGTAGGGCACGGCCAGCTGCTTGGCGGCCTCGTAGACCTCGTCGTCGCGCAGGCCGACGAGTTCGCGGATCTGCTTGTTCATGGTGCGCATGTGGCGCACGGCCTGAATCACGTCGCCGGTGCCGGGCTCGCCCTTGGTACGAATCATGCAGCACCCTCGGCGATGCGGCGCAGCGCCTCGCCCAGGTTCTTCGCACCGCACACAAACGGCACGTCGAACTGGTTCTTGTCGATGTGGTACACGTCGTCGGCCGGGGAAAGCACTTCGGATTCGTCGATGTAGTCGATTTCGATGGCCTGCAGAATGCGGGCCTCGGCGATGTGTCCGATACGCACCTTGGCCATAACCGGAATGGACACGGCTTCCTGAATGCCCTTGATCATGGCCGGATCGCTCATACGGGAGACGCCGCCGGCGGCACGGATGTCGGCGGGGATGCGCTCGAGCGCCATCACCGCGCAGGCACCAGCGTCCTGAGCGATCTTCGCCTGCTCGGGCGTGGTGACGTCCATGATCACGCCGCCCTTGAGCATCTGGGCCAAATTACGGTTGAGTTCCGCACGATTCTGCGTCATGAGTTTCCCTTCGTTCGACGCTGCTTGGTATCGCGCTTCATTATTGAACGGAGTGGATTGGCCCCACCCAAACCAGTCCAATTTGGATGGGGCCAATTCGCAACTTCTGCACCCATCCAATCCAACCTCCACATGTTTATCTCTCCCATTTGGCATGTAATCCCTGATTGTCAATCAATCACAGGCCAGGAGGAGAAGAGTTGGCATGCGTGCGATTACTTGCTATTCGCATCGTCCGCATCGCCCGAAATGCCATCCACATATTCAAGAATGTCGCCGGGCTGGCAATCCAATGCCGCACAGATGGCGGCGAGGGCGGAAAAGCGGATGGCGGAAACGCGATTGTTTTTGATTTTGGAAAGGTTCACGTTGGTGATGCCCACCTGATCGGCCAGCCAGTTGAGTGAGCGGCCTCGCTCGACCATGATGCGGTCGAGGCGCAGGACGATATGGCCTATGCCGGCCGGACCGGTGGAGTTTGAGTCAGCCGTATTCAGGCCGGTCTCGCTCGAATCAACGATGTTCAGGCTGTCCTCATTCGGGCCCTCGGTGTTCGGACCGGCCCTGTTCGGACCGGCGCCACGCGGGCCTACGGCGCTCTTCCCCCTCACAGCAGACCGTCGACTTCCCGTTGCAGACCCATGCCATAATCGAAGATGCGCGCAATCAGCAACAGGATAATGCCAATCATCACCATCATGCCGCTCATCCATAAGCCCAGTTGCCGCCCGTGCCAGCCAGGAAACATACGATGAAGTTCACCAGACCCACAATCGGCGCGACAATCAGATACCAGCCAACCCTGTTCAACCGGTCGGGCACCATGCCTTGGAAAGCGTGGCATCCCTGCCGTCTGCAAGCCACACCGTCAAATCCTTGCACAGTGCGGCCATTTCGGAGAACGCCAAGGCCAGTAGAGCGTAGACCACCATTCTCGCCAGACCGGTGGAGATGGTAGCTACCATGTTGACGGGACCGTCGTGGAAGTTCTGCAGATTATAGGAGTAGTCCAACAAGTCGCCCTTGATGCTGAGGGTGAACGCGCCGCCGACATTCAGGTCGACACTGCCGAAGTTCGCGGCGAACGAGCGCGGGGAAATGAGGAATACCACCCACACCACGGCCGCGAGCGCTGCGATGATCCATAGGAGCGCGGCACCGATGCGGGCCAGGATCAAGGCCGCGCCACCGGCCTTATCCAAACCGAAGGATAGTTTCTTTGTCGTTGCCATGATTGAGCCTCCGCTTCATTGCGCAAACCAAGCAACTCATACTTGCATTATACCATAATTTATCGTTTGTCATTAAAAAGTTAATATCAAACGAATAGTTGATGTGACATCGATGCTGCGCGATATATCTGACGTCGCTTCTCTCGCCCCGCCCGACTGCGGCCAGTAACCTCCCTCGTCAGAGGGAGAGATTACTAGCCAACGGTGTTGCCGTAGATTTGGGCTTGGAGGTCTTTACGGGCGGTTTCCATGCGGGTGATCTGGCCGAGGAGGGTTATCTTCTCTTCGCCGTCGGGCAGCTGGGCCATGCGGCGTTTGGCCAAACCGATCTGGCGCATGAAGCCCATGTCCAACAATCGGGTGAGCAGTTCGGTGGCATAGCGCTGCTCTTCCGGCGTGGCAGGGCGTAGCTGCACGGCGGCCGCACCACCGCCGACTCCCCCAGGCACGTTCGACTGCGGAGGTTGTGCGCCATTACCACCGTCGTCGCCAGGCAGTGGCAACGGCATGACGGCCAGCTCGTTGATCACCTGATTCAGCATCGGTCCGCCGGCCTTAGTGAGGTTGTGCATCCACAGCCCCTGCGGGGTATCGTCGGATGGCAGTCCGCCGGCGGCCGCGATCGCCTGGAACAGGGTGCGGAACACCGAAGTCATGAAATGGTCGATGGTCAGCTGCCCGAACATGGTGCGGTCGATGGCGCGCGGCACCTGAATCAGCACGGCCATGAACTGCTGTTCGGCGATGAATACGGCGTCGTCGATCTTGAAATATGCCTGTTCGGCGGCGTCACGGCGCTCCAAGGCCTTGCGCGTGGCCGGATTGGCGTATGGGTTGGTGCCGGGTTCCACACGCGGCTCGTCACGCTCGAATCGACGTTTGGGCGCGTAGCGTCCTCATCGCGTACATGCATCTGCCGGCGTGCGTTCATCACCTCGCGGCGCATCACCTCAAGGTCCACACCGATACGGCCCGCGGACTTGCGCACGTAAGCGTCCCACAGGGAGCGGTCGCGAATCTGCGCCACCAGCGGGGCCACGGCTTTCATCGCACCCACTTGGCCGGGCGTGTAGGTCAGATCGAACCGGCTGATGGCGGCGTCGATCACGAATCATACAACGGTTTGGCCCGGGCGATCAGCGAGCGCACTGCTCGTTGCCTCGCTCGATGCGCAGGTCGCACGGGTCGAGATTGTCGTCGGCCACGGCCACGAAGGTTTGGGAGAGGAAGGCCGAATCGAGGCCGAAAGCGTGCAGCGCGGCTTTCTGGCCGGCGGCGTCACCATCGAACGTGAACACGATGCGCGAGCTCAACGGCTGGTCCTTGACCTTCAACGGCCCGACCAGCTGGACCGCACCCAGCGAATCGTCGGCGATCAGGCGGCGCACAATCTTGGCGTGCTCGGCGCCGAACGCCGTGCCGCACGTGGCGATGGCGGTGTCGATGCCGGCCAAGTGCATGGCCATCACGTCCGTATAGCCTTCGACGATCACCACCTGCCGCTTCTTGACGATGGCGGATTTGGCCAAATCGATGCCGTAAAGCACCTGGGTTTTGCGGTAGAGCTGCGTATCCGGCGTGTTGATGTATTTGGCGGCGATCTGGTCGTCCTCATACAGCTTGCGCGCGCCGAAGCCGAGCGTGCGGCCGGTCGAATCGCGGATGGGCCAGGTCACTCGGCCGCGGAAATAGTCATAGATGCCGCGCTGGCCTTGACGGGCCAAGCCCGCGTCGAGGATTTCCTTCTGCGTAAATCCCTTGGAGCCAAGTGGCGCACGAGATTATCCCAGCCTTGCGGCGCGTAGCCGCAGCCGAAACGTTCGCAATCAGCTTGGGAGAAGTTGCGGCCGCCAAGCAGCTTGCGGGCGGGCAGTGCTTCCTTGGTCAAGATCTGGGAGACGAAGAAGCGGCTGGGCTTCCTCGCAGGCTTCCAGCAGTCGCGTGCGCTTGGAGCCGGTGTTCTCGCGCGCCGGGCCGTTGCCGCTGTTCTCGTAGTGCAGCTCGATATGGTACTTGTCGGCGAGCAGTTCCACGGCTTCGCGGAAGTCGATGTTTTCGGATTGTTCGACGTATTTGAATACGTCGCCACCCAAGCCGCAGCCGAAGCAGTGCCACACGCCGAGCGAGGGACGCACGTTGAAGCTGCCGGTTTTCTCGTCGTGGAACGGGCACAGGCCCACGAAGGTGCCGGTGCCGGAGGCTTAAGCGTTACGGTCGCAGATACAATGTCATACAGGTCCGCGGCGGCGCGCACCTTCTCGACATCTTCTTTCTTAATCATTCCGACCATAAGTCTCTAGAGTACCGCCTCACCTGAGACACGGTAAATTTTTACCGTCGGTTATCATTTCTTCCGCGAAACTCCCTTCAGTCGCCTACAGCGACAGCTCCCCTCACCCGAGGGGAGCTGGCTCGCGCAGCGAGACTGAGGGAAGCACCCGCCCAACACGCCCTCAGCACAAGATGGAGTGCAGGGCCAGAGCGGAGTTGTCGGTCAGGCTCGCGACCTGATCGATGGCGACGCGCAGGCGTTCGTCGTCGTTGGTGGATTCGTTCCAATCGGCCAGGAACTGGCTTTCCAAAGCGTCGGATGGGAGCGGCGAATCAGCCATAAGCACATCGACCAAATCCGATACGATCTTGAGCTCCTCCTGATGGAATGGCTCGCGCTCGCGAGGCGCCATGACGAAGTACACGGCGATGCCCTTCAGCGCCACGATCTCGTAATTCGTGTTCTCGGGAATCACGATGTTCGCGGAATACCGGGTCAACGGCCCGGGCCCGTACGTGTCGCGCGTGGCGGTTTCCACCGACCAGCAGAAGCGGCCGATCAAATCGGACGTAATGTTCTTAAGCTGTGCCAACGATTCGCGCGAACCATTGAAATGTGCAGGGAACAAATGCTCTCGGCGCAATCGCATGAACGCGGCCAGCAGCTTGTCGGCATCCCACTTCGCCCCATACCATGCGCGCGTCTGCTCGATGATGTGGTCCAGCATCTTCGGATCGGCGAGCACAATCGGATCGAACGCGCCGGTGGCGATGGAATCCTCGACGTCATGCACGGAGTAGGCGATATCATCCGAAAGGTCCATGATCTGGCATTCCATGGGTTTGGCGGCCTGGGGCGCGCCGATTTTGAGCCAGCGGAACACCGGTTCGTCATCCGGGTAGACGCAGAATTTCTTCGACCGCTCCCCCTTTGGGTGTTGGTCGGCTTCGGCCAAGGTCCACGGGTATTTGACGGCCGCATCCAAGGCCGCACGGGTCAGGTTCACGCCGGCCGAACGCCCGTCCGGGTGAAAGATCTTGGGTTCGAGCCGGGTCAGGATACGCATGGTCTGTGCGTTGCCCTCGAAGCCGCCGATATTGCTGGCGATGTCGGCGAGCGCACGCTCCCCGTTGTGCCCGAACGGCGGGTGACCAAGGTCGTGGGCCAGACAGGCGCAGTCGACCACGTCCGGATCACAGCCGAGCAATGCGCCGATTTGGCGACCGATCTGGGCGACTTCCAGCGTATGCGTCAGTCGAGTGCGGGCGAAATCGTCGGTACCGGCAATCAGAATCTGGCTTTTCGCGCCCAAACGCCGCAAAGCGGACGAATGAATCAGTCGCGCGCGATCGCGTTCGAAAGCCGTGCGCGACTTGGATTTGGGCGGCTCGGGTGCCCATCGCTCCTCGTCGAAGGCGCTGTAGCCCTCATCGCTCAGCACCTGTTCCCCATCCAAAGTCGTTTCCATATGCCAAGCATAGGCACACATATCGGCCGCAGTAATCCCGACTTCCCGAATATGTGCACTGACGTCACATCAACGGCACATATTCGGGAGATTGGGGCCGATTTCCCGAATATGTGACGCTCAGCACATATCAGTGGCACATATTCGGGAAGAAGGGATTACGGGGTGCCACCGTATGGCGGTAATGCACCTTATAGCAGCGTGGCGGGGTCGAGCTTGGCGAGGTCGGCGGCGGGCAGCACTTCGGCGGCATGCTCGTAAAGGCGCGGGATGCGGTTGCGCAGGCAGGTGAAGATCTCGTAGCTGATGGTGTCGGCGGCGCGGGCCCAATCGTCGGCGGTAGGCTCAACGTAA
>ENA-OQIR01000499-OQIR01000499.1-human-gut-metagenome-genome-assembly--contig:-NODE-499-length-16860-cov-4.019781_pt1 | contig 16860 bp, 14 predicted proteins | sample MGYA00242580_ERZ504745 | MGnify/ENA primary metagenome ERZ504745 (study PRJEB26092, sample SAMD00036214) | human gut metagenome | host: Homo sapiens | study: EMG produced TPA metagenomics assembly of... | reverse complement strand
TGCAGCCTCAAGGTGCCGTACACATTCCAGTGGTGCCTTCAACGCTTCGCCAGCGGAGTTCGCCTTGTTCCACTGGATGGCCGGGCATTTGGCGGTCATCTGGCCGTTCCATGGCAGGTTGTGGCGCTCCTGGTCCATGTTGAGCACGGAGGCGGTCTTGCTTCCCAACCTGCTTTATCGTTCTCATATGCGATTGCGGTCGGATTGTACATCATGAAGTCCTGGCCGACGTACACACGGCCATTGGTGCTCACGTGTGATTCGAAGCTGCCGTTCGGCACGAGGATGCTGCCGAGCATTGCGGCCGCAGGATCATCAGTGGTGTTCTTGGACTGATAGTTGCCGTCAATCTCGCTGTTGCTCTCATTGGCCACGCCGCCGCGAATGGTAACGTTTTTGGCGTCCTTGAAGTTCCACATAATCTTCTGAGCCACGGAGGAGTACAGCTTACGGACTTCATCCGTTTCCGCCTTGGAGAAACCGCCACCGATGTCGGTCTTGTCCCACCAAAAACGCCAGCCGGTATGGAAGTCAATGTTGTCGCCGGACACATTGATCACGATGGAGGCGTCTTTAGGAATGTTGACGAATTTGAAATCGACACCACGATAACCGGCGGAGGAAAGCTGCTCACTGGTGAGAGAGAACACCTGCGTGGCGGATTTGCCGTCTCCGGTGAAGGTGATGAGCTTCTCGTTGTTCTTTACGCTTTGGCCATCGACGGTGGTAGAGCCGCCATTATAGGTGAACTGAAAGCTGACGGGATCCGTCGTTTTATCGTAGTTGTACTTGTAACGGGTGGCGGTGCCTTCCGACGCCTCTCCAGAGGCATTGACGGTACCGTGTCCTCCAGTTTGGACAAGGGGCGGAAAGCTTGGTCTTGAGGTTGGCTTCCGTATAGTTCGTGTAATCGGTGCCGTTCACGTCCTTCAACGGGTCTGCTGCGTTGAAGGTGACGTCATTGTTCTTTTGCCAATCGCCCTGAGCGGCCACGATAGAAGAGCGGCTCGTGTTGTTGCTCCACTTGGTCTCACTGCCGGCGATAGAAGCCTTGTATTGGTAACCTTGAGCGGAACTTGCCACAGGTTTGTAGCTATTCTTGGAATCCCATGCCGTGTAGCTCTGGCCGACAAAGCCGCCCTTGCCATATGCGCCGACGTTACCTTGCACATTACCCGAAGAAAGGCTGTTGATACCGGAGTTGGCACCACCGACCGCAAGCACGGTTTTCCTGTCGCTAGGACGGAACTGCGAACCGAAACCCACGGTACCCCAACGGAAACCGGCACTCGAATAGATGCCAGAAGAATTCGGAGCCTTCCATGAATCCTTCAACGGCTTCATGACCAGCTTGCCGTTGACCACGGTAAGGCCCTCGGCCTCTACTGCATACGAGCCATCAACATCATTCTCATTGCTGATATTTGCCTTACCGTTCGTGTTCTTACCGATGTAAAGGTCACGACCTACGTAGGTTGCCACACCCGTATCCTCGCTAGCCATGCCAGAAGCGTCGCCCAGCGTGTAAGAGGTTGGAGTGCACTTGGAACCATCCGCCAAGCTGCTTTCGTCCGCCTTGGCATTGTAGGCGGGGAGGAGGAAGTTACTGCTACGGTGGCCATCATGGCTACCGCTATGGCGGCGGCGGTCAGGGAGCGGGTACGCGAAAGCGCGCAACCGGATGCCGATCGCGTTCCTGCATAGTGTCGTGGTGCGTTGCCGGCACCATTACGCCATTGCCTCATCTTGTCCCCTATCCGCAAAGTGTTCACCCTTCTGAGCCCCTCAACTCGAGGTTGATATCCTTTGCATAATGCCGTTATCACTTCTGTTTTACGTATAGCTTCTACGCTGTTCCCATCTCCGGCAACACAGCCGGAAACCTCTGTTTTCCCTTTTTCTCTGACCTACGGTTTACTATGATAACCTTTGCAGTTATGAAAACAAAATGAAACAGAAAGAACCCACACCCCCTCCCCCGATACGTTTTTTCGTCCCCTCTCACGGGGACAACGCTTTAAAGCCTGATATTCAACGGTTTGTCAACGATTGCAAAATCAAAAAACACATGCTGATCATTGAATGAAATTCATCATTCATCAGCCCCCGATTGGCGTGTCATGAAACACATCACTGCAAATTGTTTCATTTTTTTCCTGAAAACGTATGCCACACACCATGACTACAGTGGGGGTATCCCTTATCAATCCACCCCAGGCCATCACAATCAGCCCGTCGGCATTGACGGGCTGCGGAAGGACAATGAGACTCGGCTCTCAGCGGCCAGTGCCATACACGGAATCGGTGCCACGCAGCACAAGCTGTGCACGCACAATCTCATGCGCGTTCTCGAGCGGCTCACCTTCGATGAGCTTCATGGCCTTCTGCGCGGCCGCGCGACCCATCGCATACGGATCCTGGCGCATGGTGGTCAGGCTCACAGTGTCGGCGTACGGCGAATCGTCGAAGCCGATAATCGAGTAATCAGAAGGCGTGTGGTGGCCGTAACGTTCCAAACGCAACACCAGCGGAATCGCCATCATATCCATCTGGCAGCAGATCGCGTCCGGGAACTCGTCCAACGCAAGCAGCGCGGTCAACGCCGAGTCGGCGAAGGTCTTGCCACGCGGCACAGAGACGACGCGCCACTTGAAGTCATGGGAGGCCTCCATCGTCTTGCAGGCGCGGATGAAGCCCTGTCCTCGCGCATCGATGGAGGAATTAATGGAATCGACCGCATCGGAGCACACGTACACGATATTCTTGTGCCCCAGATTGATCAGATGCTGGGCGGCGGTGAACATGCCGTCCTCATCGTCGATGGAGATGGTGGCGTCGAAGCCGTTTTGCGTCGGCGTATTGATGCCGATGATCGGCACGTGGATGCGTTTGAGCTGCTGGATTTCCTTCGGATCCACGCCGAACGACGTTACGAATACGGCGTCCACGTTGCGGCGGACCGGCAGATTCGTGAAGAATTCCTTGCGATTTTCGGCGGTGTCGACATGCTGGAACAGCGATACGTCATACCCGGCATTATGCATGACGGATTCGATTCCAGCGAACACTTCCGTATTGAACCAGCTAGTGATCTCTTCATTCATCAGCATCGCCACACGGTACGATTGGCCGGATTTCAGCGACGTGGCGGAACGGGAGATGTTGAAATCAAGCTTGTCCGCCGTTTCCAGCACCTTGCGGCGCGTACGTTCGGACACCAGTTCCGGCCGCGTGAACGCGCGCGATACCGTGGAAATCGACACACCCGCGCTTGGCCACCTCGCGAATGCCTGCTCTATCCATCTCTCAACCCCTTTGCGGTTTCTGCATCATAATCACAAACGTTCCCAGCCTTGGAAACACTCGCTTGAGCGGCGATGCTCTCTCAATCTGTTTCTATCATACTGCGAACGTTGTCAAAAATCACGCCAGTGTTGCACAAATCGCACAAATTATCAAAATAACCGGGTAAACCGCGTAAAAAGCCCATTTCGTCCACTGATGCTTATAGCCCAGCTTGCCGTTGTAGTAGTGCATGAACGCCACGCCCACGCCCGGCGCGATCATCATCACGGCGCCGAACAGGCCGGCTGTGAACATCATCGAATTCTCATACTGGCGCATCAGAGCGAAAATCAGCACGAAGCCAAGCGTCACCGAACCGATGCTCATCATGTGCTGGCGTAGGCCGATACGCAGCAGCAGGTCCCACAGCAGACCAATCACCACCAGTCCGACCGACAACAGCACCTTCATGGCCTTCTGATAGCGCGACGCCACCCAGTCGAGCGCGGCAAGCACAACAAACGCAACGAACAGGCCGAAAACGGGATTCTGCGAGCCCAGGTCGAAAGCCTTATGCGATGTGGCGAGGTCGTACGGCACCTCGCACACCACGGCGAGAATGAACAGCTGCAGGCCGTACGCGACCCGGCTGTGCGTTTCACGGAAACCCTGCACCAGCAGCCACGCGTAGATCGGAATGGCGAACCAGGACACCACTTCGCTCAGGACCATCGCCGTCAGCGACGTCATATTGTTGGTATCGGAGCCGAAGAACAGCGGCACGATGGTGGTGCTGCCGGCGGACAAGGCCAACGCCACCGCGCCGATGACCTTAAGTTGGAACACCGTCAGTCCGCGACGCTTTTTCCTGTTGCGGCGAGCGCCGCCGAATTCCGATTTGGTCGGTCGAATCGGTTCGAGCTCCCTGCTCGGCATAGCCTTCCATATGTCCTCCTATTGCGATTTTTCCGCGCGTCGCACGTGGCACGTGCACCTTACGCACGCCTTACGCACGTATGCCTTTTACGACTTGCGACTTTCCCTTGCGACTTTCCCGCACGCCACAGCGGCTTCCCGCACGTCCCATGCGATTTAAGCTCAGCGCCCACCGCGCGCCTTATGCGTCCAGCACGAATTTCAGCAGCCCGTCGTAGTCGGCTCCGGTAAACGAACATACCGCATGTGCCGAAACTTCCGGGTCGTCCGCCGGTGAAATTTCCGTGCGGAAGTATGCCGCGTCGAGGCCGGCGGAATTGGCGCCGATGATGTCGTTGCGCTCGTCGTTGCCGACCATGAGCGCGTGCTTGGCGGTCACGAATTCACGGTCGAGCGCCAGCATGTACAGGTCGCGTGCGGGCTTGCGGATTTTCTCTTCACTGGAGATGATCACGTCGTCCAGTACGCTGGCAAGGCCGGTCTCTTCCAGTTCGGGGCGTGTGTAGCAGGCTTGCGCGTTGCTCAGCAGCGCCACGACCATGCCGGCGTCCTGCAGTTGTTCGATCATGTCGAGCGCGCCGGGGTACAGCCGGAACAGGCTGGTGCTGCCTTGGCGGAACGCCCATGCGGCTTTCAGCGCGGCCTGCGGTAGCGCGAGTTTCTTTTCCGCTTCCTCGCTGCGATTCATGAGCAGGGACCGGTAGACCGGCAGGATGTCGAATTCGTCCCACCCGTTGCGAACGATTGCACGGTCGGCTTGGTGGACCATTTCGCGGGCTTCGAGCTTTTCGAACTGGTCGCGCATCACGTCGACGGATTCGTACTGCGCGCCCAATTCGGTCACGCAATCGTACAGCGCCTGCCATGCGGCCTCGCTCTGCTCATCGGTACGAATGTCGATCAGCGTTCCGTACAGGTCGAAAAACACCACCTCGTACCGCGGATTGCGCGCTCCGATTCCCACTGTCGTATCCTTTCTGGTTTTCCTGCCCCATTGCCGTATCTGTTACGCAACCGCAGCTTTGCGGTCGCCGTTTTGTAGCTTCCCTACTGAGAGTATTACTGCAACCGCCAGATTGCAAACGTATGCGGTGGAACAATCAAATAATCGCCATCACCTGCGCTCACATTGCCTTCCACCGGACTGACGGACGAGCCGAGACCACACCAGTATCTCCGTATTCCGCCAATCGGTTCCAAACCCGTTACGGCCACGTCAATAACGCCGACGTGTCTGCCTGGATTGGCGGCCATCAGATAATCGCCGACGCGGAACACGAGTTCGTCGCCTTCCGTATCGACGATATTGCGATTGCCGTCGAACCACTGTGGATCAGACTTGCGCAATGCAATCAACTTCGCGTAATACTCAATCAAATCGCGCTTCTGCCATGCACGGTTCCAATCGAGCCAGTTAAGCTCTTTGGCGGAATCGTAAGAATCAGAGCTGCCGAATTTGGTACGTGCGAACTCCTCGCCGGACAGCATGAACGGGATGCCAGCGGAGGTAAGCGTGATACCCACAGCCAGCTTGTTGGCGTCCATCACGTCGGTCAGCGCGGCCGCAATCTGCGGACCGACACCGGCCAGCCCTTCCGCCGAGAAATCGGCGTCATACATGACTTTTGGCACATCCACGGTATTTTCGTTAACGCCTTCGGCCACGGTGCTGCCCAACGAACCAGCCGCAAAGCTCGCGCACAACTTGTCCCACAGCGTGAGGTCGTCGTGCGCGGACACGTATTGAATGACCTGGCCTGCCACTCCTTCCGAATGTTTGCCGCGACGCCACGCGTCCACGGCCTCACGCGCAGCCGCTACGTTCTCGTGCATGCCACCGTTCACATAACCCGGGCGGTCCGAGAAGAACACATGGCCCTTGATGGTGTCTCGCGTGGTGTCGCAGAAGTGGCCGATGCGACTGTCAAGCTTCGACAGGCCTGACTTGTCAGCCAGCACGGTGTCGCTGGGCAGCGGCGCGGTGGCGCCCGCGGACCACGGTTCGCCGTACATGAGAATGTCGCGTCCACGGCCGGGAATCTCATCCAGAGCAGCACGCACGGCATTCATGGTGTCCACGTCAATCAGACCCATCAGGTCGAAACGGAAGCCGTCTATATGGTATTCGCGCGCCCAGAACGTCACGGATTCCACGATGAACCGGCGGAACATCTTACGTTCGGTGGCCATGTCGCAGCCGCAGCCGGAGCCGTTGGCGAACGCCCCGTTGGGCTTGCGGCGCAGGAAGTATTTCGGCACCGTACGTTCGAACCAATTGTCGGTGGAGAACATGTGGTTGTAAACCACATCCATGATCACCTTGATGCCCGCACTGTGCAGCGCCTGCACCATCTGCTTGACTTCGCGGATTCGTGTGGTGCCGTCGAACGGATTGGTGGAGTACGAGCCTTCCGGCACATTGTAATTGATCGGATCGTAGCCCCAGTTATAGCGGTCGCAGGTCGTTTCGTCCACTGAACCGAAGTCGTAAATCGGCATCAGCTGCACTGCAGTGACACCAAGCTTCTTCAGGTACGCAAGGCCGGTCGGAAAGTCGGGATGGCCTTCCAACGACGTACCGTCATCGGTGAACGCAAGATACTTGCCGCGGTGCGATTCGGGGAAACCGCCGGCGGGATCATTGCTGAAATCGCCCACATGGGTTTCCCAGACCACCGTCTGCGCAAGCGGCACGTCCGGCATATGGTCGCGGTACCAACCATCCGGATTGGTGCGGCTGAAGTCCACGACCATGCTGCGCCGGCCGTTCACACCGGCCCCGCGCGCCCACGGATCGGCGACGCGGTCCACGGAACCGCAATCGCGTTCAATCAAAAAGTCGTAATACACGCCGTGCTTGTTGTCGGCGAAATCGTACGTCCAGGAACCGTCGGTTTCAGGACGCATCAGGTACTGTCCGATCAAAGCGTCGCCGTCTTCCCCCATGGAGCCGCGCATGAACAGTCGCAGTGTCACCTTCTTGGCAGAAGGCGCCCAGAGAGCAAACTGGGTGCCGGTTTCAGTAACCACGGCACCCAGCGGCCGTTCCAGACACAGCGGGAACGGTTCGGCGACGCTCGTATTCGGCTGTGCGAAGCTGTCTACGAGCGTCATATCCTTTGCCTTTCTTTAGCCCTTCACGGAGCCCGACATGGACTCCTGATAGAAGCGCTGCATCACAATGAACAGGATGGCGATCGGAACGGAGATCACGACCGCGGCCGCAGCGAAGCGGGCAAACCAGTTCTGGATATATTCCTTCTGCAGCATGAGCCACAGGCCCAATGCCACGGTGTAGTTGGATTGCGTACGGCAGATCACCTTGGCCATGACAAAGTCGAGCCACGGGGTCAGGAAGCCGATGATGGCCTGGTAGACGATCATGGGCTTGCAGATCGGGATGATGATCTTATGGAACACCTGGAAACGGGTACAACCGTCGAGCAGGGCGGCTTCGTCCAGCGAGGTCGGAATGGTGTCCATATAGCCCTTCATCACGTAGAAGCCAGCGCCGGAACCGGCGGAGTACACGAGAATCAACGCCACGGTAGTCATGGTGCCGCTTGACAGGCCCAAGGCCTTCAAGATGAAGTAGATGGCGGTGACGGCCATGATACCCGGGAACATGCCAAGAATCAGCACAACGTTCATGAAAGTCTTGCGCACACGGAAACGCATACGGCTCATGCAGTATGCCACGGAGAGCACGAAGATCAGAGAAATCGCACAGGTGAAGCAGGCGATGATGAACGTGGTGCCGAACATCTTCGGGAAGTCCAACACGTTGCGGTCGGTGAATAGCACCCTATAGTTGTCCAGAGTCCACTCCTTCGGAAAGAAGGAGCTGGTGTACGGGGCGGTGTTCTTATTGAACGACTCCGCGAACACCCATACGATCGGGACGAGCCAGATGACGGCCAGAATGGCCAGGAACAAGTGGGCGAACACGTCGCCGGTGATACGGCGGATCTTCTGGTCGTGCAAAAGGCCGTGGCTTTCCACTTTGGTTGCGGAATGCTTGTTGCTCATCGGAATGCCTCCTCATTCTTATAGGAGCCGGAATTGCGGTAGGTGATCAGCGAAACGATGGCCAACACGACGAAGGTCATGATGCCGATCACGGCACCGAGATTGTAATCCTGCTTGTCCACGGTCAGCTTGTACAGCCAGGTGATAAGCAAATCAGTGGAGCCTGCGGAATCGCCCAATGGCGTAGGATCGCCACCGGACAGCAGGTAAATGACGTTGAAGTTGTTCACATTGCCCGTGAAGGTGGTGATCAGATACGGGGTGAGCACGAAGATAATGTACGGCATGGTGATCTTAGTAAAGATCTGCCACCAGTTGGCACCGTCGATCTTCGCCGCCTCATACTGATCGGCCGGAATGTTCTGCAGAATACCAGTAATCTGCATGATGGTGTACGGGATACCGACCCACAGGTTGATGACGATCACGGTGACACGGGCCCAAGTGGCGTTGGTGAAGAACGGCAACGGGCCGTCAATCCAACCCCACGTCTGCAGCATGCGGTTCACCGCACCCTGCGGCTGGAGCATGGTGTGCATGACCAGCAGAGACACGAACTGCGGAACGGCGATGGACATGGAGAAGCAGGCACGCCAGAAACCCTTGAAGTGGGTGGTCTTGCGATTGATGATCATAGCCACGAACATGCCGAGGAAGAAGTTCAGGAAAGTGGCAAAGAAAGCCCAGACCAATGTCCACACCAGCACGCGTCCGAACAGTGCAGCGTTAACAGTGCCGCCGCTGTTGGAGAAAACCTTGGCGAAGTTTTCGAAGCCGACCCAGTGGAACAGCACGAGGTGCTTGTGGTCATAGCTGGTGAATGCCATTGAAATCATGAAGATCAACGGCAGCACGGTGAACACGGCGATGCCCAGCGTGGGCAGGAACATCAGCAGAACGTGCGCCTTGGCATCGAGCAGCTCGCGGACATCGTCCATGAAGCTCGGAGCCTTGCCGTTCTCCTCGAGCAGCACCTGGGACTTGTATGCAGAGCGCACGGACATGACCCACAGGCCGATGAAGGCAGCGGTGATAACCAGAGTGGCGACACCGTACAACAGGATGACCACGGAACGGTCAGGTTCGGTGTAGACCCAGAAGCCGTCGACCAGCTTCTTGCCGCCTGCATTGGTGCCCAAGGTCGGCAACTTGGAAAGATAGTCCACGCCATTGATTGCCATGAACACGAAGTATGCGATTTCCAGCGCCAGCATGGCAATGCCCTTGACATACTGCTTGCGCACGATATCGCCAAGACCAAACACCACTGCGGAAAGCTTAGTGAACAGGTCACCACGCCGGAACGCCGCCCTTACCGTGTAAGGCGACGGAGAAACATAATCAGCACCCTGCTTCCGAAGGCGCTTCATCTCCCGTGGGGAAAGAGTTGTTGCTGTCATTTCGACTGCCCTCTCATATGGATATTGAAAGATAAAAAAAGCTTTGCTCCCGGACAAGGGGAAGGAGAATTTAAAAACCTTGCCCGGGAATGCAAAGCTCGGAGGAGGAGTGAGCCACTATGCAAAGTGGAGAGAGACACCGCGACTCGAAGCATCTCTCAAAGCTGCAGGATGGCTGGGGGGATTTGGCAGTGCCAACCACCTGCATTCTTCAGTTATTGGATTTTTAGGATTACTGATTTCACTCAGCGATCTTGCCACCGGCCTGCTTGACCCAATCCTGGTACTTGGCGGCAGCGTTGTCTTGGTGATTTCCTTGTTGACCAGGGCCTTGCCGAAGGTTTCGGCCGGAGTCCACCAATCGTTCATGCCGGACAGACCGGACTGCAGGAGGCGGTGTTGGCCATGGTGTCGGCCTGGGCCTTGGCTGCGATGTCGTCGGTGGTCAGGTCGGACAGGGACTTGTCGGTCGGCGGGATGGCGCGCATCTCGTAGTGCAGCTTCTGAGCTTCGGTGGAGCCGAGGTAAGCCGCGAACTGAGCGGCGGCCTCGGGTTCTTGGCGTTCGGGTTGTAAGCAGCGGCCTTGGTGGCGGCGAAGGACTTCATCTGCTTCTTCTGGCCGTTCACGGTGAAGGTCGGCAGAGAGGTGGCGGCGTAGTTGTCACCCAGGGCCTCCTTCACGTCCTTAGCGGACCAGGTACCGGAGAACAGCACGTCGGCGGAGCATCCTTGATGGCTGCGAGGCCGGAAGCGCCATCGTCGTTGGAGAAGTTCGGGTTGGCGACCACATCAACCAGATAAGAGGTGATATCGGCGCCGTCCTTCGGGAAGACCATGCCTGCGTCAGCATCATTGCCCTTCTCGCCGAACAGGCTCAGGCCATCATAGAAGCCGTTGATGTACCAAGAATTCTGCAGGGAGAACGCGACCTTGGCCTTGGAAAGGATGGTATCGAAGTCCTTGGCCTCATCCTCGGTGATCTTGGACTTGTTGTAGTACATGAACCACGTGTTGTCGGTGTACGGCACGCCATAGAGCTTGCCATCGGTGCCGGTGACGGAGTCGACTTCGAGGTCGCCGTTCTGTTCCTTCACCTGCTTCTCAGCGTCGGTGCCCAGCTGGCCAATGGCCTTGGCGTCCATTAGAACACCCAACTGATCGGAAGCGAACATATAGACATCGGCTGCCGCGGACGGATCAGTGCTGACCTGCTTGGAAGCATCGCCTTCAGAGACCACGTCATTCTTCCACGTGATATTGTATTCCGGATGCGCCTTGGCGAAGTTCTCTTCGACCTTGCCCAGCCAGTTGGTGTCCTTGGCCTGGTCTTCCTGCGGAGCCCAGACGCTCAGGGTGATGTTCTGGGTGCCGGAGGCCTTCTTATCGCTTCCACCATTGTCGGAGCCGCCGCACGCAGCGAGCGGAACCAGCATGGCAACAGCAGCAGTAAGTCCGATTGCCTTCTTCCAATCGATCTTCATTGATCTTCCTTTCCTCACATAACCTTGTGTTCCTCAACATCTCCGGTTAAATGGTACGGACCAAAACCCTGCATACGTTCACATCATCGTTCTTGGATGATTACCAACAACACTGGGGCCACCAAAAATGTATCAGTGATTGTTAGTGTAGCACGTTTCTGCCAACGTTTGCAATTCAGCGCTATGATTGTTTCAAAGAAACACCGCAAACCGCGAAACATCAAGGAGACACACCCTCATGCTTCCCCCCGCGAAACACCCCCACCCCAAATGGCTTGCCGACGCAATTTTTTATGAAATCTATCCACAGTCCTTCGTCGACTCCAATGGCGACGGCATCGGAGACATCCCCGGAATCACTTTAAAACTGGACTACATCAAGGATCTCGGATGCAACGCGATCTGGCTCAATCCTTGTTTCGACTCGCCATTCAAAGACGCCGGCTACGACGTGCGCGACTACAAAAAGGTGGCATCACGCTACGGCACCAACGACGATCTCATTGCGTTGTTCGACGCCGCCCACCGGCGCGACATGCACGTGATCCTCGATCTCGTGCCAGGCCACACCAGCGAGGAACACGAGTGGTTCCACCGCAGTTGCAAGGTCGAACGAAACAATTATTCCGACCGCTACATCTGGACAGACTCATGGATCTCCGGTGGCGACGGACTGCCATTCATCGGCGGCGAATCGCCCCGCAACGGTACCTACATCTTGAACTTCTTCAAATGCCAGCCGGCGCTCAACTACGGTTTCGCGCACCCCGAACGTAGCTGGCAGAAGCCAGCCCTTGGTCCGGACGCGAAGGCCACTTGCGACGCGATGGTGGACGTCATGCGGTTCTGGCTTTCCCGTGGCGCAGACGGCTTCCGCGTGGATATGGCCGACAGCCTCGTCAAAAAGGACGATGAGGGCAAGCCTTACACCATCCGCACCTGGCAGTACATGTTCGCCCGGATCCGCCCGGCCTTCCCCGAAGCCGCGTTCGTTTCGGAATGGGGACGGCCAGAGGAGTCGATGGCCGCCGGCTTCGACATGGATTTCTATCTCGATTGGCGTTGGGACGGCGTTCCCAACGGCTACAACATGCTGTTGCGCAACGTGGACGACCCGTTGAGCCGCAAGGGCGACAAGAGCTATTTCAACGCCGATTCCGGCACGCCGATCAGCGAATTCCTGGACGAGTACGAGCCGCGTCTGCGCGAAGCGGAAACGGCCGACGGAAATTTTAATTTCATCACCTGCAACCACGACACCGCACGCGTGGCGCCGCGACTGTCGCAGCGCGAAATCGCCCTGGCATACTGCACGCTGTTCGCGATGCCGGGCGTGCCGTTCCTGTATTACGGCGACGAAATCGGCATGCGATACCGCGCACTGCCCGGCAAAGAAGGCGGCTACGTGCGCACCGGTTCGCGCACACCGATGCAGTGGGGTGCGAACGACGCATCCGGAGCACTTCACGTGTCCGATTCTGCAGAATCGGACACTCGGGCTGGTGATGTGACCGGTGGCAGCTACCTGCCCACCGACCCGTCCGCCGACGCCCCGACCGTCGCCGCACAGCAGGCCGACGCCGAATCACTGTGGCATACGGTGCGCTCCATACTCCACGTCAAGGGGGAATGCGACGCCTTGCGGTCGGGGGCTACGTTCCATGCAATCGAACGCGATAGAGTGTTCGTTTTCGAGCGTTCCACCCACCTGCAGAAGCTGATCATAGCCGTCAATCCAAGCCGCGATTGCAAAGCTTTGCAGTTACCAGATGGTAGTTATCGGACGATTTTCAGCATCGGCGAAAACGAAATTAGCGGCACTTCGCTGCGTCTAGGTCTGCAAAGCTTTGCAATTCTCGAAGCCGAGTAGCAGACGAGCAATGCCCCGTTGGAATAATCGTTTGCAATGCGGAGCGCTGCGCCTTCGTATTGCAAACGATAGTCAATATGGAAAAACAATTCCGGTTATCTATATTCCTGAAATTAGAGCAAAATCGCAATATAGCAACACTCTCTTACCGCAAAACACGCTTTGAAAACGATATCATACCGTGATATAGTTATCTTTGGTGCGAATGCCACCAGCATCGAAGCTGCGGCAATCGCAAGCAATGTAGCATGTCAGCCGTCACAAACGGCGCGGAAAGAAGGGACCTATGACACAGACCCAGCAGACCGAAAGCGCAGAACGCATCGCACGGCCTCTTATCCAGCTCGCCAAGCTCAATGGCATTTCCACGTCGTATATCGACCAGCTCGGCACCTATGTGGAAATCCGCGACGAAGTGCTCGTCTCCGTATTGGCCGCACTCGGCGTGGACGCATCCAGCGACGAAGCGATCACCGCCTCCTATGCGGCGACCCAGCAGCGCATCGCAGACACACTTGTTGAGCCGACCGTCGTGAAGTTCATCGGCAAGGAAGCCGTCACGCCAATCCGCGCGAAAGGAAACGACGTGGCGCTGAAGCTGACGTTGGAAGACGGCACGGAATATGCGGGCGATCTGACCGCGTATCTGACGGGCTCGAACGCAGATGACGGCTCGCTGCAACTGACGCTGCCGGACGATATTCCCGCCGGCTACCACACGCTGGCCGTCGATGCCGGCCCGCTGCACGCCGAAGCCGCGCTGATCTGCGCACCGGCACGCATCGAACTGCCGCCAGCAGTAGCGGAAAAGCAACGTTGGGGCTGGATGGCACAGATGTATTCCATCCGTTCCGCTGAATCCTGGGGCGTGGGCGACTATGGCGATCTGAAGCTGCTGCTGTCCGACGCGGCAACGAAATCGCATGCCAATTTCATGCTTATCAACCCGATTCACGCCACCGCGCCGGTGCCGCCGCTGGAGCCGTCGCCGTATCTTCCCGAATCGCGTCGTTTTCTCAATGTGACGTACATCCGTCCGCAGGATATCGCTGAATATGCGGAACTCAACGAGGCGGACCAGGCCGAAGTGGCGCGTCTGCACGCGGAAGCCTCGCCAGCCAACGACAGTATCGAGCCGCTCGACATCAATTCCGCTTGGTGGCACAAGCGCCAGGCGCTGCAGCTTGTGTACAACGTGCCGCGTTCCGTCGAGCGTCAGGCCGCGTTCGACGTGTTCAAGGAGCCGCGGGTCCGGATCTGCGCGCGTTCGCCGCATGGTCGGTGGCGTTCCAGGTGTGGGGCGCGCCGTGGGAAGGCACGTGGTTCAAGGACACGAACCGCGATTCGCCTGAAGTGGTGAAGCTCATGCGCGAGCACGCCGATATGGTCGATTTCGAATGCTGGCTGCAGTGGATCGCCGACGAGCAGGTGACAGCCGCGCAGAACGCCGCCCGTGACAGCGGTATGGCGCTCGGCTCATGCAGGATATGGCCGTGGGCGTGCACTCGCTCGGCGCGGACGTGTGGTGGAATCCGGAACGTTTCGCAGTAGGCAGCGTAACCGTGGGCTGCCCACCGGACTTCTACAACCAGCAGGGTCAGGATTGGGGCCAGCCGCCGTTCAATCCGAATTATCTGGCCAAAACTGGTTATGGCGTGTACCGCGAGATGGTGCACAACATGTTCTCGCACGCGGGCGCGGTGCGCATCGACCATGTACTCGGCCTATTCCGTCTGTGGTGGATTCCGCAGGGCGAAGGCGCGCGCGGTGGCGCGTACGTTACGTACGACTATGAGGCGATGATCGCGATCCTGACCATTGAAGCGTCCCGCGTGAACGGTTTGGTGGTCGGCGAGGATCTGGGCACCGTGCCTGATTACGTACGCACGGTACTCGGCGAGCACGGCCTGCTGGGCTGCATGGTGGAATGGTTCGCCCGCGTGGACGACTCCCCCACGCCGGCGACCCGTACGCCGATCCGTCCACGTACCGCAAGTACGCGCTGGCTTCCGTCACCACGCACGACCTGCCGCCGACCGCCGGCTACCTGCAGTTCGAGCACGTCAAGCTGCGCGAACAGCTGCACCTGCTGTCCGGCCCGGTCGAGGAGTTCCAGGCTTCCGCCACCGCCGAACGCGACGCGATGATGGACCGTCTCGTGGAGTCCGGCCTGATCACGCCGGAAGTGGCGGGCGATGTGGAAGGCCACATCCAGGAAATCGTCGAGGCGATGCACAAGATGCTGCTCAAGTCGCCGTCCGTGCTGCTGCAGGCCGCGCTGGTGGATGGCGTGGGCGAGACGCGCACGCAGAACCAGCCGGGCACGTCCAGTGAATACTCCAACTGGCGTGTGCCGCTGGCAGGCCCGGACCTCAAGGTGGTGCACACCGATGAAGTGTTCGATCTGCAGCGCGTGCAATCGCTTGCCGCCATCATGAACGGCGAGAAGTAGCGTTTAGACTTACCATTCCCCTTTCCTTACAAACCAAAATTCCGGTCCTCCTTGTGGAGGGCCGGAATTTTTCATATATGCAAGGCGATTTGGGAGCGGCCAGGTTCAGCGGTCGATCAGCCCAGCAGCAGCCAGACTGAGGTGTCGCTATCCAGCTTGCCGTCGTCCGTCAACGGCACGGAATTTGCGATGGCGACCGCATCGTCCGGCAGGGCGATCGGCTCGTCGCCGAAATTGGTGACGGACAGGAATCGACGGCCTTCCGTGGCCGGACGCGAGTAGGCAACCACCGTATCGCCCATGTCCAGCAGGTCGGCGGACGTGTCTCCGGTTGCCGTCAGCACCGTCTGTCGCAACTGCAACAGCTTGCGGTACAAGTGCAGCATGGAACCGTTGTCATCGGCCTCGACGTCGGCCGCGAAATCCTTGAACCAGGCCGGCTGCGGCAGGTGCGCGTCGGCGGAATCGCCCTGCTCCGGGCCGAAACCGAACGTGCCGCCGGTGATGAAGTCCGGGCTCCACGAAGCCGGTTCGCCGCAATCGGCAGCCTTCCACGGCATCGGTGCACGGCAGCCGTCACGACCCTTGTCGGTGAAGTTGCGACGGGTGTTGAACGGCGTCGGATCCTCAAGACGATCCCACGGAATGTTCGCCACTTCGAACAGGCCCAGTTCCTCGCCCTGATACACGTAGGCGGAACCCGGCAGGCCCAGTTCCATCAGCGCGGCTGCGCGGGCGCGACGGGTGCCGAGCTCACGATTCTCGCGGTAGGTCTCTCCGTCACGCAACAGCCAATCGTGCGCCAGCTGGTGGTACGGAGCGTCCTTCACCTGCGGCAGACCGAAACGCGACGGACTGCGCGGCACATCGTGGTTGTTCATAACCCACGTCGTGGTGGAACCGTGCGTTTCCTCGGCGGCGCGCAAGCCGTCAGCAATGGCCGTACGGAACTCGTCGGCGAACCAGTTGCTTCGGCGAACTCGAAATTGAACACCTGGCCGAGCTCGTCGGTGGACGCGTACAGATGCTGCGATTCGGCCTTCACCCACGCCTCGCCGACGGCGAAACGCGGCGGATTGTACTCGTTGAACACCTGACGCCATTCGCGGTAGATGTCGTGCACTTCCGGACGGTCCCACAGCGGGCTGAACGCGCCGTCCGCCGGCAGCACATGCTGTACCGCGGCCGGATCCATGTCGGCCAGCGGCACGGAATCGAGGTCCTTGGCCAAGCCGTGCGCCACGTCGATGCGGAAGCCGTCGGTGCCGTGGTCGGACCAGAATCTCAACGTTTTCTTGAATTCCTCGTGCACGTCCGGATTCTTCCAATTCAGATCCGGCTGCTCCTTGGCGAACATGTGCAGGTACCACTGTCCGTCATCGACCTGCTGCCACGCCGGCCGCCGA
>ENA-OQIR01000498-OQIR01000498.1-human-gut-metagenome-genome-assembly--contig:-NODE-498-length-16867-cov-2.645699_pt1 | contig 16867 bp, 22 predicted proteins | sample MGYA00242580_ERZ504745 | MGnify/ENA primary metagenome ERZ504745 (study PRJEB26092, sample SAMD00036214) | human gut metagenome | host: Homo sapiens | study: EMG produced TPA metagenomics assembly of... | reverse complement strand
CCGCCTTTTGCTGCGGCCGTACTCGCTGTTGCCGAAGCGGCCTGCCAGCGTCGCCTGAATGGAGGAGGACAGGCATGATGGTGGCCTTGTTGCCATACTTTTTCAGGCAGTTCAGCAGGTCGGATGCGAAGCCGAAGTTGCCTTCATGAAGTCTTCCGGGTTTTCCGGGCGATTCACGCCTGCCAGATTGAACACGAAGTCTGCTTTCTGGCAGTATTCGTCCAGCTCCTTCGGGGTGGAGTTCAGATCATACTCGAAGATTTCTTCAATATTCAACGCCGGGCGGGTCTTATTTTTCCCGTCCCGGATGTTTTTCAGGTTGTTGCACAGGGCGGTTCCCACCATGCCCTTGGCACCTGTGACTAGAATGTTCATCCTATCACCTCTTTAATGTACTGCGGTGCAGTCCGGAATATCTGCGCCATCCGGCACGGTTGCATGATTGCAGATGGTGCAGTTACTGCCGATGCGAGTAAAGTTTCCCACAGTCGCACCGGTGCGAACAACGCTGTTGGTGTAAATTAGGGCGTAGTCCCCTACCGCTGCATCACAGTGGATTTCCGTTCCGGCATTCAGCAGAACACCGTTGCCAACGGACGTACCATTCTGGACACAGGCATTTTGCAGCACCACGCAGCCACAGCCCAGCTTTGCGTATGGACTCATGTAGGCGCTGGGCGCAACGATATTGGGAAAAGCAAAGCCAAGGCTTTCGCCTTCTCATACACCTGTGCTCGGAACCGATTGTTGCCGATACCCACCACCAGCAAGCCGTACTCCTTTCGCAGCTCCGGCAAATCAGTAAGCCCGCCAACCACCGGAATGCCGCAGATCTCAGTGCCTACAGGTTGTCCATCGTCCACAAAGGCACAATCGTATTGAAGCATCGCCTGCTCCGCCACCATGCGCCCAAAGCCGCCGGCACCAATCAGCAGTAACTTTTCTTTAGACATTCGGGATGCCCTTCAGTGCATTCTGGACATACTCGGTGGTCAGAATCTTCTTCACAGTGCCTTCCACGTCCAGACGCTCGGTGTTGTGGCTGGTGTAGGACTCGTCTGCCATGGTATGTACTTCGCCCTTGACCACGAACTTGTCATAGTTCAGTCACGGTTGTCAGCAGCAACACGGAAGTAATGACCCATATCCTCGCTGCGCAGACGCTCCTCACGGGTCATCAGGTCTCGAACAGCTTCTCGCCGTGACGAGTGCCGATGATGTTCGTACCGGTATCGCCGAACAGCTGCTGGACGGCCTTTGCCAAATCGCCGATGGTGGAAGCATCAGACTTCTGGATGAACAAATCACCGGGATTTGCATGTTGGAAAGCGAACAAGACCAGATCCACAGCCTCGTCCAGATTCATCAGGAAGCGGGTCATGTTGGGATCGGTGATGGTGATGGGATTGCCAGCCTTAATCTGGTCGATGAACAGAGGGATGACAGAGCCACGGCTGCACATAACGTTGCCGTAACGAGTGCAGCAGATGGTAGTGCCACCACGCTCAGCAGCTACACGGGCATTGGCGTAGATGACGTGCTCCATCATGGCCTTGGAGATACCCATAGCGTTGATGGGGTAAGCAGCCTTGTCGGTGGACAGGCAGACAACACGCTTGACGCCAGCGTCAATAGCGGCGTGCAACACATTATCAGTACCGATGATGTTGGTCTGGACGGCCTGCATGGGGAAGAACTCGCAGGAAGGAACCTGTTTCAAAGCGGCAGCGTGGAAGATGTAGTCAACACCGGGCATTGCGTCACGGATGGACTGCGGGTTGCGGACATCACCGATGTAAAACTTGACCTTCTTGGCATTCTCCGGATGCTTGGCCTGAAGCTCATGGCGCATGTCATCCTGCTTCTTTTCGTCACGGGAGAAGATACGGATCTCCTTCAGGTCGGAATCCAAGAAGTGCTTCAGAACGGTAGAGCCAAAAGAACCAGTACCACCAGTGATCATAAGGGTTGCGTTATCAAATGCAGACATTTTTGTTTTCCTCCTGTTATTTCAACAAATAGTGTTTATACTTGAAGAACAGCTTTCGTCTGTTCTCTTCGACTAATTCTCTTCAACTCATTTTTCATGTTCAAAACACATCAGCAGTTTCATGATACACATCCATATAGATTCGATGGATCTATATATTTAATCGTTAGACTTGAAGTCGAGTCAAATCACTAATAAAATTCAGTTCATTGACTTCTGAGCTTATTTTCAATCCTACCAAATTATGATATCTTTTCTACTACTGTGCAGTTCTTTAGCATTGCATGTTACACTTTCCAAAACAACTTATATGGCACAATATCCAGCGGGTCTGGAATTAATGTAAACTTTATGAAATATACAATTGCCAGGCTGTATAGAATCATCCTAACCATCATTCTTGATTTTGGTCTAATCTCATTATGTTATTGGGTATCAAAATCAAGATGAAAACTTGGAAGTATTGCGCCATGCGTGTCAACACTGTGCCTGCGCCAAAAAGCTGTAAGACAATTCCGACATAAATCATTCGCATCGCCAAACCACTATCCGAAAAATCAGTAGCCATTGCACTGGAGCGTGAATCGTCTTCTGTCATTTCAGAGTAACTTTTATGTGTTTTTTATAATAAATCCAAACATATATTGTTAGCACAACACTCATGATGTATATGAGCAAATTTCCACCCAACGATGTTCTTGATTCCTGTACACTTTTCAGATAGGTGTTAATGAACCCATAGAATTGGCTCTTAAGCAGTAACAATGCCATGGAACCGCCAATATAGAATACCGATGATTTAACAGAAAAATGGATTTTAATTATAAAGTAAGCAGCAACAAAAATATATGCAGACTTATGAATTTGTGCTGCAATAATAACAATCAAAAAGAACTTCAAGAAGTTTTTGATTCCAGGTTTCTCTGCATATGGGATAGCATATAAGCATATTGCAACGCCTATAACCGTCCTAACAGCCGACATGTCAAAAGTCAAAAAAGTAAAGCATATATAAAGGATTACAGATGTCGTATAATCTTGAGAGTATCTCTTAATAAATCTGTAATATGAATAATACACAAATCCATAAACGCAGACCATGAATGTTTGAAACGATGCCTTGAAGATGTGCGTAAACGCCATCATCAAAAACTCGTATCCCCACTCCATCCATGTAGTATCGTAATTATCCCATGTCTGATATTTCATGGAATCATACACACGTTTATATCCCGCAATATCCTTACCCACACTTGGAGCCTTTAACGCAGTTAGAAGAAACAGACACAGAATAGATATTATTAGAATTGCATTTTTTCTTTTTTCCAGGTTTCTTATCCCACAACAAGCAACCGGTAGAATTAAAACCATGCCGATAAGGGCAAAATATATATCCATTTATTAACCTCTACCATCATTTTCTGAGTGCATTGATTTATAAAGATCTATATACTCGAGAAACCTATCTTCCATAATATACTCTTTCGCCTTGCTTCTAAACGCTCCGAGCTCAGCCTCATGTTTTCACATATTTTTCTAATTTCACTCATCATTTTATTGACATCATCCACAGGAACAACCCTGCCAACCTTTTCATTTAACATCTCCGGACTTCCACCTGTATCAAAAGTCACAACCGGAGTTCCACACGCAATAGCTTCCATATTGACTGTTGGATAGTTTTCCTCTCTTGTCGGCATTGCAAACACATCCGCTGCGCTATAAATCTCGGCAAGTTCTTTTTGATTTTGTGTTCGATGAATTGAAATAATATTTTGCGGCAGATTCTTGTCAATCTCATCCTCTGTACCGACAAGGACAATTTGATATTGCTCACCTAATTTTTCCGCCATTTCAACAAAACAGTCCAGTCCCTTACGATACCCCCATGCAAAAGAAACTCCCAAAACAATGTGTTTTTCTGCCGGTATCCCATAGCGTTCTCTAAAATTGCTCGGAGTTGGCTTAAAAACGTCCAAATCGATTCCGTTATTTATTACTTCAATTGGATACCCTTTCAAATACGATTCCTTTGCCAGTTCCGCCAACCACTTTGACGGTGTTACAATTGTCATATTCCCAATGCCGGTAAACCATTTTTTCTTCAGCTTCCACATTCTTTTCGTATTATCGTAAAGCGAGGCAGGATATTCCTTATACTGTGGGCAATTATGACAACCAGTCTTCCACTTGTCGCACCTTACTATAGTAAAGTGCGGGCATTGCCCAGTGAATGACCAGCAATCATGCAATGTCCATACTGTCGGGACATTATGCTTTTTTATATATGAAAAGAGCATCGGTAAATTGATATATGAATCGTGCAAATTATGAAAATGAATGATATCGGGCTTAAATTTATCTATCTTCTTCAAAAGCTTATACGTCTCGAACCATGCGAAGCACCATTAAAACCTGTAATTCGAGCAAGAGCAACATTTACTCGGCGACTATTGAATGTTCCGATTCGGTAATAGCCGCAATCCTCACCCGCATCACGATTCGTTGTGGTGATAGGCGATGCGCACATCACCTCGTGTCCCTGCGCTCTTGCTACATCGGCAATCCCCATCATGATTTTTCCGGTGCTTCCTTTTGCCCCACCGTTAATCTGCACAATACGCATCCCTCGTACCCCTCACTGATTATCGCTAAAAAATGTATATCCTCTACGCCTCATGATTGCCTTTGAGAGATTGAACAGCGGCTTCGGAAGCCACTCACGCAGCCACGTCCGGAATTCAAGCATCCACTCATCTTTGGCTTGCATATCCTCTCGGTTACCTTTATAAATAGGATTCTCATCGAAATACTTACGAGCCTTCGTCAGCACCTTTCCCTTACGGATCACGTCAAGAATCGGAAATTCACCGCGTCGGCTATCAGCACAGCGGGCATTCAACTGACGTGCCATATTCGTCAAGGCAACCTCATACTGCCAGGCATTCAGCTTTTTTGTCAGTGTCTTTTCCATGAAATCCTTACGCCAGATGCCCGCATACAGACTGACAATGTAATCGCCTGCATGATTGTCCAGCAGAAAAATACCCTGTTCCAATTCCTCAGCTTTTCTGTTTCTCAGACTCTTCATGGTCATAACAAACAGACGCAGATAATCAATCTGATGCTTTTCCATGATCTGAATATCTTCGTTGACCGCCTGCGTCGAAATTCTTTCCGTCAGGAAATAGTCATCCAAGGTAAAGAGAACATACTCTGTCTTAATCAGCGGCATCACTGCTCTCAGACGTTCCGTTATTTCCGTGCCTTCGCCTGCTGCCACCACTGTTACATTTTCAAAAGTACGATCAGTGGGTTTATCGGTTACTAAAAACGTCTCCACGTTTCGGTCTGCCCAATTCTGATTCAAAAGCAAAATATGTGCATCCCACAAATCCGAAAACTTGTCGCACGTCGAAATAATAATTGAAAAGTTGTTCTCCATCACCATGTATCCTCTGCCACTTATTTCATATGTTGGATTGCCTTTGCAACCACATTTTCTGAGGTCTTGCAGCTAGCCTGCAGATTATGATGCTCTCTTGTCATCACAATCGCCTGCTCGTAGTATTTCTTTTGAAGTTCCTGATCTGAAATCAGCTGTGTAATAGAATCTGCCAATTTAGTCTTATCCGTACAAACCATTGCCGCATCTGTTGACTGCATATACTCAATGATGCCGCTTTCTAACGAGCCATATGTCAAAATGGAAGCACCGCTGGCTAATGCATCAGCCGCCTTTGTAGAGAGTGAATACCGTGAAAGGTTGATGTCCTTTTCCTCAAATCCCTCTACAATAACCGTTATGTCGCTTTCTGCCATGCGCTTTTGAACCTGCGTGTACGGCACAGAGCCATATATTTGACATTTCGATTGTCCTTGAATACAGAATAGACCTGCTCGTCCTTTTCGTTGGAATAAACCTCCAGCATATACTCCGGATTGATTTTCCCAAGAGCGTAGCCAATATCGTTCAGGGAATTATTGCGTCCCATACCGATGTTTCCGAAGTAAGTAATAACTGGGCAATCTTTGTTAATTACGCTGAACGGTTTACGCTGAACCGTAGAAGTTAAATAAACCGTTTCGCCATCCAGTCCAAATTCCGAATTATACTTATCCCGAATCTTGTCGCTGATGTAAATTGCGCTGCCCGGCCATGCCAGAACCTTATCAATCAATTTTTTATAAGTCGATTTATAAAGGTGATAGATGGGATTCAGCGTTTTCTCCACATTGAAATAGTAGTCATCGCCAATGCAGGAGACAATCGGGACGTTATACCTCTTGGCGACATACATTGCAATCTGCGGGATAAAATAGTCATCCGAAAAAGCCAGAAACACACATTCCGGTTTGAAGTTGTCGAGCCAATTATTTAGCTTCTCTGTGCACCAAAACCTCTTTCGCCAGAGGATTCCTCTGAGCAAATGCGTAAGGGGCGTATGCTTTCCACCAAACTTGTAGGCGGCTTCTGCTTTTGCATCGCCGAGTTCCAAATCATTGTCAAGCCACTCCGTGTCAAGCTCATCATAGTGGTAGATTACGCCGGTATCGACTTTCTTCCCCATCCACCGCTGCAACACACGGTGATCCGTAACCTGAAAAAGCGTCTCGCAATGCCCCTTGCACGGCTTCTTTGTATTGGAGAATATCTGTGCAAGATTTTCTTTCTCCCAATAGTGAAAGTACGCATCAAAAGCGCGTGACGTTGATTTTGTGTTATATGGAACTGTTCCTACGATCAGCACTCTCGGATGCATGTCATTTCTCCTTTGACCATTTATCGAATATTTAATACTTTCTTGAGTACAACATTTTGATTGAGCAGGCGGATAACCACTGCACATAGCCCTATTGTCAGGGCAAAGTTTCCGGCAGCCAGTAAATACCCTTCAATACTGCTAAATTGGATTACAGCACTGCTTTTGAAGATATTGAGAAGCAGGCCGTGCATCATGTAAATTTCCATGCTTTGTTTTCCTGCCCAAAGGAAAACATCCCTTACTTTTTCTTTCCGGTTAATACAAATCTCAGCACAACATTTTGACTCATCATCACTATTGCCATCACAGTAAGTGCTACCGTAATCACATAGTTGACCAGAACCATGCTCAGCCTGTCGGACTGTATAGAATTGGTGCTTCGTCCAGCTTGATTAAGCTGAGTAGCAGATAGTGAGTGAGGTACACTTCCAGTGAGTGCTCTCCGACCCACGCAAGGGTACCCCCCCCCGATTTTTCGGAGAAGATCCCCTTGCAGAGTCACATACTGCAATACACCCAGCCAACGATGTTGCCGCACGTAAGATAATCGCAAAGCCGCCATCCGACATCTCATAAAGCGGAAATCTAAGAATAACGAACAGCCACATTACAAAACAGATAGCAACTACGCTATCAATCATCTTTTTGCCAGTCTCAGATTCCTTCATCCTATCATCAAACTGACCATACAAAAATCCTGCATAGTAGAAAGGCATATAATAGAGCGTCAATTTGATTGCAAAGAACGAAAGTCCTAAAATCACGCCAATTCCAACCAGCAGAACCATTCCTGCCAAGTAGCACCCCAGAAGTACAATCTGTTTCTTCAGCAGATTTTCTTTGCTCGCCCGCTCTGCAACGAAAGACGCCACGCCGAAAATCATGCTAATCGTCCAAATCGTTGCGAGGAACCAATAGCCTGAATCCATATTCCACAAGAGATGCTTAACATTTAAGAAACCATCCTGTCCGAAGATGATGCCTCTAACTAAAAAGCTCCATACAGCCCAGGGCAGCATATAGCAACCGTTCTGCGCTTTACATATTTCCACAGTCCATTGCCGTCAGAGATTGGGCGGCTATACTTTGTCACATAGCCGCTAATCAAGATGAACAACGGCATCTGCAGGGACCAGATAATATTAAAAAGGAAACTGCTCTGCGAATTGGCAGTACATCCCGTCATCGTATGCCCCAAAACAACCAGAAGCATCGCTATGCCACGCATGATATCCACGAACTGATTTCGGTTTTCTGTCTTAGCCTGCATCCCTTAATACCCTCTCAAACATAAACTTCCGCAGCCAGTTGGGAGCCAGCGCCGACCCGCTGCGGATTACGCAACTTTTAATGTACTGACCATTTCCAATAAAGCCTTGCTGTTTCATAAATTTGAACAGTCTTGCCTGCGTCTTGGCGTATTTCCAACCGGCCCGCCGTTTATACATATCCGAGCCAGCTCGCATGTGAAGCAGCGGCTCCTGAATGTTGTAGCCCTGATATCCGGCCATCAGCATCCTTAGCCAAAGGTAATAGTCCTCCAGTAAGTAGAAATCTTGATAGGAGCCAGCTGCTTCGACTGCGGACTTCTTATACATCACGCAAGGATGGTTAAATGGGCAGCGTTTTTTTGCAAACTCCACAATTTCGGCGTTGGTCTCCGGCGGTACTCGCTTCGAATCGACAATGTTAGGTTCTGTTGTAAATTCTTCTACGATGCCGGAGCAAATACTTACTTCGGGACGCATATTAAACACCGCTATCTGTTTTTCACAGCGATCAAAATACGCAATATCGTCGCTGTCCATCCGCGCAACCAGTTCGTTTTTGCAATGTTTGATTCCCTTGTTCAACGCATTGCCAAGTCCACCGTTCCTTGCAAGACGAACAACATTCAAAGCCGAACCCATCTCCTGTTGTTTTGCCGCAATTACTGCATCTAAAGCGTCATTCAAAGGGCCATCGCAAACCAGTACAAAGTCATCTGTTGGAACTGTCTGTGCCTGAATACTTTCAATGGCCTGTTTTAAATACTCTGGCGACTCCTTAAAATAAACCGACATCAAAACACTATAATTTTGCATCCTTACACCATCTGTATGTTACTTTCACATTCAGTTGCTTCTTGAGACACCACTTTGCTCTCACGCAACAACACGATACTCTCCTTCCGGAACTCCGGGTCGATTTTTCCATCCACAACGCCCTTACGTCCCAAAACGACCTGAATACTTTTCCAAATGACCTTTAGGTCAAATTTCAGACCGACGTTTTGGACGTATTCCCGGTCATAGTAGACTTTGTCGTACACATCCACCGTGTCACGGCCGTTGATTTGTGCCCAACCAGTAATGCCCGGCGTTACCTGATACACCCCGTACCAGCGGCGCAGAAAACGAATCTCACGTTCCGTATACACCAGTGGACGAGGACCAATCAGGCTCATTTCACCACGAACACGTTGCCAGCTGCGGCAACTCATCAATACTGGTATCCCGCAGAAAGCGTCCCAGTCGGGAAATGTACGTCTCCGGACTTTCCAGATCACCAGTCGCCACATTCTTCGGTGCAGAGCTCTTCATCGTCCGGAACTTGATGATATTAAAGCAATGTGCGCCTCTGCTACCCGCTTTTGTAAAAAGAAAATTGGTTCGTCCGGTGCGCTGATCTTCTGTGCAACGCTCACCACCAAAAACAAAGGGGAAAGTACAATCAGCGCCAGCGCCGCCAGAATGCGGTCAATTACAGACCTTACCGCAAGGTATCGTTTCTGCTTCTGGGTCAAATGAACATAAAACGGTCCAAAATCAACGTGGTAATTCAATTCTTCCATATTTTCCTCACACTATCATCCTGCTTTTGCAGGTTCTACCTTTTCTTTTAATTTGAGATATGATTTTTGAGATTTCGGATTTCTGGTTTCCCACCGCATCCCGATCTCATCAAGCTTTGCAATACGCTCCTCTGTCAGAACAGCGCAGCTTTTTCAGGATTATGGCGGGTATACCGCTGCCGCTTGACCCAATTTCCAAGGTTATATCCATTCGGTGACACATAATCAGCCGGGACGTTCAGGTCGCCATGGGCATCGAAATAGCGCTTCGCCTCCTGATACCCTTCGTTCCACTGGCGGTCATTGCGGTTGCCCCAGTACATCCCGATTCTGTTCAGCCGCTCGACCTGTTCGCCCGTCAGCTTTCCTTTCGGGTACGCCCATTGCTGGCTTGCGACCCATTGCCCCAGCCGTTCACCAGTCGCTGTCACATAGGAACGCGGGATATTCAGATTGCCGTTTTCCTCATAGTAAGCCGCCGCCAGCGCATAAGCCTTTTCCCACTTGGCATCGAAAATGTTCCACACCATACCGATCTCATCCAGCTGTGCGATACGTTCTTCTTTCAAGCGTCCGTTCAGCTTCTGCTGCCGGGTCTTGATGATCCACTGCCCCAGTGGGTAGCCGTCCGGGTCTACATATTTTCCGGGCACCATCAGATTTCCGTAGGTGTCGTGGTATTTCTTTGCGACCTCAAATCCATGCTGCCACGCAATTTCCTTCCGGTTGCCCCAGACCATGCCGATGCTGTCCAGCCGTGCGATTTGCTGCTCAGTCAGGTTGCCTTGGATCTGTCCCTCGCGCACACGGCGCTGGGTCACCAGCCACACACCAAGCTCAGACCGCCGGGCGTGGTATACAGTTTCGGGACACTCAGGTTGCCGTGCTCCGCATAGTAGATGCTCGCCTCAGAGAAGTAGTGCTCCCAACCGGAAGAGAGGCTTGCCTGCAGCTGTTCGAACATACCCGGCAATCGTGCACCTGCTCGATGACTCGAACCGCTCGGTGACGATCTTGTTGCCCTCGCCGTTGGCATACAGACGATGGACTGCTCCTGCATCTCGCTTTGCAGACCGGAAATGCTGGTCAAGCCCTCAAAGTTGTTGACCACATCGAGAATCAGCGGGGCTGCGGTATCTCCGGCGGTCAGGCGCGTCCGATCTGCTGCTTGTAGATGATGGGCGAGATGGTAGGTCGGAACAGGATGACCCCGGAAATCCCCTCCACATGGACACCCTCGTTGAGCATATCGATGCAGAACAGCAGCTTCAGCCGGTTGGTCGTATCCGTCTTGAAGTCCGCAAAAGCCTTGTCCGTGTTCGGGTCATCCGAGTAGGCTTCGTATACCACAACGTCCGGGTTGACCCCTGCGAACCACTCCGGCACGTGGGACACCATCTCGTCCATGTGCTCCTTGTTGGCGCAGAACACAATGTACTTACCGGACTTGTTCGTGATATGATGGGCAAAGACCCTATCCAGACCGTCTGCCTGCTCCAGTGCGCGGCGCAGCGCGTCCAGATATTTCTGATTCACATCCTGAATGCCCGGTGCCCGCAGGTTGTCCACCCGCGCCTGATACTTCGCAAGCGTTTTCTGGTACTGGTAGACCGTGGTCACATATTTCGGGGCAGGCAAAATACCCCTGACGACTGCTTCGCCAAGGGTCATGTTGCTCGCAACACGGCTATCGAAAAGTTCTTCGGCCATATCGCGGTTATTATCCAGATAGCGGATGTTTGTTGCCGTCAGCCCCAGAAGCTTTGCATCCGGCATAACTTTAATAAAGCCACCGTGCTTTCGCCCCAACATTCAGCACCGGCACGGTGGAATTCATCGAGTATAATATAGGCAGGCTTCTGCGCTGCTATTTCGTCCAGCTGCGCCTGCGTGCAGCACATCAGTTTGGCATAGGTATAAAAGTGAACGTTTGCCAACGGAAAATCCGGGTCGTTCCTTTTCAGGCTCTCCAGCTGGGTCTTGAAGATATATTCACTGGGAGAAAGCCAGATTACGACCTTCTCTGGGTTGTCCTCGATCAGCTTGAACGCAATATAGCTCTTTCCAGTGCCGGTGGGATGAACAATGGCAGCTTTGCCATACTGGTCCATCATCCGGACTGCCGCATGATATGCTTTCTCGTTGTGCTCAAACAGACGCAATGCCACCTTGTTCACCCCTTCCCGCATAAAGGGGTATCCTCCACAGTGATAATGGAGGAATAACGTAGAAATTATGCGCCATTACGTTATATTTGGCGCGTTCCTGCCCCTCATGGACACCTGATGGGAGAAAATTCGGTTCATCTCCCGGCGCTTTCGGGTCAGGTCAGAGTGCACATAGCGCTGCAAGGTGATGTTGGCGTTAGCGTGTCCTAACAATTCGCTGAGGGTCTTTACATCGCACCCCGCCTGCAGACAGGTCGTTGCAAAGGTATGGCGCAGCGCGTGCGGACGTACTTGCCGGACAGTTGACTGCTTCAGATATGCCTTGATGCTTTTTCGGTAGCAACGGGGTTCGGTGGGCTTGGACTCGTTACCGGACAGAAACCATGTGGCATTGCTGACACATCCACGCAGTTTTTTCAGCATAATAAGCAGCTGCTTCGGGATTGGAATTTCCCGGCGAGAGGTGCGGGTTTTAGGCGTTTGGATGACTACCTTTGTATGTCCATTTCCGTAGGAAATTCGGCAGACCGTCCGATTGATCTTCAACGTGCCAAGTTTCAGGTCAAAATCGCCCCACTGTAAGCCGCAAATCTCGCCAATACGCAGCCCCAATTCCACCCCTAATAATAAGCCAATTTTGCGGGGCGTGGGGTTCTCCTGTACATACTGATAAAGCCGCTGCTGCTCCGCCGGGGAGAGAGGCACAGAAATTTTGTCGACAGCTTTGGGCAACGCTACTTCCAGCTCCATCGGTCGGATCAGTCGTAAATGTGCAGCATACTTACAGATACGGCGCAGCATGGAGAGACATTCCCGGGCAGAGGAATTTCCCAGCGGCTTGTGCGTGGCATCTGTGGGCGCGATGATTTGCTGCATGGCCTGTTCCAGAAAACTTTCCTCAAGAGATGCAACGGGCACTTTGCTCAAAACCGGGAGAAGATACTTGTGCAGCGTGTACGAATAATGCGCATAGGTGGATTCTTTTATGCTGTTCCGCAGGGAGTGCAACCACACCTCAGCCAGTACTTCAAAGGTCAGGTCGGTTCTTTTCAGGTTGTAGAAGCCTGCCTCTGCTTTCTTTTGAATCAGCACTCGTTTTACCTCTGCATAGACTGTTCCGTAGACGTAGCCCCACTGGATTTTGCCTTCTTGTGTGCGCGCTTTGATGTATCGACCTTCCCACCGACCATCCTTGCGTTTGTGAATGTTTTCTCCCCGTCGTGCCATTTCTGTTTCCTCCTGCGTCTTGGACACCCATCTGACCACTTATTCTGTCCACCTTCGTTTTTTGCTGGATTTTTCATGCAGAACTGGGCAATGTGCAAAAAACTTTCAGCTTCTGCGAGGTTTTTTCTAAGGTCAGGTGGGATGCATTTGTAAGGATTTCTATTGATTCCCAGATATAACCATGATAAAATAAGAGAAGAATTCAAACAACGATGTCGAAAGATTGGTATCCTCCATTATCACTATGGAGGATACTTTTTATTAATATATTCTTTGCCATTACGCGGCTGCACATTCTCTGTATCATAAAATACTTTTGCATCATACGCAGATGCGTATGCATAACTGCACGAACTTCTCTACCATCATATTGAGGTGAACTTTATCCATGACTGTAAAAGATGCCGTTGCCAAATGCTTTGAACAACTCTACGACCAGCAGGGGATATTCCTCAACTAGTTAGCGACCCACGCCAGTCATATTCCAAAATCGATTTATTGCTTCACTCATAGATATATTTTTATTTCTACAAAATGCACCTCTTGCGAACATAAAAAACGAGTGTTATACTGAAGCCATCAAAAAACATTGGAGGTGTCCCTTATGCCCCGTCCCAAAGGAAGCAAGAACAAGACCAAGACCGTAAAAGCAACCGTTGACTTTGCTGCACAGATTGCTGAAAAGCAGTCTGCAAAGGAAGCCGCTACTGCTGAAATCGAATCCATCACTGCGAACATCGATGCGCTGAAAGCTGACCTGAAAGCCAAGAAATCTGAGCTGAAATCTATCGACAAGGAAATCGCCAGAATCGAAGTCAAAAAGGTCAAGGCTGAAACCAAAGCAGCGGAATCCGCAAAGAAAGCCGAAGCAGAGGACGTGCTGAAAAAGCTGCTGGCAAGCGGCGTGAGCGCAGACGATATCCTCGCAAAGCTGAAGTGATCTGAAAATTTCTAACGCAGTAGTTGACGGAAACATCTACGTCGCAAGCAGTGCAACTTGGTACCAACTTGCGATTTTTGAATCGGATTTTTCAAATCCAAATTCAAAATGCTTGTTGGGCTGTGCCCAAACCCCTTGTGTTCTGCATCCGGTGGATGCAGGCTGCGCATTTTTGCAAAATGCTTTTTTGATCTGAGTGCCGATGCCTGTGGTATCGGCACTTTTTGCACAGATAGATTCCCGGAAGCAGAAATAGTGCTATGCATCACATCCGGGATTGTGCTATACTTGATTTACATAAACTTGTTTGTCCTAAAAAGTTGGAGGTGTTCATGGCAACACGAACCATTTGTTTTCCCATATCCGGCTATCCCTATTGCAGAGAACAGCCGGTGACATTCACATGGATAAAAGGCAGCAAGCGGCAGAATATCCGTGCCGTCCATGATGCCGTCCATACAACAGACCCTGATGTTTCGATTCTGGAAGTCAGCTCTGCATCCGTTCAGCCGGAGGGTGAAGCTGTTTCTTCTCTGCGGCTTTTGCTGCATCTGGATTCTGTTGCGCAGGATGTACCCATCAGCACGGTTTTTGAAGCCACCAAAGTGTTTGAACATGGTGGGCCATTCGCTGACCTTCTGACCTGTGAGCCACCCAAAGTCCATAAGGACACTCGGCTGCGAACCAGTGGAGAGCTGCTACGTTACTCTCTGGAAGGAAACGAGTATCCGACAGAGCCGTACATGGATTCGTTCTTTGAGTGGCTCTACTGCCGTGCGTTGAAGCAGTTCCCGGAAAAGGCGGAGCCGCTGAGCAGATATAATGCTTTTTCTGATATTGCTGCCGCAGCGGATTCTAAAAAGTATTATGGCGATTCCTCACGGGCGGCTGCGATTTATGTGGGACTTGCAGCGGCAGGAAAACTTTCGTGCATCGATTCCTATGAATTATTTATTGCTGAGGTCTATACGGAGCCGAAACCTTTGCCCAAGTCTGGAAAATCTGAGGCTGCTTCAAAAATGACACCCGAAGTTTCTGCACCAGCAAGGAGACTCCGGCAGACGAATTGCCGCAGCCCGATAACGCAAATGCGGAAGTGATTCCGGACACTGCGCAGATGGAGCATATCCTTGAGCTGCCCAAAGCGACCTGTCTGCTTCTCTCTTTGGCAAAAAATGCTGGCCTTTCTGCAAATAGTTCCAGTGAGCTGACATATAAGGGAAAGGAATTCCTTCTTGACGCTTATCAGATAGCGCTGAAAAATAAAACGCTCCAAATCAATATCCAAAAGAACAAAATCACATTTCCGATGGAGGAACCGGACAGCGGATTTCATGCAGTTGGTGTGTTGACCCGTTCGCCTGCTTGGGAATACGGATGGAAGTTTAACTATCTGACTGAGAATACATCCGGTGCAGAAAAGTCCGAAGTTAAAGAAAAAATCCCTCCGAAGCCTTTGACCGCATTGGAGCATCTGGAACGCTGTGGGTATAGAATCGTTCAGCAGGTCGTACCGAAAAAACTTCCGCCGATTGCCGTTCAGCGGATGGCATGGAAAACAGGCGAAGCTCTTTGCGACCCGGTAGTGGTGGATTTCTTGCAGTTTATTCGGACACATATGCAGAGTGACGGCTCTTTTTCGTTTCGTATCCCAAAGGGTACTTCCAAGAATTCGTTTGCCACACTTTCGGAAATCGCTCAGACGTGGGATAAAATGGGACTTTTTGCATCCATTGTGATCTATCCGCAGAATATCGTCTATGAGCTTGCGCAAAATGAGACTGTCCGGCATTTCCTGAGCGGGAAGTGGCTGGAACTTTTTGTGGAGCATCAGGTTCAGCAGATTTTGAATCGCTATCAGGAGGAGCAGGGCGCAGAAGTTTCGCTTTGCTCCAATGTGATTCTTTCAGAAGCGGCATCCGCAGGGAGCACGCATGAACTGGATGTTGCGTTTTCCATCAACGGAAAATTCTTCTGGGTGGAAGCCAAATCGTCCAGCCGAAGCATTGATTATGGAAAATATGCTGCTCTGTGCGAAAAGCTGAAAGTAACCTCCGACCGACTGCTTTTGGTCAACAGCGATTTGTCCGTTGAGGAGTGTGAAGGCGTTTCTTACTTCTGGAATTATCGTGTTGCAAATTGTGCAACGATTACGGGGGAATTGGAAAATATGGTTGCCAAACAAATTGAAACTGCCGGAAAAGCCGTTCCAAGTACAGACTGAGCAATAAGCAAAAAAGACCCTGAGAACCCTGCCGGATAAGCGGCAAAGTTCTCAGGGACTGTTTTATCGGATCTGCTCGACTTGCTTGGAGTCCTTTTCCTCCGCAAAGAACAGTTCCACATTCTTCTGTGCTTTTACGATTTCCTGCATCTCATCCCGTGTCTTTCGGTACTCTGGGTAGAGTGCTTTTTTCTTGGTGAGCAAAGCCGAATACTCTGCATTCAGGTCTTTCACTTTGGGCAGCTTTTTCAGGCCGGATTCATTGAAAGCGGCTTTCGCCGTCTTATGCAGCGTGACTTCTTCCCGGTGCGCTTCCAAAAATTTGGAGCTGTACCCGGATTTGCGGTAAGCATCGTATACAGGCCGGGTCTTGGCATAGTTGACGATGTGCGCCCGGAGGACGGCGATTTCTGCCATACGCTTCTCGGCGGCCTTGATGGAATCGCCCAGTTTGTGATAGCGAGAAAGTGCAGCATCAGCACGCTCTTTCAGGTCATCCGCACTGCCGATTTTCTGCTCCTGCAAAAAAATCAGCGTTTTGGACATCTCTTTCAAGTTGTACTTCTTCGCCCAGCGTTCGTAGCCGCCACCTTTGCCCTCGGCAAGTTTTGCTTGAATGTCAACCAGCAACTGGAACGGCTGCTCTTTGGGAGGTTGCTTCTGATGTGGGCGGTGTTCGGCTTTTCCGGCAATGACTGCTTTGATTTCATCCTCGCTGT
>ENA-OQIR01000497-OQIR01000497.1-human-gut-metagenome-genome-assembly--contig:-NODE-497-length-16888-cov-3.727701_pt1 | contig 16888 bp, 23 predicted proteins | sample MGYA00242580_ERZ504745 | MGnify/ENA primary metagenome ERZ504745 (study PRJEB26092, sample SAMD00036214) | human gut metagenome | host: Homo sapiens | study: EMG produced TPA metagenomics assembly of... | reverse complement strand
CATCCCCGAGGACTTCCCCGTCGATTTCGCAACCGAAGTCTTCTGCCCCGGCCCGCTTCTGCACCAGCTGTCGACCTATCTCCCCTACGGCGCCGACACGCTCGGCATCGTCGGCGAGTACTACTGGATTGCCCGCGAGCGCGGTACCATCAAGGCCGCGCGAAACCGCGCAAGCTTCCCCCTGCGCTACACGCAGGCCGGCGAGCGCCACGAAGTCACTGTGCGCATCCGCCACAACACCACCGGTGGCCTCGGTGCCGCCTGGGCCATCGACAAGGTCAACGCCCCGGCCGAGTGACAAAACGGCCCTGGATAGCCATTTGACCATCCAGGGCCGTTTGAAATCAGACCTTTTGGCTGTCATCAGCACATATAGACACCAGAGAAGCAAGCTCCTCCTCAAGTTGCGGAGCAAAATACCTAAAAGAAACTTGTGCTCCAATCGGTATCGACTCAATCATATTCGCAGCATTATCTGAAACACGGTACGATGCAGTTTCACCTGTCTTCAAATCCTCTATTGAGCAGACAGCGTCTTCAGCATCAATCGACCTAAGCACGCCTTTTCCTTGTAACATCACATCGGCATGCCCGCCAGCTATTTCTAATGAACCTGAGTCTGTCGCAGTCACTTCTCCGGAACCTCCGCGCGATATCTCTTCCTTTGTTGAACAGCCCACCAATGAAGCCATCAGCACCAAAGACAGAGCTAGACGAATCGCCCTACTTCGAAAAAGTCGTTCCATAAGTCCACGCATAATAGCTCTGATCATACTTCAGGAAGGATAAAGATGAATTCCAGCCGTCCGCTATGCCAATCATCTGCCTTGTCTCTCCAGTTTTCTTACCAGTAAGTGTGGCGTAAGCTCCGCTGTTACAGAATGGGCTGATCCGTTGTACAAACTCGCATGTAAAACATTCGGTCTATTAGAGTTAATCTCATTTTGAATGCTCGCGATAGCCGGAGAGGAGACAGTGCGGGCGATAAGAGTACTTCCTCTGCTTGCGCAGTAATTTGTAAACCCCGTTGCACAGGTTGATATCGGCGTTCCACCCAAAACAACGCCGGGAACAGTCTGTTCTTCATCGGAAAGAGCATGGGTATTGGTGTAATTCCATATCTGCATATATTGCGAAGGGTCGCTATATAAATTGGCAATGCCATACAGTTCCGCAACGTTCGAAAAAGCTGTCACCATACAAGCATAGTGGGCGGTAAGCCTCTTAATCTCGCTTTCATCATATGACATAAACTGAGAAATGGAACGAAATCCAGATACTGTGTAATCCTGCATTTGAGTTGCGTAAATTACAACATCGTTCCAGCTTGAAGGTTTATTCGATAAAACGACAGGCCGTCCTTCTATGGAAACAGCCGGGATTGTTCTTCCGCAATTTGTTGTTATTGAACCGTCCAAAGATTGCACGCCGAATTCGAATGGATTGATCATTACGACTGGGTTATTGAACGAATAAGACTCGACACCAAGATCTCCTCCCCGATCCATAGGCTGACTAAGCCGTCTCCAAAACGATATCCCGTAAGTATTTCATCATCTGAAGCATCTAAAACCAAATAGCCCGCGGCTCTATTGGATGTCACAACCGGAACAATGTAACCAAGCGGGGACCCATCAACATCTACAAAAGGAATGGGGTCAGAAGGCGTATACGAATAGCCGAGGAGTCCCTTTATATATTTATCGGCAAGCTCTTGCGCAATTTCAGAAGTAAATTGTATCTGCTCACCATCAATATTGCCCGTCGAAGCAAAAACCTCTTTCGGACGTGCAGCTAAGGCGACAATTGAAGACGCGACAAGTTGCAGAAAACGACGACGCGAAAGCATATGTTCTTCTTTCTAGAGAAGCGACTTATAAGGTACTCCTATTCTATAATCTTTTTTTAACGTTACAGCACTGGTTATATTTCAATTCGATTTGCTTATGTCCTTGCAACCCAATGCGTCTTTACGTTTTAAACGGAATTAGAAAATCACTCATAGCAAAAACGGGCTTTAATCCCAAAGAGATGACTTTGATTATGAATCAAACCAGCAGCCAGGGCATAGCTGCAGTGCAATCGCTACAAGAAAGGCCGCCCTTGGTGGCGGCCTTTCTACTTGCTACTAGTCGCGCGTCAGCTTGCGGTGGATACGATGCGGCTGGGCTGCGTCCTCGCCCAGGCGCTCGATACGGTTGGCTTGATAGGCCTCAAAGTTGCCCTCGAACCAATACCAGTTGCCCGGATTCTCGTCGGTGCCCTCCCACGCCAGAATGTGCGTGGCGACGCGGTCCAGGAACATGCGGTCGTGGCTAATGACCACCGAGCAGCCCGGGAACTCGAGCAGCGCCGCTTCGAGCGAGGACAGCGTCTCGACGTCGAGGTCGTTCGTGGGCTCGTCGAGGAGCAGCAGGTTGCCGCCCTGCTTGAGCGTGAGCGCCAGGTTCAGACGATTGCGCTCACCACCGGAGAGTACGCCAGCACGCTTCTGCTGGTCCTGGCCCTTAAAGCCAAAGCTCGCCACGTACGCGCGGCTCGGAACCTCGGTCTCGCCGACCATCATGTGGTCCAGGCCGTCCGAGACGACCTCCCACAGGTTCTTATCGGGGTCGATGCCAGAACGGTTCTGGTCGACGTAAGAGATCTTGACGGTCTCGCCCACCTCGAGCTCGCCCGAAGTCAGCGGCTCCAGACCCACAATCGTCTTGAACAGCGTGGTCTTACCGACACCGTTGGGGCCGATGACGCCCACGATGCCGTTGCGCGGCAGGGTGAACGAAAGGTCATCGATGAGCACGCGGCCATCGAACTCCTTGTGCAGGTGATGAGCCTCGAGCACCTTGTTGCCCAAACGCGGGCCCACAGGAATGCGGATGTCGGTCCAGTCGAGCTTCTGGCTTGCGCGAGCCTCGGCCTCCATCTCCTCGTAGCGAGCCAGACGGGCCTTGTTCTTTGCCTGGCGGGCCTTGGGCGAGCTGCGTACCCACTCGAGCTCGGCCTCCATGCGCTTGGCGAGCTTGGCGTCGCGGTTACCCTGCGCCTCGATACGCGCGGCCTTGGTCTCCAGATACGTGGAGTAGTTGCCTTGTAGGGATAGAGGTGACCGCGGTCGACCTCGCAGATCCACTCGGCAACGTTATCCAGGAAGTAGCGATCGTGTGTGACGGCAAGCACCGCGCCTGGTAGTTGTGCAGGAAGTGCTCGAGCCACAGGATCGACTCGGCGTCCAGGTGTTCGTAGGCTCGTCGAGCAGCAGCAGGTCGGGAGCCTCGAGCAGCAGCTTGCACAGGGCCACGCGGCGGCGCTCGCCGCCAGAGAGCACGTTGACCGGCATGTCGGAATCGGGCAGCTGCAGGGCGTCCATGGCCTGGCCGAGCTTGGAATCGATATCCCAGCCGTCGGCGGCGTCAATCTCGTCCTGGAGCTTGCCCATCTCGGCCATGAGGGCGTCCATGTCGCAATCCGGGTCGCACATCTCCTCGCCGATCTTATTGAAGCGATCGACCTTGGCGATCATGTCGCCAAATGCCATGCGCACGTTCTCGATGACGGTCTTGTCGTCGTCGAGCGGCGGCTCCTGCTGCAGGATGCCCACGGTGTAGCCGGGGGTGAGCCTGGCATCACCGTTGGAGACCTCCTCGATGCCGGCCATGATCTTGAGCAGGGTCGACTTGCCCATGCCGTTGGGACCCACAACGCCGATCTTGGCACCGGGGTAGAAGCTCAGGGTCACGTCGTCAAGGATTACCTTGTCGCCATGGGCCTTACGAGCCTGATACATGCTGTAGATAAACTCCGCCACAGTCATTTCTCCTTATCTAGCTGCGGAAATCTTCATTCCTCTCTCCGTTTTGGAAAAACGGAGAGGCAATCCGCGCATTCTAATAAAAAGGGGCATGGCTGCCCATACCCCCTAATACTACCTGGGAAAAGTCCCCCGGAACATACTATGAACTGCGTACGCTAGTTTTCCGCAACCTTAACGAGCGGCTCGCTGCGATTTGCGCCACAGCAGATACGAGTAGACGTAGATGGCTCCGACCGAACCAAACGCCAGAACCGCAATCACCGCGGCGACGACTTCACTCGAAAGCACCGCACCTGCCACGCCCATCACAATCAGGCCAACACCCAGCACCATAAAGCAGGCACCGCCAAAGCGCTGCGTACGGCGCCAGTTCTCGGGATCGGCAAGCGCCCAGGGCGTCTTGATACCGAGCGTATAGTTCTGCTTCACACGCGGCAAGTAGTTGCCTACGCCGATGAACAGCAAACCGACAGCACCGGAAATCAGCACGTTGACCGAACCGACCGCCGGCACCACGCCCCAGACCGTCAAGCTCTCCCAGCCAGCTTACGGCACACATGAACAAGGTGAAGACGATTACGAAACCTGATAGAACTTGCCCGAGGTCCGATACGCCTCACCTTTGGGATCGATGCGCGGCACCACGCGGAACATTGCGAGAAGCGCCAGCGGCAACGCGCCGAGCGCCGATGCCATCCAGCTAGGACCCCAACCGTCGACAGCGCCGTTCGCGCCCCAGTGCGTGGGAATCTGCGCAGGCAAGCTCGGCATCACCCAGAGATGCGCGGCAACATTAATAGCGCAGACCACAACAAGCATGGCCCACGCGCGCGACGATACCCCCGTGGCGTGAATGCCTTGTTTTCGTTATTCATCCTTATCACCTTCCGTGTTTGTAAAGCCCATAAACCAACCGATCAAGTCCTGCATGACGGTGGTGTTTAAGCTGTAAACGATGTTTTGGCCATGACGTTCGTCGGTCACCAACCGGCGTTTTTGAGCGTCGCCAAATGATGGCTCAATGACGGCTTGCTGATGTCAAAATGCTCGGCAAGCTCCCCAGCCGTGCGATTGCCCTCGCGCAGCAGTTCCAAAATGTGACGCCGTGTAGGATCGGCCAGCGCCTTAAAACCCTCTCCCGGCATAGGACCTCCTCTCAGCATTTCGTTCGACGCGCACACTATACTCGATATTTAGATGTTTGTCTAACTATCTAATCTTACACTCAAAAAATAGCCGCCCCCGCGTAATGCGAAGACGGCCACTTCTCACGCTACAAACGTGTTTTGGATTTGGCTAACCCGCGGCAACGGGCGCCATCTGCTTCAATCTTATGCGAATCCCGATCCCATTTCAACAAACCCCAAGGGTTCAAATGGAATCGTAATAATACCTATAATGGCGATAGCTAAAACACGATTCGCTTCCCCATCGGAGGATGTCTATGGCCGAAACCACAGCCGCTCTCGTCGAAACGCGCGATACCAAGCTCGAGATCATCATGGGCCGCGAGGCACTCGACAAACTCGCCGCCGCCACGGTGCTGGTGCTCGGCTGCGGAGGTGTGGGCTCCAATTGCTGCGAGGCACTTGCCCGCGGCGGCATTGGTCATTTCGTCATTCTGGATAAGGACATCATCGCGCCCAGCAATATCAATCGCCAGGCCATCGCCTTTCAAAGCACCATCGGCAAGCGCAAGGTCAATGTTATGGAAGCCATGATCCACGACATCAATCCAGCCGCTACCGTTATCAAGCGCACCGAATACCTGCTGAGCGACAACATCGACGAGTTCTTCACGAGCGTTTTGGAGCAGACGGACGGCAAGCTCGACTACGTCGTCGACGCCATCGATACCATCTCGCCAAGCTCACCATTGCCAAATATGCTCAGGACCACGACATTCGTTTGGTTAGCTCCATGGGCGGGGCCAACAAGCTCCATCCCGAGTGCCTCCGCTTTGCCGACATTTTCGATACGGTACGTGACCCCATGAGCCGCATCATGCGCAAAGAATGCAAGAAGCGCGGAATCAAGAGCCTACATGTACTGTTTAGCTGCGAGGAATCGGTTAAGACGCAGCCCCGCGACCCTTCCAATATCCACGAGCGCACCGAGCTGGGAACCGCCAGCTTTATGCCGCCCATCATGGGCCAGATGATCGCCGGAGAGGTTATCCGCCAGATCAGTGGCCGCGGCACCGAGCGCGTGCGCGCCGATGGCCAGCGCCTAGACTAGCTGAGCGCGCGAGATGGAGCCCCGGTTATTTGATGCACACTGCCATCTTGATTTAATGGCTCACCCGGACGCCGTTGCTGATGAGGCAACGGCACTGGGCTTGGGTCTATTTGATTGCGGCGTCGATCCACGCGACTTCGCAAGCGTACATGGGCGAACCCGTCGCCTCCTACCGTCATCAAGGGCATCGGCCTCCACCCCTGGTGGCTCGCGACGAGCGATGCGGCAACGCAGAAATTGACCTACTCTGCCAAATCGCCGCGCAAGAGCGTTTTGTTGGCGAGGTCGGACTCGACTTTTCCGAGCGTTTTGCCGAAAGTGAGCCGCTACAAATACAGGCATTTGACCGGCTCTGCGATACACTCGCGCAGCATCCTCTTACCGGGCGCGTGATATCAATTCACGCCGTTCGTTCGGCAGGAGCCGTACTGGACGTCCTCGAATCGCATGGACTACTCATCCCAAACCCCGACTCCCCCGCTATCATCTTCCACTGGTTTAGCGGTACTTCGGACGAACTCGTCCGCGCGCGAAACGCAGGCTGCTATTTTTCCGTGAACGAGCGTATGCTCGCCACCAAGCGCGGTCGCGAATACACACGACAGATTCCACTCGACCGTCTACTGCTCGAGACCGATGCGCCAGCCGAACCAAACATAGAGACAAGCGCGCAGTCGCTCATCAAATCGCTCACAAGGACCTCGATGCGCATTGCCTCACTCAAAAACTGTGACGCAAAGCGCATCGAGTCGGCAGTTTTAGCAAATGCGCACTCTGTTTTTGACCTTCGCTAACCCCTGTGGCAAAAAAGCCAAGGGGCATGCGAATCGCACAACGCAGTCCCTATTGGAAGGCGGTACAGCTCGGCGGCATTACGCCAATTCGTGCATGAGATCACGGTTGCGTGCATACAATTCGTCAAAGATATGGCGGCGCGACGCATATAGCTCGTGGGCAGCCATATCGGGCACGATTGTTTGTGCAACGCCAAGGACTTGGGCAAGCTCATCCCATGATGCATAGGCGCCACCTGCGAGAGCTGCCATGATGGCATCACCGAAGCACGCGCCCACCGTAACCTTGGCAACCGAGACCTCGCGCCCGCATACGTCGGCGATGGCCTGCATCCAAACTGGATTCTTGGTTCCACCTCCGACAAGCATAATGCGCCCAATTGGCAGCCCATGCTCTCGCTCGATAATGTCGACATGGGATGCAACGGTATACGCGACGCCTTCCAAGGCGGCGCGAACCATATGGGCTCGCGTATGCCTTCCGGTCAGGCCAAAGAAGACGCCGCGCGCCTCGGATCGTTGAGCGGAGTACGCTCCCCCGCAAAGTACGGCAGACACAGGAGCCCATCGGCACCCGGCGCCACATCGGCGGCATCATGCGCCATAACCGAATAGGCATCGGGACCACCGTGGCCTCGGCCTCTACGGCGTCGCGATACAGCTCTTGGCGCAGCACGATGTGAGTGCGCCCGCCGTATTGGTCCCCGCGCAGATCCCGTAAGTTCCGGGAATGATAAACGTCCCCGGCCACAGGCGGGCATCATCGATCATATGATCAGCTAGGTAGATGAAATACGCCGTACTCCCCAACTGAACCATCATATCGCCGGGACGGAATACACCCGTCGAAATGGCCTCGGCACCAGAGTCGCCCGTTCCCACTAAGACAGGTGTCCCCGCCGCGAGCCCCGTCGCCTCAGCCGCACGCCGCGTAATCACCCCGGCAATATCGGTAGCCGACATTACCTCCGCCATCTGGTCAGGCCGGCAGAAACGAGCACATTCCCGAGCATCAACCTTCCAGGTGTAGCGGTCGTATAGGGGAAGAAAATCCTCCGCCAAATAACGGTCCACCGTAAAACGCCCCGTCAACTTCGCGCACAGAAACGATGACGCCGTCAGGAACTTCGCGGCACGTTCGTGCACCTCGGCATATTCTCCTTAAACACAAGATCTTGGGAGCAATATCTGACGAACAGGGATCATGCCCGAAAAGTTCGCGTGCGCGATCTGTCCCATATTCGGAAAGGAGCTCGTCAATCTGCGGCTTCGAACGTGCATCGACTCCATACAAAATCGCGGGCGCCAGCGCGTTGCACTCGGTATCGACCGGCACACAGTCGCAACCCAATGCGGAAAGGCCCACGCATCCGATCTGCGCCTCGTTAACTCCCGATCGCACCACCAGCTCGCGCGACAAGCGGCAAAAATCGCCCCACCAAACTGCCTCCGCATCATGCTGGTACCATCCATCACGCGGGTTGTCCGTCTCGTGTCCACAAGAGGCTTGGCAAACGATGTTGCATCGATCATCGATTAAAACGCCTTTAGAGGCGCTTGTCCCAATATCAATACCCAGATAGAGCGCCATAGGTGCCTACTCCCCTCGCGCCGTACGAGCGGCAGCCATAAAACGAGCTACCCGCTCAACATCGACCGGGGCATCCAGCTTTCCGTCGCGCTTTAAGCACGTGCCGACAAACGCGCCATCGTAGTGAGCAAATACGTCAGCCACGGTATTTTCGCGACAACCGGTGCCACATACCACGGGTACTTCGCCAACACGCTCGCGGACTTCATCGGCAAGCTCGCCCGAAGCGCCACGACCGGCAGCCGAACCGCCGATGACCATCGCATCCGGCAGGCAATTAAAGAGAAGTGAATCGGCAATGTCCGCAGTCGTGCGGTCGTTGAGATAAACCTCTCCCTCGCTCGTGATGAAGTGAAAAAGCCTGAGGTCGTCCAGGCGCAGCGCCGCCTTGCGACGCATGGTGTGAGCGAAATCTCGGTTAATCAGCCCGAGATCACCGGCCCAGGCACCGCAAAAATTGCAGCGCGTGAACTGCGCATCGACAGCAGCACACAACTCGATTGTGGCATCACCGTCGTAAATAGCCTCGGCTCCCCAAGGGGTCGACAGATCATGGATAGAGCCCCGATTACATAGCCCATCGATGCAAGGGTTGAGGGAGAAACGTGCTGCTCATAGGGCATCGAGAGCTCATTGGTAATCAAAATGCCATCGACACCGCCCTGCTGCAACGCCTCGAGATCGCGCTTGGCGGCTTCCACGACCTGCGACACGCTTCCACCCGGGTAATACAGCGGATCGCCCGGCAGAGGACGCAGGTGCAGCATTCCGATAACCGGCTTTTCGGTCTTGAACATCGAGGTTAGAAACGACATAACGTGCTCCTTCATAGGGTTATTGCAGGGACGTTACTCCCCCAGCACCTCGACGTACACTTTTCGCTTCTGCGGACCGTCAAACTCCGCAAGATAGATGTTCTGGGCACTTCCGCACACGATGTGGCCATCTTGGACGGGAAAGAAGCAACTGTTTCCACAAATCATGCTCTTGATATGCCCACAGGAGTTGTTGCCGGTGGCTCCATAGCTCGGCAGGAAGTGTGCATGCGCATAGGGGGCATCGAGTGGAGCGATGCGATCAAGCGTCTCCATAAGATCCGTCTCCACGCAGGGCAGCCCCTCGTTTACCACGATTCCACAGGTCGTATGCGACAAAATAATCGCTGCCAAGCCATTGGTCACCGAGCTGCGTTCGATGGCAGCGTGCACGTCTTCGGTAATATCGATGAACTGGTCCGGGGCAGTCGATAGATAGCTCAATGTCTCGAGCGTCACCATGTTTACTCATCCCCTTCAAGAAAACGCAGGGCATTACCCAGTAGAGCCTTTCTCGCGCATCGTCGCGCATGGGCACGGTATCGAGCGCCCGCTTGAGTTTGAATGCACGGAAGCGCGGCGTATTACTGGCGAACATCACTTGGTGCGATAGCGCGCGCTCATACCACAGCGGCCCCATATCGACCGTGAAAAGACGCTGCATCATCTCCTCGGGCGAATCAATGTAAGTGATAGAGGTGTCCGCGTAGCAGTTGGGATACTTGAGCAGCATCGCCACGGTCTCGCGCACCCAGGGCCAGCCAAAGTGGGTCAAACTAAAGCGCACATTTGGATGCGTTGCGATTGTGTGCTCAAATGCAAGCGGGTTACTGCGCGAGAGCTCTGCGCCAGGCTCCCAAGACATACCGGCATGGAAAACCACAGGCTTGTTATAGCGCTCGCACAGCTCGTAAAGCGGCTCGGCCACAGCATCATCGGGGGCAAAACCCTGCTTTGCCGGATGCAGGCAAAGCCCCTTTGCCCCCAACTCGGTAAAGGCGCGCTCCAATTCGTCTGCGGCACCGCTCACCTGCGGGTCTACGCTTGCAAATCCCCACAGACGATCGGGATGCGCGGCAACCAGCATGGCAATCTGGTCATTGGTGCCAAAGTGCCCTCCGCATGCCGTGGTTACATCGAGCGGCATGAGCACGCTCTTCCGCACGTCGCAGACGTCCATCTCAACTTGAAGCTCATCCCAATCCATGGGGCCCATATGCCCCATACCAAATTCTCGTGACCAAAAACCGAATCCATCAGGCTCATCACCCGGCGTACAGATCTCGCCGTAGAGCATGGGGTGAACCAACATGTCGATAACCATTTCGTACTCCTTTCCAGGCATTTGACCCTAGTACGGCTCAAACGAACCAATCACTCGGGACGATAGCCCAGCACCCGCTTTCATACACGCCGGAATATCAAGCCATCGATCACGCCCTTGGTAAACCCGGCAATATACGAGTCGCCGGCACCCACGGTGTTAACGACCTTCTCCGCCGGTACGATCCCGCACTCATAGAAGCGCTCACCGTCATAGGCAATGCTTCCCTTCTCGCCAAGCGTGGCAACCGCAACGCGCGGTCCCAATTCCTGCACGTGGCGTACCCAGTCTCGTAGCTCCGGAGTGTCCTCTTCAAACGACATAAATGCGTAGTCAACGTAGGGAAAATGATTCTCACAGGCATATTCGGAATCCTGCTGAACACCGAGAAGTCCATAACCACCGTCTTGCCCGCATCATGCCATTCGGGCAGGAGGTCCAAACAATTGCCAAACAGGTCGGTATGAATGATGTCATGCTCTAGGATAAACGCCCGGTCATCTTCATTCGGTCGATATGCCTCCATTACGCCATCGATTGCCTCGAGATGCACGCGATCGACGCCGTCTTTCAATGCCATGAGCATCACCGAAGTGTCGCCATCTTCCACCCGCAGATGTGAGATATCGAGCCCCTCAGCGGCCAGCGCCTCCCTCATCTTGTCTCCGTACTCGTCCTTGCCGACAACCGACACGGCGGATACCGAAACGCCCATTCGTGCAAGATGGATACCCCAGTCAATGCCGTTACCAGTCGGATAGAACACGCCGATGTTCTGATAGACGTCCGCGCAGCAAAAACCAGCCGCGCACGCTTTAATACCCATGGTCTTCTCCAATGTTCAAAAGGGGACCCACCACATGGCGAGCCCCCTTTTCGCGTTTCGCTTATTGTTTTGCATCGGCCGTCCAGAGTCTCATGGCCAGACCGCCGTACGCTTTCTTAAGCTATTCGACGATTGGTGCTCCGTGGCCCCAAGAACCTTCCATGCCGCACACGGTCGAGGCAAACCCGGCGGCAAAGTCGAGCGCGCGCTCGATGGCTTCGGCGCCATCCTCACCACGCTTGGCGGAATCGAGATAGCACATCAAAACGAGGTGAGGAACGAGTCGCCCGCCCCCATGGTGTCCTTCATGTCCGTTACCGGTTTAGCCAGCTGGCGGTAATAACGCTCGCCGTCGTAAGCAATGCAGCCCTCGGCGCCCGCCGTAGCCGACACAAAACGCGGACCCAGGCCCTTCACCCATGCCAGACGCTCGCGAATCTCGTCCTCACTCGCAGCATCCGCCGCACTAAAGAAAGCAAAATCGACGTAGGGCGCAATCTGCTCGTAGTACTCGTCGGTGGAGTCGTCCGAAAAGTCAAAAGAGACCGTGACGCCCGCAGCCTTCAACTTGGGCAGCTCGCGCTCGGTAAAGCAATAGTTGCCCGAATGAACCACATCGAACTGCTTCATGTACGAAAGGTCAAAGCGATCGAGGACATAGCGCGCATCGCCACGGATACCGCCCTCGTTGGAGCCGAGGAAGACACGGTCACCGTCAACGACGGTCACGCGAGCCGCTCCGTTCTCGCCAATCATCTGCTCGCACTTGTCAAGCTCGATACCCTCATCCTCGAGACTTGCAATGACATGCTCGGCAGCGGCGTCATTGCCAAAAATGCCCATGTATGCAGAGCGTGCGGCACCGCATTTCTTGGCATAAACGGCGAAGTTCACCGCATTGCCGCCGGGATACATGGTGTGGATATGCTCGTAGCGATCGACGACGTTGTCGCCAAATCCGAGCGCGTTAACGTTAAATGCCATGGCCTTTGTCCCTTCTAGTACTCGACAACACCCATATAGCGACGGAAATCGGGATCGTGATCAAACACCTTGCCGCGTGCAGCACGCAGCTCGCAGTTCATGGCGTAGAACAGCACCGGGTCCAGATAGGCACGGACGCTCGCCGGCACGGCTTCCATACCGTACTCCTTGGCATCGAGCACCATCAGCGTATCGGTATGCGTCTTAAGGAACGCCAGGGCGCGCTCGTCCATAGCACGGCACTCGCTGGAGCCCATCTGCAGGAAGTAAAAAACGCCATCCTGAGTAGCCTCGAAGGGGCCGTGGAAGTACTCGGCAGAGTGGATGTAGCTGCAGTGCTGCCACTGCATCTCCATAAGAGAGCAGATAGCGAAACCGTAGGTCTGGCTAAAGTTGGGACCGCTGCCCAGAATGTAGAAGAACTCGTGCTCCTGGCAAAGCTTAGCAAAACGATCGCCCAGCTCGGCATTTACCTTCTCGCGTGCCGGGGGAAGAATCTTATCCATCTCGGCGATACCGGCATACATATCGGCAAGATCGGCGTAGCCCTCCTGCTGATCGAGCAGCTCTGCCGCAAGCGACAGCGAAATACCAGCGGGGACCTCGGCCTGCGGCACGCCCTCGCCCCACGGGTAGACCCACGTGGTCCACTTGCCGGAGTCAATCTTGGATCCAGCGTTGTCAGTCTGGGCGATCACCGTAGCGCCGGCGGCAAGGGCAATCTCGCAGCCCTCGACGACCTCGGGGGTGTTGCCACTGTGGCTGCAAGCGATGACCAGGGACTTCTCGCCCAGACGACGCGGACGCATGATATCGAACTCGCGAGCCGTATAGATATACGAAGTGAAGGTGGTTGCCTCGCGCTGCAGAAGCTCATGAGCCGGGATCAAATCGATCATGGAGCCGCCGCAAGCAATCCAGTAGACGCTGTCGAACTTGCCCTTCTCGGCAATTGCCTCTTTGATCAGATCGTGTGCGTTCATATCCAGTTCCCTTCTTGTTTGGCCGCAATCAATGACGTTGGTTGCGTGGCCGATAGTTGTTTTAGTCAATCAGATATTTCTCGAATGCGGCCATGTTCTTGGCATCTGCCGCCGCCGGGTCATCGTAGTAACGACCGTCCGTGATCTCCTGGCCCAGCATGCCGTCGAAACCATGGGCGTTGAGTGTGGCGACGAAGGCGTCCATATCGTGCTTGCCATCGCCCCACACCAGATGGCCATACGGGTCACCGTCGATAAAGTGCATCTCGTGAATTGCCCCATCACCAAAGGTGGCAAACCAGTCCTCGAGCGTCTCGCCAGCAACGCCCATCGCGGTTGTATCAACCATGGGCTGTAAGTACGGGCTCGCGACCTCGTCAATCATGCGCTTCGCATCGGAAACCGTCGTCACAAGGTTGCTCTCCTCGGGACGCAGGCTTTCCATCGTAAGCACCAGACCGTGCTCGCCGGCATACTCCGCCAGAATGGACAAGTGCTCGCGGCTGCGCTTCCAGGCTTCCTCGCGGTCCTCGTCCCAGTCGCCCCAGCCCGAGTTGACGGACATACGGTCGCACCCAAGTACCTCGGCAAGCTCAATGCCGTGCTTAAAGTACGCCAGGCTGCGCTGTTCATGCAGCGGTTTGCGTGCGCAGTACTGCCAAGGATAGACAACGTTCTCGGGGCACAGAGTACGATACCTAAGCCCACGGTCTGCAGCCTTTTTCGCCAGGACCTCAGCCTCAAAGTAGCCCGTGTGGTCGAGCGTCACATGCGGCTCTGCGCACCACAGCTCAATGGACTCAAAGCCCAAACGCTGCTGCACATCAAGGAAGTAATCGAGCGACCACATGATGTAGTGGATATTCATGCCCGCAATCTGCTCGCGGCGCAGCGTCGGTTTGGATTCAGACATCTTATGCCTCCTTATTTCGATCGAACACGATTTGTCCGTCCGACATCGTCATATCAACCGCAAGATCGCGTGCGTCGCGATAATCGAGGTCAAACACATCCCGATCGAGCACGCAGATATCGGCAAGCTTGCCGACCTCGAGCGTACCCAGCTCGTCTTCGCGCATCAGATCGTACGCGCCCCCGGCAGTCCAAGCGCGCAAGAGCTCGACAAGCGTCAGCGTGTTGACCTCATTCACAGGCAGTCCGTCGGCGAAGAATCCGCCGCACGCGCTGTAGATTGACTCGCCCAGGCTCGGAATCAGCAGCGGCAAATCCGTTCCACAGCACACTGTGCATCCGGAATCTTCCATGCCGCGGCGATTCCAGCTGTGCAAAAGTCGCGTCTCGCCAATTTGTCGACGCATCATCGATAGGCAATCCTCGCGCCGGTCCAGCGTCAGAATCTGCGGATAGACCTCGCAAATTCCACCCAACTTGCCAAACTCGACAAGATCGGTCGGGTCAGAGTTCTCGAGATCGGTAATCGCATGGCGGCGAAGCATCCGTCCATGCTCGTCTCGAGGCAGCGAGGCATAGAGCGCCACGGTGCGACGAACGGCGCCATCGCCCTGGCAATGCAAGGAATATCGGAAGCCGTCAGCATCAATTGCACGCAGCTCGCTCTCAATCAGATCCCACTCTGGTTCCTCGACGACCGTCTTGCCGGCAGCGCCCGCATCGGCCGAGTCCTCATAGGGGTCAATCATCTCGCAAGCCCCGCCCATACGCCGCGATCGGTCATACGGTTGAAGCCAGAAAAACGAACGAACGGTCCCCGGAAGCGCTCTCGTGCCTCGCGGGCATATGCCAGATTTGCACCGGCACCCACCGGCTGCGACATCATAGAGACGCGAACCGTCAGCTCACCGGATTCCTCACGGCGAGCCATTTCGTCGGCAAAGCGTAGTAGTCATCAAACGCCATCTCCTTGATGGCGGTAACGCCGCGTTCGTTAAGCATGCTCATGTAGTCCGAATACCCTGCACGCACCTCGGGCAGCGCGAGGAAATCGCTCATCATGCGCCAGATCTTCTCGGCATAGCACGCCTGGGGTGTGAAGCCGTATCGCGCACTGGCGGCAGCATTGAGAACACAGGTATCCGCGCCCGGTGTAAAGCAGACGACGGGGATATCGCCAAAACACTCGTCAAACACGGCTGCTGTATTTGCGTTCTCGCATCCGATGCCAACGTTTCGGGTAGGTTGTGGCCAAAAGCCGCCGCGCAATCCGGACGATCTTCTTTCCATGCACGCAAGAGCGACACGGCCTCTTTGGCATCAGCGATGCCGGACAGATCAGGCCCCAACGTCCGCAGCGCCCAACCCGTATAGAAGGTATGCACATCGATCAGGCCAGGCATGACGGTGCGGTCGCCCAGGTCAACTACCTCGTCCGCCTGGGTCAAATACGAAGCTAGCTCACACTTGGTGCCAACAGCCTCAATTCGATTGCCACGGACCGCTACGAAACCTTCAAACGGCAGGTCCCCCGTACCGGTAAAGACGCTCTTAGACGTCAGGACCGTCAAACGATCAGACATCACAACCACCTACGCCGGAAGCATGCCGGAAATGGCAGTAATGACCAAGCCAAACACGACCATGAAGATGAAGAACTTCCAAATGGTCTTCCACCATTGGCCAAACGAAATCTTAGCCACGGCAAGGCCGGCGACCGTCATACCCGCCACGGGGCTGATGGTGTTGATGGTCTGGTTGGCAAACTGGAGCGCGGTGACGGCCGCCTCGGGATTGAGGCCCATGAGCTCGGTCAGGGGGCCCATAACGGGCATGGTGAGCGCCGCCAGGCCAGAACTCGAGGGAACCAGCAAAGAGAGCAGGCCAAGGACGACATACATAAACGTGGTGTAGACGGCGGCGGGTGCACCGGCGAGCGCGGTAGCGAGCGCCTGGAGGATGGTGTCGATGATCATGCCGCCCTCGGCGATGACCAGAATACCGCGAGCGATACCGATAACGACGGCAGCGTACGCAAAGTCGGCGAGACCCTTAACGAACTCCTCTGCGATCGTCTGCTGGTCAAGGCCGCCCAGGATACCGGCAAGCAAGCCCATGCCAAGGAACACGGCGGAAATCTGATTCATGTACCAGCCCTGGGTAACAAGACCCCAGACGATAATGCCCATACCGCAAGCAAAATCGATAAGCACGAGCTTCTGACGGATAGTGAACTCTTCCTCGATGGAGGCATCGGTCACGGAAAATTCAATACGCTTGAGCTTATCGTCCTCGTACACAATGGACGACTCGGGGTTTTTCTTGACGCGCATGGCGTAGCGCATGGCCCATGCGATACCGACAGCAGTGAAGATGACCCAAGAAACGGCACGCAGCCACAGTTGCGGATTACCCTCGATGCCAATGATGCCTTGGGCGATCAAAACATTAAACGGGTCGATGGTCGAAGCACAATATCCCAGGTTAGGGCCAAGGAAGCAGATGATGAATGCCGTCATCGAGTCATAACCGATACCATCATGATGGGAATGAAGATGGCATAGAACGGCAGGCTTCCTCAGACATACCAAACGTAGTGCACAAATGACA